>Ga0208278_1000167_pt1 | contig 35776 bp, 34 predicted proteins | sample ETN01SmetaG_FD_185794 | JGI IMG/M metagenome (GOLD analysis project Ga0208278, IMG submission 185794) | Marine microbial and viral communities from oxygen minimum zone, Eastern Pacific Ocean - ETNP2014F12-01SV259 (SPAdes) (version 2) | ecosystem: Environmental > Aquatic > Marine > Oceanic ...
GTTGAGTCTCAGCCAGAAAAAATTCGCAGAAAACCATTTGAGGTTGTTTGAAAAATGGTGGGAAAATTGGGAAGGGAAGCACCATTAAAACATGAAAAAATTAATTATTTTTCAAATTAAAACTCAAAGAATCTTGATTGTGAATGAAAACGATCAAATTCAGGTTCTCAAACTTTTGATGTTTGGAATATCATCCCCAAAGGTTTTTGATTCTTTTTTGGGATCAAACAACAACGGATAATAAGTTCCTTCCATTCTTTGACCCATTGGAACAGATGGATAGTTATTACTGCCAGGGGAATTGACGCTCTCGAAATCAAGATTCGAGACTACACCCTTTCCAAAGACGTTGATCACGGTGGCTCGTCTCTGAAAAGGAGAATGGTTTTCAAAGGATCCGTGCATCATGATTGGATGATGAAAACTGGCGTATCCTGCTTTCATTACAATAGGTACCTTTCTTTCAAAATCACAAATCTGATCTGGAGTCAAAAATTCTTGGACGGCATCCATTTCCCCTGAAAGGTCCAGTTTGTCGATGAGTCCCCACCTGTGACTTCCTGGAACATAATGCAAACAGCCGTTTTCTTCATGGGAATCGTCAAGACCGATCCAGCAGGTGAGGTGATTCATCGGGCGGGTCCAGGTCCAATAAGAGTAATCCTGATGCCATGAGACGACCCCTCCATGTTGGGCCGGTTTGCAAAAAAGTTGATCATGGAACAATCGGAAGCCTTGCCCCAGGAGTTGATAAGCCGGCATCAGAAACGCTGGATTCCAGAGAATGTCATGAAAGGATTTCCGAACCCTCCAAGTTCCTAAGGCATGAAAAAGGACCATTTCGGGTTGGGTTGATTCATTGGAGTGGTATTCATAAAAAAATTCTTTTCCCTCATGATCCGGAATGACCACCTCACTCAACTCCTCTCGAAGCACGTTGATCTGATTATCATTGAGGATCTGAATGCCCTGGATGAATCCTTTTTCCTGATATTCCTGAACCTGATCATCAGAGAGGGCGTAGGAAGCCCATTCTTCTATATTTTCTGGTTGAGGAAAGAGTTCCGTGATGGGGCGATTGTATAACCCTAGATCTTCACTCATGGTTTTGATCTCTCATTGGGTAGGGTGAAAATCCTGCTTTTTAGGAAAATCCAGGAATCTGATTCCAAAATTGACATCATAAGATTCATGAAAATTTGAGGTTCCTTTCAAATAAGGAAAGAATCCGGTGCCAATGACGTTCTGATGCATTTTGGTGGTATTTTGCTCCCCGGTCTGGAAAGACGAAGCCGTGTTCGGTATTAGGATACCATTCGATCCGGTAGCGGACATCGGTTTGGGAAAGGTGGTTTTCCAGGTTATCGATCATTTCCCTAGGTGCCCATTCATCGGTTTCCGCACAACCAAAATAGAGTTCTCCCTTCACTTCATGAGCCCTCAGGTGGGGAGACAGTTCTGAATCGGTGAAGAGTCTCACTCCATGGATGGAAGCAGCAGCACGGATGCGGTCGTTGATTTCTGCTGCTGCGGTAAATGCAAAGGGTCCACTCATGCAGTAACCCACGCATCCGGCAACACCGGTTGAGGCTGATTCGTATTCACTTGCTGCTTTGAGAAGACTCCTGCAGTCGTCAACCATCATGGAGTTCGAAAGACTGTTCATGTGTTCGAACATCACGGTTCGGCATTCTTCCGTCCAGTCCATGACGAATTCTTTGACACGACGGTAATACAGGTTGGGGAGCATCACCCAGTAACCGCACGTGGCGATTCTTCGGGCCATCTGATGGAGTTCCTCCCGTTTTCCCGGGGCATCCATCAAAAACAGGATCACCGGATGCGGACCTTCTTCATCAGGGTGGACGATGAAGGTGTTCATCTGGCCTTCTCCGGTATCGATCAGTATTTCTTGCTCAATCATGATGGTTCCTGAAATGTGGTTTTGTGGTTTGACCGTCCATGGGATTTTTCTTTTTGAGAAGATTCCATGGAGAGAGACCCCGTCGCATAATATTCCAGTGTCCTGGCGATCCCAGTACTCAACGGGGTCGGCTCATGGTTTCTGCTGAGAGGCCATGAAGGATTGGGTGGAATTATTCCATAAACCGGCAGCGGTGGGCCTGCTGCAGAAATGACGGCATCGGGCATCTGCCTTTGGATTTCTTGGGTGAAATCTTCTACCGAAGCGGTGATGCCAGGCATGTTGATTACTGGAGCCCCTTTGATTTCTTCCATCACTGCCTGGCAGAGGATTGCTGCCACATCTCCGGCATAAACAAATCCGCTAAGGCCGGTGAAGGGGATTTGATAGGCCTGGTTCTGAACTGCCATCCTGCAGGCGATGGAGGGTCCTGCACTTCCACCTATCTCCCTTCCAGGACCATAGACCACAAAAGGCCTGACCCCCAATGATGAAATTCCCTGTTCCTCATAAAACGCCCTTGCAACTCCCTCGGAAGCGAGTTTGTAACTGCCATAATGGGTCGTGGGTTCTGGGAAATCGGCATGATCAGGGCCATAAACCCCGATGCTGCTTGTATAGGCCACCATGTTTAAATCATGTTTTAATGCAGCTTCGAAGACGTTGATGGATCCAATGAGGTTGACTTCGGCTCCCCGGATCGGCTCCGCACTGCATTGAGGGGTGAGCAGGCCAGCCAGGTTGATCACTCCCTGACAACCCTTCATGGCTTCTTCCACCTCGGATTTCCTGGAAATGTCTCCCTCAACAAATTCGCTGTCGTCCATGCTGATTCCGGAAAGGCGGTGCCACTCCGAATCAGGATTCCGGGTATCGAAGATTCTGATCTGAAACTGATTATTTTGAAGAAAACGTGTGACCCAGGCTCCAAGAAATCCGCTGCCGCCGATCAATAGAATTTTCATGGTATATACCTAAAAATATTTTGGTGGAATCAGGGGTTGAGGATACGCCATTGTTTGTGGAGGAGGTCGGTTTTTTCACAGTCCAGGATTCTCAATTTGCGGGCCATGAAGGGGCCTGCACTTCGGCTTTGCTCGCTTACGCCCAGACAAAATTCCTGGGACGACTGGGGATGGAATTCGAGAAGATTGGGATCATAATCGAACTTCTGCCTGGAGACTTCCTTGGAACATTCCAACAGTCCCAGCCGGCTTCCATCGGATACTGTTCCAAGGATTTCCACACACTTGCCTTCGAAGGTTGAGGATTCGATCTGGTGTGTACTGCTGTTGTACTGGAACTGGACATCCCCTCCACGAGGTTTGCAGGAATGGGCGTGTAATTTGTCAGCAAAGCCTCTTCCGATGGTATCAATGCAGTATCCCAATTGGTCCTTTTCGTCGAGGTTGTCCGCAAGATGAATCACCGGAGCCGGGGTCTTGAGATCCGGAGGTGCCGCAATGCTTCCAGAAGCCCCCATAAAAAAAACAATAAGCAACAAAGGTTTCAGAAATTTCAGTTGCTCCAGCATGGCATCAGGCTTCATCGGTTTTAAAAAAAATGATTGCTTGGATCAGTGATGGAAGGAATTCATCTTTTCAAAGTCTTTTTGCGGTCACGACCCAGTTCCCAAAACCCATCTGGACCCCATTTGGCGTTTCTCGATCTTTGAGGAAGGTTCTCAGTGCTTCCAGGGTTTTTTGCTTTTGCCCCTCATCTGCTTCAGAAAACGGTTCGGACATCGGCCCCATTCTGGAAATGAAATCTGCAGCATCTTCGGCATTTTTCCCAATCATGTTGGTTGATTTGAACCATTCGACCTTGATTTCACTCCAGCCTGCTTTTTCCAAAATTTCGAAGATCCGTTCTTCGCGGCACATGGAAAACATTCCGGGTTCGTCCTCTCCTGGAGGTTTCGGCAGTTCCAGGAATTCTTTGGCCACCTGGGCTGGTTCCGAAATCCAGGGATTTTTGCTCTTATCCGCCCAGCAGATGTAACCGAGACGTCCTCCAGGCTTCATTGCATTTCGTATCTTGGAGAAGGCTTTCACTGGATCCTGGAAGAACATCACTCCGAAACGGCTGTAGGCCAGATCGAACTCCCCTGAAGGATAATCATACTCCTGGGCATCTGCTTCGACAAAGTCCGCATGGTCCACCGATGCCTCAGAAGCTCTCTCCTGGGCCCTGCAGATCATCGGTCTCGAAAAATCAACGGCATGAATGCTCCCGGAGGGTCCCAGGCATTCTGACATTTTGAGGGTGGTCGTTCCTGTACCACAACCAATCTCCAGCGCCCGTTCTCCTGATTGGGCTTCAAGCACCTCAAACAGTTTCTGATCAAAAACCGAAAGCATCGGATCGATTCTCGTCTGGAGTTCAACCCAAAGCTCTCCTTTCAGGTCATTCCAGAATTCTTTCTGTTCTTTGTTTTCATCCATTTGTTTGTTGCCCTGACTTGTTATGAAATTGAATAAATAAAAAACAAATCTGAACAGTAAGAAAACCAGACTGCCAGACGAATATGAAAGACTTCCCAACCAACAGGTTTCACTTCAACGCTTCCAGGACATCCAACAAATGACAGGAAATGCTGAAGATGAAACCGTCTGTTCAGTCTTTAAGATTGGCGATTGGAACAGGCTCGATCGGGTCCGCAGGAGAAAATCCAAAAATCCTTGAATAGAAATAAAGTTCCAGTTCCATCGTCCGTTTGATGTTTTCGGCGATTCGAAAACCATGCTGCTCACCCTCGAAGGGAACATAGGCCACCGGGACACCTTTTTCTTTGAGGGCCTCGACCATCATTTCTGCCTGGTTGGGCGGTACCACCTTATCTTCCAGGCCATGAAAGAAGATGCAGGGACTCGAAAGTTGATCCAGATGATGGATCGGCGAGCGGGACTGATAGACTTCGATTTCTTCAGGATAGGCTCCAATCAGATGATCCAGATAGCGGGATTCAAACTTGTGAGTTTCCTGGGCCAGGGCTTCCAGATCACTGACGCCATAAAGACTGGCTCCTGCCTTGAAGGTCTCAGCAAAGGTCAATGCCGATAGGGTGGTGTACCCTCCAGCGCTGCCGCCTCGAATGGCAAGACGTTCGGAATCGGCCTTGCCCTGTTCCACCAGGTATTCTGCCCCATTGACGGCATCTTCGACATCAACAATGCCCCACTGTAGGAGGAGTTTGTCCTGGTACGCCCTTCCGTATCCGGTGGAACCACGGTAGTTCAGGTCCAGAACCCCAAATCCACGAGTCGTCCAGAACTGGGTCTTGAGGCTCAGTACACTGTGGGTGGCACTCGTTGGACCGCCATGCAGCATCACCACCAGGGGCGGGGCTTCTCCATCCAGCCCTCTGAAATCCCTGTTGGTGGGAGGATAGTAGAAACCATGGGCTGTTTCCTGGTTGCCCGACGGGAATTCGATGGTTTCAGGAACCGAACAATAGTCCGGATCAAAATCAAGAGTCGTTGACGATTTGATGACCTTTGTGGATGCATCCTTCAGGTTGACAGCAATGATTTCTGAAAAACGGACCGGGGATGATGCCACCGTGTACAGGGTATTGCCTTCGAGGGAGAAACCTCCAAGGTCGGTGTAGGGAATTTCGATGTTCTGGAGCTTTCCTGAATCCAGATCGAAGACAGCGAGTTTGCCCAGGTTGGCGACGCTGTAGTTGCAGATGATTTTGAGTGAATCCTGAAAATCGAAGCTATGCAGTCCAAAAACCCAATGCGGTCCTCCGAATTCGGCCTCCATCGGACAAAGGCTTTTCTTAGATCCTTCACGGTAGAGGTTCCACCATCCCGATTCATCTGAGATGTAAAATAATTCTCCAAAGGGTGAATACCGGGGCTGCTGGACGGAGACCTTTTGCTCCCCGAATCTTCCTCCTGCCACGCGTTTCAGTTCTTCCGGCATCCCCTGATCATCCAGGGAGGTCTGCCAGATCTTGGATTCATCCCAGGGCATATCCGGATGATCCCAAGTCATGAACGCCAGTTTGGAACCATCCGGACTGAGGACCGGTGCGGCATAGAAATCATGACCCCGAGACAGGATCGTGATTTTTCCTCCATCCAGATCGACGGTGCCAATCATATTTTCAGGTTCTCCAGCAGCATTGTGGTCTTCGAGGACATAGAGGATCCGGTTGCGTTTCACATCGACGAAACCATTCGTAAAACGTAATCCCCCGGCATCGGTCAACTTGCAGGGAGAGGATTCCTCAAAACGTTGACGGTAGATCTGCTGGTCTGAAAAATTTGAAAAGTAGACCGAGCCTTCATGCATCAATGAGGATCCTCCTCCATATTCATGTACCCGGGTTCGGATGTTGAACGGAGCAGGAGTGATGTCGCTGACCTTGCCCTGTACATCCTGCCTCACCATCACCGAACGTCCTCCTTCCTGGGGACGGGACTCGATCCAAAATAAAGCATCCTGATGAAATTGGGGCGAGGACAGTCCAATCGCGCCGGCGACGATCATGTCGCTGTTGATGGGAGATTTCCAGGAACCGTAAGGGGCTTTTGTCATGACACTGATGGTTTTTTAAAATTGCGAAAGGTAGAATTCTATTCATTTCATCCAGAACGCGCAAACTTCCCCGAAACTACGTTTCCCAGATTTTTTCCTTCATCGGTAATTCTTGATTCCTGGATTTGATTGAAAGACTCATCAGCATCCTCCAGTTGAAATCTTCCCGAAAAATTAAATTTATTCATAAAAAATGGGTTGACAGAAAATTCATGTATCATGTATACATCATGGTTAGGTTCTATGGATCAACCTGACTCGATTCGATGATTGAGTCTTCTATATAAGTTGGAATCCATTTTTTTAATGAAGCACAGGATTCGGTCCTTGCTCTTCAATAAAAGGAAGATGAATATGAAAAAACTATGTTTCACTGCAATGGCAATCGCCACTGTAACATGCATGGGTGCAAGTTTTGTAAACGCTGCAGATGAAGTTCGTTTACGTCTGAACTGGATGTATTACGGTTCACATGCAGGCTTCGCATATGGTAAGGACAAGGGGCTTTACAAAGCTGCAGGTATTGATCTGGACATCCGTTCTGGAAATGGATCGTCTTCAGCTCATCGTCTGGTAGCCAACAAAGACAGCCATTTTGCTTATGGTTCATGCGCAGCCATGGTCACTTTGGCAGCCCAAGGTGCTCCGATCATTTCTGTTGGAGTGATTGATGCTGCAGGTACGGAAGCAATCATTGTACGCCCTGATGCAGGAGTGAGTTCGGTCAAAGATCTTAAGGGTAAAAAGATCCTTACCACTGCGAATGCTGGTGTGAATACTTTTTTCCCACTGGTACTCAGAAGCAATGGAATGAGTTTGAGCGATGTGAATTTGACAAACGTGCCGGACGGAGCATTGGTTTCAAGTTACCTTCAGGGAGCTGGCGGTTCTGTCGCTATCCTCGGAGGGTTGGATGACAAACCTGCTGAAATCAAGGCGAATGGAGGAGCTACTCCTGTTGCCTTTCCATACTCTGATTACGGAGTCAATCAAGTGGGATACTGCATTTCAACCCATCAGGACACTCTCAAGAATAATCCTAGCCTGGTAGAAAGATTCGTAAGAGCCACCATGGTTGCTTACAAGGAAACCGAGAAAAATCCTGATGCTGCGGTGAATTCCATGGCCGACATCGTTGGTGGGACCATGGCAGAAGATTCTGGCAAGGAACAGGCCCGTTCTGTATTGGATGTCACCCTTGGCATTCTTTACTCAAAGGCCAATACGAACAGAACCATGGGACTACATGTCACTTCCGATTGGGATGACATGCTCAACCTGATGAAAAAATACAACGACTTGCAAACCAGTAAGTCGGCAAGTGCTTTTTACAGCAACCAATTCATCAACTAATATTCATGGCGGCCTCGATTCTAGAGGCCGCATCTTTCCGTTAAGAAATCGGGAGTCAATGCCCGCCGCGATCACCATCCAAGACGTCTCCAAATCGTTCAGTACCGAGGGTCAACCCATCCTGGCTTTTGGTCCCGCTGATCTTGAAGTGGAAGAAGGGGATTTTGTAACGTTATTAGGCCCGTCAGGTTGTGGCAAATCCACACTCCTGCTCATGATCGCTGGTCTGCTTTCTTGCACCACCGGAAAAATCGTGATGAATCATGAAGAGGTTTCAGAACCCCGTCATGATATTGGAATGATGTTCCAGGATAGTACTCTTGTTCCTTGGAGAACCGTTCTTGGAAATATCAATCTTCAACTGGAATTGAGAAATCTCAATCTTGATGAGTATTCGGTCAAGATTTCAGAATTGATGGAATCCGTTTCTCTCAAAGGCTATGAGCATCTTCGTCCCCATGAACTTTCAGGAGGAATGCAACAACGTGCTGCACTTTGTCAGGCTTTGATTCATGAACCGAAGACATTGCTCCTCGATGAACCACTGGGCAAGCTCGACGCGATGACTCGTGAAAATATCCGTAAAGATCTTCAGAACCTTTGGATGAATGAAAAGCCGACGGTGCTTATGGTTACCCACAGCATTGAAGAGGCCGTTCAATTGTCTTCCAAAGTCTGTGTCATTACTCCCAGGCCTGGTTTGATTGATAAAACCATTGAAGTCAAACTGCCTTGGCCCAGGGACCTTGACGTGAAACGAAGTCAGATGTTTACCGACTATATGGCAGAAATCCAAGAGGTTTTTCAGGGGTATGGGGTCATATGACTTTTAAAAGAATTAAAGCTTCCATTCGCTGGCTTGTCGATTCATGGATGGTGATTGTTTTTTTTATAGCTTTTTTCCTGTTATGGGAACTGTCCATCGACTGGTTTTCTATACCTCGTTATATCCTACCTAAACCCAGCACCATTTTGGTCAATGCTTCTGCGGATCTTCCAAGGTTGATTGATTACACCTACATTACGGGTTTAGAGACGATTTTAGGATATGTAACGGCAATTGTGATCGCCATCCCCCTCGGATTGGCCATCACATTTTCCTCGATTTTACGTAGGACGATTTACCCCTTTTTCGTCAGCATCGAGATGACGCCAAAGATCGCCTTTGCACCATTGTTCATTTCATGGCTGGGGTTTGGCCTTTTGCCAAAAGTCATTATCGTCTTCCTGGTCTGTTTCTTTCCGATTGTTCTGAATGCAATTCTGGCATTTGGATCCCTGAGTGATGAACTCGATCGTTTTTCAAAAACCACAGGAGCTTCAATTTTAAAAATATTTATTAAAATCAGGATCCCTTCTGCTTTGCCGCAATGTTTTGTCGGGTTCAAATATGCAGCCATCAATGCGACTGTAGGAGCTACAATAGCAGAATTCATCGGGAGTGATCAGGGTCTTGGGTTTTACATTCAAATCCAAACTGGCAATATGCGTACGGATTTAGCATTTGCTGGAATCTTCTTACTGACCATCATGGGACTCTTGCTCTTTGGAATCGTGACTTTTGTCGAACGTGCCCTCATCCCCTGGCATATTTCGCAGAGACGTTGAAACCAAAGCCCTGCCTCTTTTTGTTTTGAGATGAAAAAACATCCTCATTTTATGCACCTTCTGGTAACTGATCTTTCGGGAGTAGAGAGGGCTAAAACCGTTTGGTGTAAAAACGAAGTGGATGCCTCTCTTCTCACGGTAGGCTGGATACCCAGCAATGCTCTCATCACCTGTTTTGGAGATCTGGCCCCATCCAAAAAACCTGAAGTGGGTGACGTCAATCTAGTTCCAGTGAAAGAACAGTCGGTCTTCCTGAAACTTCCAGAGCAATCCAATGAAACCGGATTCAGCGTTTGCACCATAAAAAATTTAGATCAAACACCATGGGCCTGCTGTCTTCGAGGACAGCTAGAATGTGCATCAAAACGGCTGGACAAAGAATTTGGCCTTAAACTTCGAATCGGTTTGGAGCAGGAATTTTACTTGCTTGATTCTTCCAGAGAATCACTCAATGCCTATTCTCTCGTTTCATTTTTCGAGGAAGAGGAATTTCTAGATACCCTTGCCAGAAGCTTGGAAGCAACGGGGATTGGTTTGAAATCCCTTCATGCAGAAAACGGAGTGGCTCAGTACGAATTAACCTTCGCACCTGAAGAGCCACTGAAAGCTTGTGATCAACTGGTGCTGGCAAAAAGCATAAGCCGTTTGTGTGCCGTCAAAATGAAACGGAGAATCACCTTTTCACCCCTTGTCAGTGAAGACAAAGTGGGGAGTGGGCTTCATGTTCATTTCAGTATCTGTGATCGTAAAGGGACCAATATCAATGCCGATGCCAATCATCAGATCAGCAAGCAAGCAGGAGCCTTTCTGTCAGGGATTTTAAAACACCTTAATGCACTCATCGCGTTTACTTCTCCTAGCCTCATTTCTGGAATGCGATATCAGCCTCCACGCTGGACAGCCTATTTTAATAATTTTGCCTTGCAGGATCGAAAGGCTGCGATTCGTCAGACCTGTCTAGGGGATGGGCCAGAACCTTTTCATTTTGAATTTCGAACTGCTGATGCCGCAGCTAGCCCTTATCTAGTTCTCAGTGCCCTGATTCATGCAGGATGCAACGGGATTGAAGAGGAACTGACACCACCTCAGTCTCACTTGACTAATGATCTTTTGAATGAGTTGCCAGATGGCATTTCAAGGCTTCCGCTCAACCTCCAAGAAAGTTTGGATGCATTAGTGAATGATACGGGTCTTATCAGATGTTTCCCGAATGAACTGATTGAGAATTACCTGGACAACAAAAAATTTGAACAAAAAATTGCTCAGCATTTTGAGCCAGAAGAACTGTTTCAACGCTATAGCCAATGTTATTGAAGATGGATTACGATCAATTAAAAAAAGACCTTGAGGGGCTCTACATTACCATTCCCACCCTTTTCCATGATGAAGACCTTACCATCAACGAGGAAGGAATTCGTACCCATATCCGTTTCCTCAAGGAAAATGGAATCAACCAGGAAAATGCCGTCTTACTTGCAGGGGGAGCTGCTGGTGATTTTTCAACCATGAGCTTTGAAGAAAGGATTCGTGTGGCTTCAATCGTGATCGATGAAGCTGGAAGCATTCCGGTCGCCATGGGAGCTCAAACCACGAGTACCCAGGAACTGATCCGGCTTTCCAAAGAAGCCAACAGGCTTGGGGCTTCTTTCATTCAGGTTTCATGTCCTTTTTATTTTAACCACACCGAAGATGATTTTTTTGACCACATCCTTGAGGCCAGTAGAGCATCAGAAGTCGGGATGATCATCTACAATACTTTCTGGACCAGTGCCGAAGTTTCATTTGGGATGGTCGAACGCCTGACGAAAATCCCTCAAGTCATTGGCCTCAAATGGGCTACTACCAGATCGGTGGCGATGGAATTTGAAGATGTGGTCCACAGTTTTTCAGGGCAATTCTGTTTCATCGATAACGACCTCCTCTTTCCCATAAGTCATATGCTGGGAGCTAGGGCTTTTGAGGTTCATCTTTGCAACCATTGGCCTGAATGGGGCATCAAGCTCCTTAAAACCCTCGAGGCGGGTGATTACAAACAAGTTGAATTGGATATGGTGGAAGAAGCCAAACCTTTTTACAAACTCTGGAAAAAGATTGAAATGGAATACACTCGGGGAGATGGATTCCTGGATAAACTCTGTATGGAACTCGTCGGCTTGCCATCCAGTCGCTGTCGGCCCCCTACACGAGATATTCGTGAAAGATACCGTCAAGAAGCGAAAAAGATGCTGATCGCAAGTGAAACCCCGAGAGTTGAAGGTTAATCAGTTGTTACATCCTCTATATTAAGTTGATGAATATCTTTGTCAGCATCAGCCTCAATCAAAAAGAACGAGATCAGCTTGTCTCAACAGGCTTTGAGGATCGCTTCTTCATTCACGAAGAATTTTCTGAGGAAGATCCTCCCCACCCAGATTTTTTAAAATCAACCATCTGTTTTGGAAATGTCCCTGCCCATTGGCTTGCAGAGCATCCAAAACTCGAATGGATTCAACTGATTTCAGTAGGATTTGGAGAATATCTGGAAATTGAACGAAGCCGTTTGGATCCGAATTTCTGCATGACCAACCTCAAGGGCTTTTTCGCAGAACCCGTTGCGCAATCCATGCTTGCAGGCCTGCTATCACTTTTCCGGGGTGTGGACAGCTTTTCCATCCTCAAAGAAAAAGGCGAATGGATAGGAGATCCATTGCGGGAAAAACTAAAATCGCTGAATCGTGCCAATGTGCTTCTCTATGGCTACGGATCAATCAACAGACAATTTGAAAAACTTCTTCAGCCCTTCGATTGTAAAATGACGATCATCAAACGTTCAAACACCTGCGAGGAACTTGAAAATGCTTTAACAGAAGCAGATGTCGTGGCATCTGTTGTACCGGATCATCCTCAGACCAGAAATATTTTTGATGAAGAACGTCTGAATCGATTCAAACCCAATACGGTATTTCTGAATTTCGGAAGAGGATCGGTGGTGGATGAAGAAGCATTATCTGAAAGTCTGATACAAGAAAAAATTGGTGGTGCGGTGATTGATGTCACTTTTGAAGAACCTCTTCCGAAGAACCATCCATTTTGGAAGTGTCCAAATACCATCATCACTCAACATTCTGCAGGTGGGACCGAGGATGAAATGTCCAAGAAAATCTTATGGTTTTCCGAGAATTTTTCTCGCTTCCGAAATGGTGAACATATGATTAGCCCTGTAAATTTCGAATTAGGATACTGATGCCTCAAATTAAAAAAATAAGAAGTCTTTTACTCAGTTCGCCTTATGCCGAAGAAGGTCATCCTGAAATTTTGGAGTGCTTCCCCAATGGTGCCAAAAGGACCATAGGAATGGTTGAAGTCACTCTGGACAATGGCATGAAAGGTTTGGGAGAAGGGTATCTTGCTGTTTTCGCACCCAGGGTTTTTGAATCAATCGTCGAGCTATGCGCCCCCTACATGGTTGGCAATGATGGGTTTGATTTAAATCAGAGGGTTCGTGATTTATGTCGAGTTTGTGATTACTGGTCTCTTCAGGGGGCAGCAAGACATGTCATCAGTGCCTTTGAAATTGCTCTAGCTGATGCCAAGGCCAAATCATTGAATATGCCGGTCCATAGGCTTTACGGAGAATCCGATGTTGAAAAGATTCCAATGTATGGCAGCGGAGGTATTTGTGACTCCAAGGAGCATTTCCGTGCAGAACTAGACCAACTCTCAGAGCTTGGCATTGGCTTGTATAAAATCCGTGCTGAGAAAGATGATATCTGTCGTACAGCATGGATCCTTGAAGAAGCTGGGAAACGAGGAATCAGGGTGGGGGTGGACATGTGCCAGAATCTTGCAGATCCTCCCCAAAAAGTAAAAGAAGTTGCTGACTACGTAAGGGAAATTGAGAACCTGACCCAAAAGGAAATTGTTTTCCTTGAGGAATCTATTGGCCCTGCAGATCCTGATGGTTTCAAGGCCTTGAGAAGATGTGTCTCACCAAAAGTTTGTGGTGGAGAGATCATCACAACTCCAAAAGAGATGATCGACAGGATTCATGATCATGTTTATGATTTTGTCCAGCCCGATGCTTCTGTGATTGGTGGGATTGGAGCAGTCATGGAGGTATTTCATGAAGCAAAGCTAATGAATACCGAGGTGGTGGTTCATGCATGGGGAGGTCCAGTTGCAATCATGGCCAGTTATCACGCTGCTTTTGCTGGGGGTGGGAATTTAGTCGAGTTTCCTATGCTTGATTTCCCCCTGGGAGATGAGATGCTCGGAGAATCGAAATCAATTGCAGACGGATATCTCAAACGTCCAGATGCCCCTGGTCTTGGGATTACTCTGAATGAAGAAATTGAAAAGAAATATCCGTTTGACGAGACTGCCGTTTATAGTTGCAAAACCCTAGACCGAGGAAAACCTTCAGAAAGTTATTGGAATGAAATTTGAGTTGGCTCGAAAAGAACTGTCTCAATTATTGCCAAAAACATAAACTTCATAAGTCCCTTTTTAAGTCTGAATGTCTCAACGATTGAAGAAAATTGTCCGAATCCCGCTGAGAGATCAAATCCTGGATTCGATAAAAAGGGCAATCATCACCGGTAAATTTAAAGCCTCTGAAAAAATTTCTGAAGAAGAACTTGCTGCTCAACTTGGGGTCAGCCGTACCCCGATCCGTGAAGCAATACGTGTTTTAGAACAACAAGGTTTGTTGGAGGTCATCCCTAAAGATGGCACTTATGTAACAAGTTTTGATTCGGAACAAATAAAAGATGGATTACACGTCAGATTAGCTCTTGAACTACTCGCGTTGAAGCAGTCCCTCGAGCGTTTATCGAACCTGGAATGGAGAAATCACTGTCATGAACTCCAGAAACTCCTCGATTTGATGTTTGATGCTGCTCAAAATTTGGATGCTGAGAAGGATGCAGAACTCGACATAGAATGGCATACGACCATCATTGATGCCTCACGCAATCAAAATCTATCAAGAACTTGGCGTTTAACAGGCTTGAGTCATTTCATTTGGTCTCTGGAATATCGTCTCTATCCATTGAACCAAGATGATCTCCTGAAGCACTTCGAGCGGCATAAAAAACTTCTTCATGTTTTCAACGAAAAGAATCCTGAACAATGTGCCTCAGAGCTTCAGTATCATATTATCAGAAAAATCCAAGATATTGACTCTGCTGAAAACCCCCATCCCAACGTTTAGCCCGATTCCCTCTGGCACTTCATAAAGAGGCATGAAGTAGGCTTCAAGCTAGAACAAGACCAAAATAAATTCTCCTACCTTGACTCAAAGAACTTAAAGAAAAATTTCTCGTGCAGGAGTGAAATGGTCCAGATCACGAGGTTGGAAGATGTAGTTTTTGAAGACCTTCTTGTTCAGTTCGATTCCTAAGCCTGGTTTTTTGGGTAGTTCAAACTCTCCATTTTTCAAGACCAGAGGTTCCACGAGCACATCCTCCCTTTCCGGAACCGGAATGTATTCGAGCATCAGGAAGTTGGGCATGCAAGCGGCCGCATGGATGGAAGCAGCAGTGCAAACGGGTCCGTTGCAGTTGTGTGGAACAACCGGGCAATAATAAGTTTCTGCCATCATTGCGATTTTCCGGAGTTCATTCATGCCACCGGTGTAGATGGCATCGGGTTGGATGTAATCGCAGCAGTATTTTTCCAGAAGTTCCCGGAACTGGAACCGTGCTACATAGCGCTCTCCCGTGGCGATTGGGGTTTTGGTACTGCGCTTCAACTCGACATAGGCATCCAGGTTTTCTGGAGGCAGGGGTTCTTCGAAGAAGAGCAGGTCAAATTCTTCGAATCGCTGAGCCAGGCGTCTTGCCTGGGGCAGGTCGAATCGTCCATGGGCGTCAACCATCAGGTTGATGTCGGGCCCGACGGCATCACGGACCTGGCGGACGCATTCAACGGTGATATTTTCCTGTTTCTTGGTCATGGAATGTGCGGCATATCCAAAGGGACTCCACTTCAATGCCTTGTATCCTTTTTCAACAGCCCTGGCAGCGCTTTCTGCATATTCCGAAACCCGGGTTGGACCCATCTTGGTCTTCATGAACCAGTAATTGCCATAGCAGGGAACCGTCTCCCGGCAAGGACCACCAAAAAGCTCATAGCATGGAACGCCGAGCAACTTACCCTTGATGTCCCAACAAGCGATTTCGATAGCACTCAGGGCGACATTAACCAACAGGTCCGAACGCAGGAACTGCCCCCGGTAGCGGTCCTCCCACAAAAATTCGATGGAACGGGGATCTTTGCCAATCACCGTTCTTTTGTAATCTTCAATCAGGGTCACCATCGTCTTTTCAAAAGGTTCGATGGTTGCCTCTCCGATGCCCACCACCCCCTCATCAGTCAAAACTTCGATAAAGACCCAGTTTCGGCGATGGGCCTCGACGAGATAAGTTTTGATGTCCGTGATCTTCATTTTATTTCCTGATCTGCTCACTCATAACAGGATGAGACCATAAAAAGACCAAAAGGGAAACCATCAAAGCTTCCTTTTGAATTGAGGATTATTTTTAACAAGGACACAGAATTTCAACCATGAAAATAACTAGAAAGCATCCCACACCTTGTAACGGTCACAAAGATTTCCCGCCACGTCAAATTTCACAGAGGATGGTTCTTCAATAAGCTCATATTCCTTTAGTTCTCTGATTTCCTTCAAGACTGCAGGAGAAACAAGCAATTTCTCGAGACTCAATGTATCTTGGATTCGGACCAGCAGGGGCGGGGCATCCAGGGTGTTGCCTTTCTTCAGAGCCATGCACATCGCTCCCTGATCGTTTGGCATGACAGGAGGAAGCGAAATATCTTTTACGGAAGAGGGATCTGAAAGTCCATTCAGGTAGGTGACTTTAAAATCGATCTCATCATGAAGACGTTGTGTGATGAAGTCTGCCGCACCCATCCCGTTTGCATTTCCATGAGACTCCACGGTCAAGTTCAGAACTGCCACGCCGTTGATTTTTACATCACCGATACGATCGGTCAGAAAACGTCCTGTGATGTTCGGATCCATGCCCGGTCCAGCAATGTTTTTCCCCATGTAATCGAGGGCAAGGGCATGCATTTGTTTGAGGGGCAAATCCGGGATGCAGGTTCTGGCATAATCCAGAATTTTAGCATCCCGTTCGAATAGTTTCTCCCTAGGAACGCATTCGACTAGAGCGGTTTCATGAACAGCATTTTCGACGATTGCAAGAGCCCCGATAATCTGAGGCATGTTTTCCAAGGCTACTTTTGCCATGCCCACCATCACTTCTGGAAAATACTGATAACCGAGACGATGACAGGTTTCTGCCGCAAGATGTTTACCGCATCCTATGGCAAGCATTTTACAGAATCCCGACTCATGTTTCGCCGTGAAGCCTGGATGAGGTTTAATGCGTGAAAGAAAGAATACGGCATCTGCGCCATGTGCGTGGGAATCAAAATAGACTTTTAGCTCATTCCCGAACCCTGTCTGGTAATGACCTATTTCGACGGCATCGATGTCTGAGAGGATAGGACAACCTGAACTTTCATTGGTGACTCCAAGGGTTTTCAGTAGTTCGATCTGACCTTCGCTGGTACCTCCCCCGTGACTTCCCATTGCGGGAAAAATGAAAGGCAAGGTTTTGCTTGCTTTGAACCAGTCGATGACTGCTCTGACGATTTCGGGCAGATGATGGACCCCCCTTGATCCAACACCAACTGCGACAGTACTTCCTTCCTCCAAACGTTCACTGATTTTAGATTGTTCCATTGTTTCCAAGATGGTGCCGGCTAAGTCCGAAATGCTGTCGGTTTGGAATCTGCGCCGTACCTTGGCCAAGGGAGGTAATTCAACATTTCGGTATAGGTAATCAAGATCCATTTCACTGAACTTAGGAACAAATTTGTTTTACCGGTACTTTGAAATTATTAGGGCTTGACGAACGTGGGATGGCAGAAACCATCCCGAGCAGGGATCAGATTCAGGAGGATTTCGGAGTCACATCAGTTTCAATCCGAAAGACTTTCCCATCATGGATCGGCCAAAAATCCTTCAACGAAGCCAAAAGGCTTCACCTTCATGGGTTTCCATGCTTTTGATTTTTGCTTTGACATCATCGAGCAATGGTTTTCTGGCTGCCATGGCCTGATCCGCCATTTCCTTACTCGAATAAAGCGAAGTCATCACCGCGGTGGTGGAACCGGTTCTGGTGCACAGAAGGATCTCAGCGTTTGGGAAATTAGTTGGTGCGTTCGCCTGGTACTTCGCTACCAGTTCATCGGCATCTGGTTCTGATTGATATTCGAATAACGTCGTTCTGCAGTAACTCATGGTATTTTTCCAATTGGAGTGATTTTTTTCCAAGGATAACCATGATCCATGGCCTTCGCAAATGATTGAGGAAGATGAATTCGATAAACTCGAAGGTTCACTTGAAACTTCATTCAGGCAGCATCCGGTTCCTGATGCCAGGATTCCTAAAGAATGGTTCTTTCAAAAAATAACATCAGTCGCTTCTTGATTCTTTCCACCTCGCGACTCCCTTCGGGAAAATTCATCCGTTTGTTGATCCTTTCTTGCCTGAGTTCTTTCTTGCCTGAGTTCTTTCTTGCCTGAGTTCTTTCTTGCCTGAGTTCTTTCTTGCCTGAGTTCTTTCTTGCCTGAGTTCTTTCTTGCCTGGCAAGATGGAGATTGTCATGGTTATCGAAGCCATCATATTCCTTTCTGAATGACAAGGAGAAGTCTTTCAGGGTACAGAGGCTTGGATTCCATCTTTTCACCTGAAAAATTCCATCATTCTTTAAGCATCACAAGGTTGACCCAATGACATACGATATGGTTGAACGAATTACCCGTAGTTTTGAATCCCAAAGCATGATGAAAACCCTGGGAGCCACGATTCATGAGGTCGAGAAGGGGAAGGTCACCATCGAAGCACCTCTGCTTCCTTCTGCACTTCAGCAGCAGGGATATGGCCATTCAGGACTGACTTTTTCCATTGGAGACAGTGCTGCAGGCTATTCGGCCTTGACGCTGTTGCCCGAGGATCAGGAAGTCATGACGGCTGAAATCAAAATCAACCTGCTCGCTCCTGCCGATGGTGAACTACTGCGAGCAGAAGGCAGAGTTGTGAAACCCGGGAAACGGTTGGTCGTCGTTACTTCCGAGATCCATGCTTGGAAAAAGGGACAAACGAAGCTCATCGCCATCATGCAGGGAACCATGGTTCCTGTTCCTATGAATCCTTAATATCCAAGTTATTGTTCTTCTATAAAACAATACTTGTAGAGCTGACCGGTCAACTCTGATCTTTGCTGAAAAAGCTTTGATTCATAGAATCTTCAAAGCTTAACCGGTGGGAATTCATACAAGCAATCCGGTCATTCCAGCAGCAAGCAATAGAAACCGGGGAAGGAGTGAAACCGAAGAGATCAGCCCGTAAGATATTGCAGCAAGGCTCAAGGCTAATTGAATAAAGGCCAATGTTGCATCGAAGGGTTTGTCGAGGAGATGGATGATATCGGATTGTGCCACCATCCCAATCGGAACCAAATAAAGCCCTACCCCGAGTGACATCGCATAGCCTGCGACTTTCAACCAGTTCGTTTCTTCCACCATCCCCGCAGCGATGAAAACCGTCCCACAAACAGGCGGGGTGATGGTTGAAAGCAATGCATACCAGAAAATGAAAAGATGGGTAATCAGTAAAGAAAGTCCCAGCTCCTGAAGCGCAGGTCCGGCAACCGAAACACAGATCACATAAGCTGCTGTTGTTGGAACCTCCATCCCCAGTAACAAACAAGCCAAAGCAGTCAACAACAGAGCCGGCCAGACCAGGTTTCCTGATGCCGAAATCACAGTCGATGTGATTTTCACTCCCAATCCGGTTTGTCCCAAAACACCAATAATGATGCTGGCACATAGAATGATCGATGCTATCAATGAAACCTGCTTGCCTGCATTCAAGCAAACCGAACGTAATCTGCTGCTCGTTCGAGAAAGCGACAAGCTTAGGGTGTCATCCCACAACAACAACAAAAGGGCTGCCAGCATCGCGATACAGGCTGAAAATTGGGGGGTGTACTGCCCATGAAGCATGCGTTCAAGCAGAATGAAAAATGGAATTGCAAAGAAAATCATGGTAATCCAGACTTTTCTCATGGAAGGCTGTTGTTCCGATTCAAGACTTTTGAGTTCCATTCTGCTTGCAAACGCATTGATCCCAACCCAAACGGTCAGGAAAAAAAGCACCGCTGGAAAAAAGGAGGCGGCCATGATTCCGGTATAGGGAATCCCTGTCAATTCCACCATGACAAAGGCACCTGCTCCCATCAAAGGAGGCATGATCTGCCCTCCGGAAGACGCCACAGCTTCTACCGCGGCAGCCAATGCTTTGGGATATCCAAGACGTGTCATTGCAGGCAGTGTAAATGAACCCGTGGATGCAACGTTCGCCGAAGCTGAACCTGAGATGGAACCAAAGAGGGCCGATGAGAGCACCGAAACTTTTGCTGCTCCACCTTTTAGTCTCCCTGCTGTTGCAGTTGCCAAATTCTTAAAACCCTGTCCAGCTTCTCCAGCATGCAAGACTGCTCCGAAGATCACAAATACAGCAACAATGTTGACAGAAACTCCTGTAAGTTTTCCCCAAAGCCCTCCCTCGGCAATCGTCAAAGTTCCAAGAAAACTGCCCAGAGGTAGTCCTGGATGACCGAATTCACCAGGAATGAATTCTCCAAATAATCCATAGGCGAGAGCCAAAACGGCAACAGCGGGCAGGGGCCAATTGATGGAACGTCTCGCCATTTCCAAAACCAGGAGGAGGAGAAGCACTGCGATGATCATCTGAAGATTCCCGGAAAGGAAACCGTATTGTTCTGAAAGCTCCGCTTCAAAAAAGGCAATGAAGCCGCAGCATAATATTCCTAGGACGGTGAAGACCAGTCCCAGGATCATCTGGAACCGATTTTTACTCTTGTAGACCAGGCACCAGGGCAGAGCCAAAGCCATATGAAGGGGGCGGCTGATCAAGTTGGGAGTAAGCCCACTGAAGATCAGCCAAAGATGAAAAAGAATGGTAAAAAGACCAAGGATTTCCCAGATCACACGTCCGGGTTTTTCCATCAAAAGACGGGAAATCTGAACAGGTCCAAATTAACGATTTGCTGCGGGGACACTGACACCGATTTCATCATAGTACCTCAATGCTCCATTGTGGATTTTACCATAGACATTTTCGAGCATTGCGGGGGTAACTCCTTTCCACCAGGCTGCACCGTTGGCCATAGCAGAATTCTGTTTCCAAAAATTCTTTGTGAGTTCATAGGCTGTCTCATCAGACATTTGGCTGATGGTATAAGCCACAACCGGTAAAGATGTGGTCACAATATCCTGATTAACTCCAGGATAGGTGCCAGCGGGAATCACGAGCCGGGTGCGTTTCGATTTTTTCACCTGATCCGAGGTCATCGAAAGCACTTTGACCCCTGTTCCTGCAGCAGCTTCGATGACATTCGGGGCAGGATAGGATCCGGCTGTCACAAATCCGTCAATCTGACGATTTTTCAAGGCGGGTACGGCATTGTTCAATTCAACGTTGGCAAGGTTTACTTTTCCCTCAAGTCCAAAAAGTTTGAGGTATTTTGCTCCTTCACGTGCTCCAAAGGAACCCTTTCCAAGCAAAAGTGTTTTTCCTTCAAGATCAGACATTTTAGTGACACCACTATCTGCTCTCATCACGAAATGCATGGTCAGGGAGGGAATAGGGAAAAGCGCACGAATTTCATTGAATCGTGGATTTTCCTTGCCTTTAAAAGCGCCTCCTCCTTTTTGGGCAAGTTTGATCAGAACAGGCGGTGTGGTAAATACATAATTCCCCTGGCGCACCACAGCTTCCATTACATTTTGAACCGAGCCCTGACTTTCTTCGACAGTGACAATGATCTTTCCCGATGAAGCCTGCTTCATTGCCTCTGCTATCTGAACCCCCATCTGGTAATAGGAAGAGGTGGATTTGGCGGATTTATAGGTGACTCTGGTTTCAGCAAAGGCTGCTTGAACAAAACAAACAACACCCGCAAGAATCATTGAAATGACATGCATGTATCTCATTAAGATATCTCCTTGTTACGAACGATCATGAGTGAAGACTATTCATGGAATGGAAGTTTGAATCCAAATTTTGAAAAGCTTCAGATTAAAAGGAATGTTGATGTTGTCAAGAGAAAGGCAGAAAAAAAGTCCTCCCGACAATAGTTGAGGCTGCTGTTAAAAATCTGGATTTAACGAAAAATAGCTACAGGAAATAATTTCGGCATCTTGAAAATCAAACCCAAAAGGGTTCAGGCTTCATCGAGTTCATAGTTTTTGAGGATGTACATACTGCAATGAGCATGGTGCAGCAGATAATCGGTGTTGCTGCCCATGATCAAACGACCAGCAGTGGTATGGGAGTGGGAGGCCATGATCAGGGTCGAAGCCATCAACCCCTCACAAAGGTCAAGGATCTTGATGTAGGGTTTGCCGAAATCAATGTGAACCTGGTACGGCGATGTAACATTATTTTCCCGAACCCTCTGCCGCAGGCGTTCTTCAAGTTCTTCCACCTGCTTGGATGAATGCCTGATGCGGTTCTCATAGTCAGAACTGGTGGTGTAGTATCCTCCCCCTACAGCTGAGACATTCATCATTTCCGGCGTTTCTTGAACATAGAGAAAAAAAAGTTCCACTTGATTTTCCAGTGCCCATTGATCTGCTTTTCGGATCACTTCGTTGCTCACCGGACTGTAGTCGATGGGGACGACTGCACGTTTTTGGTTCATGCTTTTCTGGGGTTGCTTATAGACGTACATCGTTGTATGGCCTTCATGAAGCACGTGATCGGTGTTGCTTCCGAGAAAAACCCGTCCAAGCATGGTGTGAGTGTGGGCAGCCATGATGATCATTTCCGGAACAAATTCCTGCTCCGCGTCAAGGATCGTCTGGTAAGGTGCGCCGAAGCGGTAAATGGTCTCAAGCTCACTGGAACATTTGGTGTTTTCCAGATAATGTTCGAATCCCTCCTTGGGGTCGATCAATTCTCCCCGCTCTACCAGATTCTGGATTTCGGAACTCCTGGCATGGAGGAAAAAAAGTTTAGCATCCAACCGTTGACCCCAGGAATCGGCAAGCCTGATCACGTCCTGGGTTACCGGCGTGTTGTCCACTGGGACTAGGATTTTATTTTTCATTGTTTTCCTTTGCTCGAGAATGGCTCCTTTTTGTTTGAAAAGGAGAAGGACTCAAAATCTCAGGATGGGATTTTTGTTGGTAATGCATGATCCAGCCAGGCTTCGATTTCCTCGAGCCTTTGTTCACCACTGATTTGTTGAACCTTTAATCCATCCAGGAAAAGGATTCTGCTTGGGAGTTCTAGTATTTGGTACTCCTGAGCCAGTTCCGTTTCCATTCCAATGTTGATCTTGACCACCTTAAGCGACGGAGACCGTTCGAGAGCCAGTTCCCTGAGCATCAGCGCTTCCTTTCGGCAGGGAATCGACCATGGTGCCCAGAATTCAACAAGTACCCATCCTTTTTCCAAAAGGACTTCTCTTTCAAAACTTTCCTGGTTGACATTGACCGGGAGTGATTCGAAATGGAAATTCGATACAGTTTCCACCAGGGGGTTTGTTGGGCACATCGGATTCGTTATGATTCTGATTGTAAAACTTTTCGGGCTTCAGTTTGGTCTTTCTTCTTTTCCGGCACACGGCAGGCGTTAGGATTCATTCAGGTCGGCACCCCCATTCGTGGAAGAATCCAGACCTGCAACACGACCCAAACCACGATAAATATGAGGAGCCACCAGTCCATCAGCTTTCCATTTCATTGAAAGAATTCTGTTCAGGCATTCATCCCGGAAGGAGGTAAGAATTCATACTGGCCATCCTCTTGAAAGTTTTCAGAGCCGGGAAGGTGAAACTGTTCCATTTTTTCAACAAAATCCTGTTCCGAGGTCCCGTGTCCGACCCTCGTGTTCCATCGAAGTTCCTCACCAATCGAGGAGACCATGATACCGTTATAATCGTGTCCCGGATAAACCAGTGTTTCTGGAGGAAGCTGAAACAGTTTCTCGATGATGCTTTGAAAAAGTATCTTGGAATCACCTTGCTGAAAATCGGTCCGTCCGCAACTGCGGATGAACAGGGTGTCACCGCTGAAAAGCATACCGTTCACGAGGAAACTCATGCAGCCCTGGGTATGTCCTGGAGTCGCCAGAGCCTTAATGACAAAAGCTCCAAATCTCAGTTCCTGCCCATCATCCAGAAGAAGATCGGCTTCATCTGAACCCGTATTCCGACCCATTGCCATTTTCGCCCCAGTTGCTTCAACCAATTGCTCCGCACCTGTCTGGTGATCCGTATGAAAGTGGGTTTCAAGAACATAACACAGGGTCAGTCCCAGTTCCCGGATCAGGTTCAGGTCGCGTTTGTGCTGCTCCAAAACAGGGTCGATGCACACCGCTTCCAAAGAAAACGGATCAAAGACCAGATAGCTGTAGGTCCAGCTTTCATGATCGAACAACTGACGAACCATTGGTTTCGAAGCATTTGGAGTTTTTTCAAGCATGCTGTTGGGCAAAACCTTTGGAATGGCTATGGAAACTCGATTCCGCTTCCGGTTCATGTCGAGGCTGTTGGGTCTCACAGTACATGTCATGGATCATGGCGAAAACCTCCATCACCTTCGGATTCAGAAGCCGGTAAAAAACGTAGGAACCTTCCCTCCGAGACTCGACCAGTTCACGATCTTTGAGCAGTGAAAGATGTTGGGAAAGGGTGGTTTGCTTGATGTTCGTATAGCTGACGAGATCATTGACGCTTTTTTCAGAATCATTGAGGTACCAGAGGATCTTCATTCGGTCAGGGTGTGCCAGAACCTTAAGATATCGCGCGGCACGATTCCGACAGGGATCCGATCCATTGAAAAGACAGTTCAAATTGTGCTGAATGTGTTCTTGTTTCATTATCGTCTCCTATTTTGGAATACCCGAATAGATCCCTCTATCCGTTATTCATGGTTTTACGATTCTTTACAACTAGCCCATTTTACAAAAAGCTTTCCATGGACTTCTATTCGTAAAATTACGATGTTCAAAAAATTAAACGTGATGAATCCGTAGTATCGGCTAGGCTTCATCGTAGAAAAAGGGAGAATCAGTTTGGGAGAGCCTCAAAGTATTCCGAGTATTCTCTTCGGATTTCAGGGTAGGGGCCATAGACCTCAAGGAAAAATTTGAAGGTCGCCATTTTGACATAGGAATATGCCGGTGCAGCGGAGAGGCTGGCAAGAAAGATTCGTAAAGGAAGATTTTCGACCGATAACAGAACGCCGATGGGGACGAACAAGACGAAGACCAGTGAGATAAGGATGCGGCAGAGAAAAAACAACCATGACATCATCATCACCCTAGGGTTGAGAAAGAGGAGGAAAAACAAACGTCTTTTTTCCTTGAAACCTGAACGCCGAAGCACCGCAAGTTTAGAGGAATAGGAAAATCCAGCCATGCCAACGGGCCAGAAAACTCCGGACATGACTAAAAAAGGGGTCAGTGCAGAAGGATTTCCCCAGTCATGCCAGACCCACCACCCCAACAGATAACCAATTCCAATCCAAATTCCCCCGATTACTCCCACGGTGGAGATGGCAAGTGCATCCCATACCAGCTGGGTTCCCTTTATGGAACTCAAAGCATTGAAGATCCTCAACCGGCCTCCTTCCCTGCGATGCATCAAACGCATATCGCTTGAGGGCCACATCGAGGTCAGTTGTTTGAAAAAAAACAGGCCGAGAACCACCACCCAGAGCTTCCAATTCAGTAGCAGGTCAAGCATCTCCACAGGAAGGGTTTCATAAATCCAGACCGCCAACCATTGCAGGTCGTGAATGCTGCCACGGTCGAACTCAAATTGGATTCTAGAGGAAAAATGTTTGAGCAGCCGATCAAGCACGATCAGCAATGCTACCAGCAGGAAAAAGGATTTATATCGGAAAAGTTCACGGATCGAATCGACCACCAGAATACTCAGCAGGCGTTTCATTCCAGGGTTTTGCTCTTCAGTCCGATGATTTGAGTCCGACTGATGAGGTCTGCTGGCAGCTTCAATTTTACCTGGGTTTCAAGTTCGGCAAAATAACCGCTACGGATCACTTCCAAATGCAGAACCGGATTTTCTTGAGCTTCAGGAAAACGGAAATCAACCCTGAAACTTGCATCCGGCAAAGCAAACCCATGACCCTCGAGGTGGAGCCTTCCCAAGCCATCTCCAACTGGTTCCAGTTCAAACCTTTCTTCATTGAGGTTTGTCTGAATCAACAGAGATTCTGAATGTAAGGGCAGCTTGAATTCCCTGTAGTAATCCTGGTAGAAGGGCCTTCTTGTGATGTAAAGGCCGGTCATGATGAGCATCGCAAGCAGGATCCCGGAAAACAACCGCCGCTGCTGAATCGACGGCATTGGAGTAAAGGTTTTCGTTTCCGATAGGGGAGGTTTGAAGACAAAATAATACAGTACGGATAGCGTCAGCCAGAGTACGCCCATTGCCCAAAGAGCATCCGTTACAAAATGGGCTCCTTGAAGCACCCTTGCGATGCTCACCAGACTTCCGTATGCGAGCCCGGTTATAAGCAATCCTGTGGCAAGCAAACGTGAACGTTGCCAGAAGACGATGCCCACACTGAAGGAAAATCCCATCGTGCAGTGTCCGCAGGGGAAAGAACGTCCCTTACCGGGGGTGCCAAAATCGAGGGCCTTTCGGAATTCCCAGTTACCGCCAAATTCCACCACGTCCCTTGGTCTTGGACGTCCTGAGTGTTCCTTAAGCAAAGCGTTGACAACAAAGCCCGCGCCAAGGATTGAAACGAGGCCATAAATCACCACATAGTGTCTCCAGGGGAAAAAACGTTCACTACGTTGGCAGAAATACCAGGCTGGAATCGCTGAAAGCGTGAGAAGAAATCCAGGAATCGTTCCGTAGCGGTGTATCCAGGACCAGGGCTGTTCCTGACCCAAGGGCCAGCCTTCTGAATGCGAATAAGCCCAGCGTGCTACATTGAGATCTATTTCAAAAGCTTCTAAAAGCCAGGTCACCAACAACAGTCCCAGCAGCATCAACCCAGTCACCAGCAGGCCTTTTGCCTGAAAACGATTTGCTAACAAAAGTTTTTCGGAATGCTCTGAATCATCCGCCATCTACTTTGTCCTCACATTCTCCGTTTCAGGGTTTCCATGGATAATCTGGAAAACCTGAGAATAAAACGATTTCATCCGGGGCCAGAAAAACGAAACCAGCAGCACTCCAATCAGGACCATCGAAAGCAGCCATGGCGTTTCCTGAAAACGGACCGACCGGAATCCGAAAATGATGAACATCATTCCAAGCAGAATTGGTAGACAAAGACCGCAGAATTTTAGTTCCCAGAAACGTGGAAGATCCGTTAAAGATGGTGAACTGCGAAAATATTCCAACTGGACGGGGAGTTTCAATAGATGAAAGAAAAGCAGATGCAGCACCGCCCAGGTCGGCAGAATCATGCCCAGACTGTCGGTAAGCCAGTGACTGGCTGATATCGCACGGCCAATCCCCATCATCACCGTCAAGATAATCACGATCACACCCCATGAGATTGCAAGGGATCTTGCCCTCGGACGATTGCTCCCCCCATTGAACCAGATGTAGGATAGCGTGAGCAGGGAAAGAATCACCGCGGAATGTCCACTAGGGAAGCTTCCCCGGTAAATGCCTTCGTTGATGAAATGCGGGCCGAATTCATACCACTCCGAGAAAGGCCAATTCTGTCCCCAAACTTCATACGGACGAGCCCGGCCAATGACCCATTTCAGGCTATGCACTGCTCCCAGAGAACCTGCGAGTGCAGTGGTAACGATGAATCCCAGGAAGGGGCGCCAGCGAATCAACCCCTGCGAGGCTTGACTGCTCCAGCTTCTGAAATAGAGAATGAAGCTTGCAAGCAGGAAAAGAACCGGCGGGTCACTTGCCCCAGGGAGTTTGCCTTCAAACATCGTCCTCCCCATCCAGATTCCCAGTTTGTGGCTTCCTTGTTCATGAAGCCACACGGTCCATTCTTGATCGAAGTGCTGCAGCACAGGAAGCACCACTATTCCAGAAATCAACAGTACCAGTAACCCTGGAGTCAAGTATGTCGACCGGACGATGTACGGTTCAGAATTCAATGAGGCGTGAAAGGAAGGATTGATACTTGGCTGAGTCAAAATCCTAGCAGGACCGAGCACAGAAACCAATAGTGTTAGCTTGAATGGTATAGGTTGATCATTCCCCAAAACGTCCCAGCCAGGTGAGGATCAGGCTGAAGTCTTCAGAGTGGTTGGTCAGCAGATCTTCTGAGAAACCAAACATCAGGCTATGGTTTTCAAGGTGATAAAAAGCGCCCAATCCAAGAATCAACTGCCACTGGTTCATGCCTTTCAGTTCCAGCCCTGGAGCACGGTAACGTGGAGAAGCTACCAGATTCTGGGCCGTGAAGGTCAAGTTTTTGGAATAGGGTGTTGAAAGCGCCCCCCCTCCACTGAAGAAGGTACGTTTCTGAGAATAAAGTGTATGTTCGGTTTGACCTGCATGGACTATCCCCAGGTTGAGAAGCCACCGAACAGGTTGGCCAAACCAAACTTCCGAGCCCTCGCCGGCAGTGCTGATGCCAAAATCTTTCTTTCCGGAACTGATTGTGGGCAGCTCATCTGCCGAAGGATGCTTGTAAACAATACGTGTGTTCCATTTCACTTCTGAAGATCCTATAGGGGATCCGTGCCGCCTGCGAAATGTCATCACATAGTCTCCAGGACCCTGCTGAGTTTTTGTAATCCAGATGAATTTATTGCTCCTGTTTGAATCCGGCTGATACTGCCAGTAGAGGAATTTCCCATCCGGTCTCACTTTTCTTGATTCGTATGGTAATCCCGTCACCTGATGGAATCGACGCATGAACCCGTCCCAGTTTCCTTCCCAGTCTTTCACGTGTCGGAAACGCAGGTTCATATCCCAGCCCGAGCCCAAGCCTGCTGCAGCTTTGACCGTCACTTCCTCCCTTTCATGGTCGAGAATAAGTCTTGAGTTGTTTAGATATTTATCTGGAGAAATGGTGGTGGTGTTGCTGCGTTGGAGGCTGAGGGAGCCTTGAAAAATTCCAGCCTCAAGTATACATGCGGATTCCAGTTCCAGTTCCAGAAAAATACTTGGCATCGGAAGCTGGTTCCGATGAGGAATCAACTCGATGCATCGCTCCGCAAATACAGGAGATGCAATAACAATGAGTAGAGAAAATAACCAACAAAAACGACGATACAAAGAACCCTCCAGATTGGTAAATGGCGGAATTGTAAACACGAGGTACATCAGGAAGAAAGCCAATAGCGAAAAGTCGGGTGAAATCCCATGATTTCCAAATGCTTTGAAGGGATGACGATCCCAAATCTTAGCTCTGAATTGATGGAATCAACTTCGTGGCTGTGTTAAGGTCATAAAAATTTTAAGTCCGAATTATTTCTCCACCAAGGAAACAAAACAAAAACTACAGGCGGTGAAGGATATGGAAAAACGTCAGGTTGTCCTGCAGGATAAATATTTACTGGAAAAAGGTCGTGCCATCATGACAGGAATCCAGGCTCTGGTACGCCTTCCTATGGTACAGCGTCGACTCGATCAGTCCAGAGGCTGGAACAGCGCCGGTTTCATCAGTGGTTACCGGGGATCTCCTTTGGGTGCATTAGATCAGCAATTGGTACTCAACAGGGAACTGCTTGAAGAACATCATGTCCGTTTTAATCCTGGAGTGAATGAAGACCTTGCCGCAACTTCGGTTTGGGGAACCCAACAGGCAGAGATCCATAGCCAAGGCCGTTATGATGGTGTGTTTGGCCTCTGGTATGGGAAAGGCCCAGGCATCGACCGTTCCGGCGATGCCCTACGCCATGCCAACCTGGCGGGGACTTCGTCAAGAGGTGGGGTGCTGGCCCTGATGGGCGATGACCACACCTGTGAATCCTCAACCACTTGCCATCAGAGCGAATTTGCAATGATGGATGCGATGGTGCCGGTCTTCAATCCTGCAGGAGTCCAGGAGATCCTGGATTTCGGCCTATATGGCTGGGCCCTATCTCGTTACAGCGGTTGCTGGGTCGGTTTGAAATGCATCCATGACACAGTCGAGTCAACGGCCACCGTTGATGTGTCTGCTGACCGATGCAATATCATCCTGCCGGAGGATTATCAAATCCCTCCTGATGGACTGAACATCCGCTGGCCGGACAGTCCCCATGAACAAGAACGCAGGCTTCATGAGTACAAACTGGATGCGGTTCGTGCATTTGTCCGTGCCAATAGACTGAACCGTGTGTTGATGGACAGTCAGAATGCTCGCATCGGAATTCTCTCCACCGGTAAAGCCCTGCTTGATACCCGTCTCGCCCTTGACGAACTAAGCCTTGGCCCTCAAGAGGCTGAAGTACTGGGAGTGCGTCTGATGCAGGTGGCAATGACATGGCCGTTAGAACCTGAAGGCATTTTGGAGTTCAGCCAAGGGCTTAAACTGATCGTGGTCATCGAGGAAAAACGTGGAGTGATCGAACCACAACTCAAGGAATTGCTTTACCACACGGCCGATGCTCCTCAGGTAATCGGCAAACAGGATGAACAAGGAGCTTTGCTCTTCCCCTCGGCTGGGGCCCTGGATCCAAACCACATTGCCCTGACCCTGTCAGACCGTATCCTTGAGCGATGCACCCCAAAAGCTTCTTCGGAAACATCTGCACTCTCCCAGCTCCGTGATCGGGTCGGAAAACTTCGAGAGCGCATCGAATCTTCAGGGAAAATCGAGGAATCCCTCTCACGGCTACCTTATTTCTGCGCAGGATGCCCTCATAATTCCTCCACCGTTGTCCCTGAAGGAAGCCATGCTTATGCCGGAATCGGATGCCATTACATGGCACAGTGGATGGACCGCAGCACCGCGGGATTTACTCAAATGGGTGCAGAAGGCGCCAACTGGGTCGGAGAATCCTTTTTCAGCAAACGCGAACACGTTTTTCAAAACATCGGTGACGGTACCTACTTCCACTCAGGATTGCTGGCAATCCGATCCGCGATAGCCGCTAACGTCAATGTCACCTTCAAGATCCTATTCAATGATGCGGTGGCGATGACCGGAGGCCAGCCCATGGACGGTCCTCTGACTGTTCCACGCATCACCCAGCAGGTCCGGGCAGAAGGCGCCGGGGAAGTGGTGGTGGTAACCGATGATCCGAATCGTTACCAGGGAGAAAATAGATTTGCCTCAGGTGTTACCGTTTACGAGCGGAAACAATTGGACCAGGTTCAGCGTCGTCTGCGGGAAATTTCAGGAGTGACCGTCCTGGTCTATGAACAAACCTGCGCCGCCGAAAAGAGACGACGACGAAAACGGGGACGCTTCCCTGATCCTCCTAGAAGAATATTCATCAACGAAGAAGTCTGCGAAGGATGTGGCGACTGTGGTGTCAAATCCAACTGCGTGGCAGTCCTCCCTCTGGAAACAGAACTTGGACGCAAACGGGTGGTAGACCAGTCGGCTTGCAACAAGGATTTTTCCTGTGCCAACGGGCTGTGTCCAAGTTTCGTCAGTGTAATGGGTGGAAAACCAAGGAAGGCAAAACCGATATCAATGGGAACCCTTTCTTTTGATGAACTACCGGAACCTGAACTTCCTCAATTCGAGAAAAATTACAACATCGTCATCACAGGTGTCGGAGGTACTGGTGTGATCACCATCGGAGCCCTGCTTGGCATGGCATCCCACATCGAAAAAAAAGGTTGTGGTATTTTGGACATGATAGGACTCGCCCAAAAAGGTGGTGCGGTATTAAGCCACCTTCGCATCGCTATGGATCAACATGAGATTCATTCTCCACGAATCGCTGGAGGCGGAGCGGATGTCATAATCGGTTGCGATCTCGTCGTTTCAGGAGGCAACAAAACCCTGGAACTTGTCAATGCCGGGCATACGCAAATGATCGTCAACAGTCACGAGATGATCACGGGAGATTTCACTCGCAACGCAGATATGGCTTTCCCGTTGCTGGAATTGAAGAAAGCCATTTCAGAAACCGCAGGTCCGAATCATGTCGATTTTATCAACAGTCAGAGACTCGCAACAGCTCTGATCGGGGATTCGATTGCTTCCAACCTCTTCCTGCTTGGCTATGCCTTCCAGAGTGGAATGATCCCCCTCGAAGCCTCTTCGATCGAGGAAGCCATCCGTATCAATGCCATTTCTGTAGACCAGAACCTTCAAGCCTTTCTCTGGGGTCGAAGAGCTGCACACGATCTGGAACAGGTCAACCGTATCGCCTTTCCAGAAACCACAAAGATTTCCGAAACGAAAAAAACTCAAAGTCTTGATGAACTGATCGACGACCGCTGTCGGAAGCTCGAAAAATATCAGGACAAGGTTTATGCAGAACGCTACCGGAAAAAGGTTGAACAGATTCGTGAACTGGAAACCAGTAAAAAGCCTGGAGCCACTGATCTCAGCTTCGCAGTAGCACGTTATTATTTTAAATTACTGGCCTACAAGGATGAATACGAAGTGGCCCGCATGCACACCAGTCCTGAATTCAGCAAACGTCTCGAAAATCAATTCGAAGGAAACTATTCTTTGAAGATCCACCTCGCTCCACCATTGTGGTCCAAACGGGACCCGAATTCCGGAGAACCGATCAAGTCCACCTATGGCGCCTGGATTTTCGGTGCGATGAAGATCCTTTCCAGATTCAAATTCCTTCGTGGAACAGCCTTCGACCTCTTCGGTTACAGCGAGGAACGTAGATTGGAACGACAATTGATTCGTGAATACGAGCAACTCCTTGAAGAACTGCTTGCCGGGTTGCAACCGGAAAACCATTCCATCTCGATCCAGCTGGCTGAACTTCCAGAACAGATCCGAGGCTATGACGTGGTGAAAAAACTTCACGTCCGTGATGCTGAGAAAAACCGACAGGAATTGCTTGATCGCTTCCGCGGAGTGCTTGACAATAATAAAGAAAAACAGCCTGCAGAAGAAGCGCTCAACTGAGGGCGGCTCTGCAAATTTTTTGATTCAAGGAGATATAAATGCCTGATAGAGAAGTGGTGGTGCTCAGCGGGGTTCGAACCGCCGTGGGAACTTATGGGGGGACGCTTAAGGACCAACCCCTAGTGGACTTGGCGGCAAAAGTCGTCAAGGAAGCAGTGCAAAGATCCAAGGTTGAACCTGCAGAGGTAGGACAGGTAGTTTTCGGCAACGTCATCCATACCGATCCGCGGGACATGTACCTCGCCCGTTATGCTGGAATCCGAGGGGGACTTCCCATCGAAACTCCGGCCTTCACCCTCAATCGACTTTGCGGAAGTGGATTGCAGGCCATTGTCAGTGCCTCTCAATGGATCATGCTCGGTGATGCAGACACGGCCGTCGCCGGAGGTGCGGAAGCAATGAGTCGTGTTCCATACTGGCTCCCTGGACTGCGATGGGGACAGCGCATGAACGATGGAGTGGCAGTGGACGCATTGATCGGCGGGCTTCAGGATCCCTTCGATTCCTGCCACATGGGCATTACCGGTGAAAATGTGGCCAAACGCTGGAAAATATCACGTGAAGACCAGGATGCACTTGCGGTGGAAAGTCACAAACGGGCTGCTTCAGCAATCGCCGAAGGATGCTTCAAGGAGCAGATCCTGCCTCTGGAAATCAAGCAACGCAAGAAAACGTTTATTTTTGACACCGACGAACACGTACGATCCGATGTGACCCTCGAAGACATGACTCGGCTCAAGCCCGCCTTTGATCCAGAGGGAAGTGTTACTGCAGGCAATGCTTCAGGCATCAACGACGGCGCCGCCGCGGTGGTATTGATGGATCGTGGCCTTGCCGAAAGCCGAGGTCTTCAGCCAATGGCCCGACTCGTTTCCTATGCCGTGGCCGGGGTCGAACCTGCCGTGATGGGAATTGGTCCGGTTCCAGCGATCCGGGAATGTCTTGGCAAATGCGGACTGACAGTTTCGGACATGGACGTCATCGAACTCAATGAAGCCTTTGCCGCGCAGGCCCTAGCAGTAATCCGGGAGCATGACCTGCCCCTGGAAAAAACGAATCCCAATGGCAGCGGGATCTCACTAGGTCACCCAGTTGGAGCAACAGGCTGCATCATCACCATCAAAGCCCTCTATGAACTACAGCGGACCGGCGGACGATATGCGCTGATCAGCATGTGCATCGGCGGAGGACAGGGCATTGCCGCAGTCTTCGAGCGACTTGGCTGATTCAGGGATAGACAAGGTCCTGTCCTGCATCGCCCATTAGCGTTTCTCATGGATCCATTCCAGACCCGACGTCTTGGCAACACTTCAGTAGAACTTCCACAGTTCGGTTTCGGTGGAGCACCTCTCGGGGAACTCTTTGAGAAGGTCGAAGAAGAACAATCTTCAGAAACCCTGAATGCGGCCTACTCTTCCGGCATCCGTTATTTTGACACCGCCCCCTGGTACGGACATGGGCTGAGTGAACATCGTACCGGAGGGTTGCTGCGGCGTTATCCTAGAAATGAATTCCTTTTATCAACCAAAGTCGGACGGATTTATAAAGCCTTTCCTGGAGATCCTGAAGATTTTGTGGGACCTCCCTGGGTTGGAGGGCTGCCCTTCGAGTTGAAATTTGATTATTCAGCAACAGGATTTCAGCGTTCCTTCGAAGACAGTACCCTCCGCCTTGGCCTGAACCGCATCGACCTGCTCATCATTCATGATCTTGACCAGGGATACCACGGGGATTCTGTTTCAGAAAAATTACACCAATTAGAATCAGGGATTCAGTGGCTCAAGGAAATACGTCGCTCAGGTATCATTGGAGGATTCGGAGCAGGAATCAATGATGCTGAAATGATGCCTAAACTTTTGGAATATTTTGAAATGGATTTTTTCCTCGTTGCCATGCCCTACACCCTCCTCAATCAAGAACCACTGGAAAATGTCTTTCCAGAATGTGAAAAAAGAGGAATGGGAATCATTATCGGAGCCCCCTACGCCTCAGGGATTCTTGCCACCGGTGTTTCAAAGGGTGCTCGTTATGGTTATGCCCCCGTCAAAGAATCGATCTCAAGACGTGTTCATGCCATCGAAGACATTTGCAGAGAACACCAGATCCCTCTGAAGGCTGCAGCATTGCAGTTTCCCCTTGGTCATAAAATGGTGTCTTCCGTCATCCCGGGTGCCATGAACCCCGAGCAGGTCCTTGAAAACCTGCAGATGATGCAGCACCCAATCCCGGACGGATTTTGGCAGGACCTCAAAACCGAAAACCTGATTCATCCGGAAGCACCAGTTCCTTCAAACCCGTGATTTCAATATGCTTTTTCATTGCGTCCTTCAAACAGAGCTGGTATTGCTAATTATCATCCATCAACTGCTCAAGGATTCATGATGCTTCGCTGGGTGGCTCCGTTTGGGGCCGCGATATTGTTGATCGGCTGGAACAGGCAATTAGAAGACTGGCAGGTCATGCTGACCTTTGCTGCTGCACTTCTGATTGCATTAATGCTGCAAAGGCTGGCACCTCAACAAGAATCGTTGGAAACTTCTGAAAGTAATGTGGTCTCTTTAGATGAGTTCCGCAGACAACGTCAGGCATCGGCTTTTGAGGAGAACCGGACAGGCCTTCAGAATGTTTTTGAATCCCAGTACCTGCACGAGGCAGAGCTGATTGCTTCAATGCTTGAAAATGAGGGCATCCCGACCCACGTTTTCAACCGTCACAACGCCAGCATCCTGATCCACCCGATGGGGGAGATGCAGGTCAAGGTTCTGGTTCCCCGTGATGAAATGGAGAATGCACAGGCTTTGATTGAGCATTTCCGAAACTCCATCACTCCTGAAGATTCTTCAATCGCCTGATCTCTGATCCCTAAGATGGATCCTGCTTCTTATGTGAATCGTTTCTGTCTCTTCTTCAGGGACGGAAGGATCGATTCTGGTTGGATTTCAGGACTTCAGAAAAACAAACTTGCCATTCAACCGCTTCAGGGAAAGATCCTTTACCTGGCTCCAAATCGTTTGTTGTTTGATTGGACATCCTCAGAGATCAAACAGGCTCCTGCTTTGGCCGAACTCCAACGACAGTGGGATCAAGCAAACCAGCAAAAAACCGAACATGACCTGGAGACCATCCACCAACTGCTGGAACCAGGGACATCCTACACTTTGGATGCGATTGCCAGAGATTTTCTCGATGAACCTGAAGATGAATGTCTCAAACTTTCATTGATGCTCTCTCTGAGAGATGAT
>Ga0208278_1000170_pt1 | contig 35421 bp, 28 predicted proteins | sample ETN01SmetaG_FD_185794 | JGI IMG/M metagenome (GOLD analysis project Ga0208278, IMG submission 185794) | Marine microbial and viral communities from oxygen minimum zone, Eastern Pacific Ocean - ETNP2014F12-01SV259 (SPAdes) (version 2) | ecosystem: Environmental > Aquatic > Marine > Oceanic ...
AGATTCTATGTATTTCCCCCTTTATAAATCTTTCTATTTTTCACTACTTAAAAGTAACAGTTAATTAGTATTTGATCAAATATTTTCTCTTGTCCTTATCTATATCTATAAACTCGTCTGCTTCTTCCCTCAATTTGCCAGAACTGCTAGGTCCAATAGCCATTACCTCTATTTTGCATCCCATTGCGCGCCTTAAATGTTGCACTAAAGGCACAAAATCACCATCACCACTTACTAAGATAGTTGTATCCAGTTTATTAGCCAATTCAATCATATCCATAGATATACCAATATCCCAGTCACCTTTTTTTGCTCCGCCTGCAAATGTCTGCAGATCTTTAGATTTTACCTCATAACCTATTTTTTCCAAGGCACCAAAGAAGCTCTTTTCTTCTTTAATATCGGCTTTAATAACATATGCTATCGCTCTTACTAATTTTCTTCCAGCCACAGCCTCCCTAAGAACCTGTGCAAAATTAACTTTTGCCTTGTACAAATTTTTTGCAGAATAATATAAGTTCTGCACATCTACAAAAACTCCAACTCGTTGTTCTTTGTTTATTCTCATTTAACTCACCTAGTCCTTTTGTAAATTATATATTTTTCATATTTTGTTCATAACTGCACTTAGAACATTTAATCTTTCCTCCGACATAGTTCAATGCCAGCTCTCCGCATTTAGGGCATTTCTGAACAACTTTAAATTTTTCTATTTGCTTTTTCCAGTCTTCATCATCGTGGTTCATTTTATAGTACATAGAAGTTTTTTTAGAGATATATAAATTTATCGTGAGATACATAAAAACCGCCAACCTTTATATATCCAAAAACCTTACTCTGCTAATATGGGGGATAAAATAAGGTTCTTTCCTTTGGATGTAACCTACAAAGTCATAGATGAAAAGCCAGTAATCCACTTATTTGGAAGAACTGCTGACAACAAGCAGATATGCGTTCTTTATGATGACTTTGAACCTTATTTTTATGTCATACCCAAGAGGGGTTTTGATATAGCAGAACAACTAAAGAACTTCAAACTCACAAGGAATAATGAAACATATTCAATAACTCGCGTTGAAACAATAAAAAAGAGATATCTAGGCAAAGAGGTTAATGCTCTAAAAGTTTTCACAAAACTTCCAAGAGATGTTCCGATTATAAGCCATGAATTAAAGAATCTAAGCAACATTGAAGCAATAAACGAAAAGGATATTTTATTTTCAAGGAGATTCTTAATAGACAAAAACATAACACCATTAACTTTATATGAAGCAGAAGGAAGCTTTGGAAATCAAAATTTAAGAGTTCCAGCTTTCAAAGCAGAAAAAATAGAGGCTTTTGGAACTGAAACATTCCTAAAACCAAAGCTCCTTTCCATTGACATAGAGACATATACGCCGCTCTACAGAGAGATTAAACCTGAAAAAAATCCAATAATAATGCTCTCATTTTATGCAGAAGATTTCGAAAAGGTATTTGTATGGAAGCGCTTTAAGACAGATTTAGATTATGTTGAGTTTGTTGACAGCGAAGCACAGTTAATAGAGAAATTCAAGGAAGTGATTGAAACTTACAAACCCGATATTTTGACAGGATATTTTTCTGATGGTTTTGATCTTCCATACATAAAAACAAGGGCTGACAAATACAAGATTAAGCTTGATTTAGGATTAGACTTTTCAGAATTAAAAGTCAGCAAAGGAAAAGTTACCACAGCACAGCTTACCGGTATTACACACCTCGATATCTTCAAGTTTATAAGGAAAATAATATCCGGTACACTAGAAACAGAAACCTATAATCTAAATTCTGTTGCATCTGAACTGCTTGGTGAAAAAAAGCATGATGTTGACTTAAACCAGCTTTCAAAAGCATGGGACGATGAAACAGAACTCAACGAATTCTGTGAATACAACCTAAACGATGCCAGATTATCCTACAACCTTGCTGAAAAATTAATGCCAACAATAAGTGAAATGGTCAAGATAACAGGTCTTACAATATATGATGTAAACCGGTTTGGTTTTTCGCAGTTAGTTGAATGGTATTTGATGAGGCATGCCCTTAATTTTAATGAAATATCTCCAAACAAGCCCTCAAATGATGAGATTATGAAAAGAAGGCTGCTGACATACAAGGGTGCATTTGTTTTTGAGCCAAAGCCCGGCTTATATGACAACATAGTTGTGTTTGATTACCGTAGCTTGTACCCAACAATAATAGGCTCACATAACATAAGCCCTGGAACAATAAATTGCAGTTGTTGCGCAGAAGAAGCAACTCCTGCACCAATGGAGGATAATAAAAAAATCTGGTTTTGCAGCAAAAAAAAAGGATTTATACCAACATTAATAGAAGACTTGATAACTCGGAGAACAAGGATTAAGGAAATAATAAAAGACCAGATAGATGAGAAGTTTGCAATCTTGGATGCAAGACAAAATAGTTTAAAGCTTCTTGCAAATTCTTTTTATGGTTACCTAGGTTTTTTTGCTGCCCGTTGGTACTCAATAGAATGCGCACAGGCAACAACTGCATTTGGAAGGTATTACATAAAAGATGTCATAGCAAAAGCAGAAGAATCTGGATTTAAGGTAATTTATGGGGATACTGACTCTTTATTCACAACCTTGGGAGACAAAACAAAAGAAGATGCTAAAAAATTCTCGGAAAAAATTAATCAGGAGCTTCCTGGATTAATGGAGCTTGAATTTGATGGTTTTTATCCTTCAGGAATATTTGTATCAGCAAAGGTAGGTGCTTATGGTGCGAAGAAAAAATATGCTCTTGTTGATGAAAATAAGATGCTAAAAATCAAGGGCTTTGAAAGTGTAAGGAGAAATTGGTCGATGATTGCAAAAGAAGTGCAGGAAAAAGTTTTGGAAATCATATTAAAAGAGCGTGATAATGAAAAGGCTTTAGAGTATGTCAAAAAAGTCGTTAATGACCTGAGAAATAAAAAAATAATTCTTGAAAAGGTGATAATACAAACCCAACTGCAAAAAGAAATTTCGGATTATGATGCTCGCGGTCCACATGTTGCTGTTGCGCAAAGACTAAAAAATCAGGGAGTTAATGTCGGTCCTGGATCTATGATAAGGTTTGTTGTTTTGCAAGGAAGCGATATAATAAGAAACCGTTCAAAGCTGCCGGAAGAAATCAAAGAAAACAATTATGATTCAGATTATTACATAAACAACCAAGTTATACCTGCTGTTGAAAGGATTTTCAATGTTCTAGGCTACACTAAAGAAGATTTGCTGGAAACAAAAGAGCAGACCAAACTGGAAGGGTTTTTTTAATTTATAAACATTTAACCGAAACTTTCAAATACTTCTAATCCAATTATCATCTAAAAAAGGCGATAGTAGCTTATGTATTTAACAAATAACTGCAAGGATTTTAAAAATAAGAGATTTGAAGAAGCAAAAAACATACTTCTGAATTTGAGCAATATATTTGTCAGATTCACCAAAGATTCTGTAATTAAGAATAAAAATAAGTAAAAGATTTAAAAAGGTAGATATTCTCTAGTTCTTGATGGAAAAATACGAACCTCTAAAGCAGGAACCTGAAATTTTGAAGTTTTGGAAAGATAATAAAATATACGAAAAAGCTAAAGAGAATAACAAGGGCAAAAAAAAGTTCTATTTTCTTGACGGTCCTCCTTATACTTCCGGGAAAGTGCACTTGGGAACAGCATGGAATAAGTCCCTTAAGGATTCTATTTTGCGTTACAAAAGAATGCAGGGTTTTGATGTTCTTGATCGTGCAGGTTATGATATGCACGGCCTTCCAACAGAAAATGCCGCAGAGAAAGAGCTTGGAATAAAGAAAAAAGACGAAATCCGAAAATTCGGAGTTGGAAAGTTCGTAAAAGCCTGCAAGGAGCTAAGCATAAGGAACATGAAGATAATGAACAAGGACTTTCAGCGATTAGCAGGATGGATGGATTTTGAAAATGCATACCAGTCAGTAAAAAAAGAGTTTATTGATGGCGAATGGTGGTTAGTTAAAAAGGCTCATGAAAAAAAGCGCTTGTATGAGGGATTGAGGTCAATGGCTTGGGACTGGAAAGATCAAACAGCACTGGCAAAACATGAATTAGAATACAAAACTGTAAAAGATAAATCAATTTTTGTAAAGATGAAAGTGAAAAGCAAGGAAGATGAATTTCTAATTATCTGGACAACAACACCCTGGACAATTGCTTTCAATCTAGGAATAATGGCGCATCCAAAACTGGATTATGTCAAATGTAAGGTGAGCAGCGAGTATTGGATTGTTGCAAAAGCACTTGCATCTGCATTCATTTCTTCTCTTGTTGGAAAGAAATTTGAGATAGTAGAGGAATTTAAAGGAAAAAAGCTTGGGGGGATGGAATATGTTCATCCTTTTTATGATGAATTAAAAAATCATTACGATAAAATAAAACAAAAGCATCCAAAAGAACATACAGTTGTTTTAAGCGAGGAATATGTTGATACAAACTCTGGAACTGGTTTAGTGCATATGGCACCTGGTTGTGGTCCAGAAGATTATGAAGTTGGCCATAGAAATAATTTGCCAGCATGGAACCTTGTACAAGAAGATGGCATCTATGGGAAAGAAATGGGAATATTTGCAGGAAGGCATGCAATAAAAGACAACCAAAGCTTTACAAAAGATTTGGACAAAAAAGGTGCTTTAGTAGCCCAGACACAGATAGAGCATGAATACCCCCACGGCCAAAGAAGCCATCAACCTGTTATTTTTAGGACAACAAAACAGTGGTTTTTCAAAGTAGAAGATATTAAAGAAGACCTTATAAAAGAGAACAACAAAATAAAATGGGTTCCAAAAGCCGGCTATAATGCTTTTAACTCATGGCTTGAAAATTTAAGGGACAATTCGATTTCTAAACAGCGCTATTGGGGCACCCCATTACCAATATGGAGAAATGTTGATAATCCTGAAGATTATATTGTTGTTGGATCTATTAAAGATCTTGAGGAGTTTTCTGGAAAAAAAGTTGATGAACCACATATTCCATGGATTGATGAAATTGTAATAGAAAAGGATGGCAAGAAATATCAGCGTGTCCCAGATATTCTTGATGTATGGGTAGACGCAGGCACTGTTTCTTGGAATTCTTTAGATTTTCCCCACGACCGAGATAGTTTCAAAAAATATTTTCCTCCTGATTTTATTTTAGAGGGCAAAGACCAGATTAGAGGATGGTTTAATCTTCTTCATATTGCATCAATGCTGTCTATGGGAAAAAGAAGCTTTAATGCTGTCTACATGCATGGCTTTGTCAATGATGCTATGGGCAGGAAGATGTCAAAGAGTCTTGGCAATTATATCCTGCCAGGAGAAGTTATAAATAAATATGGTGCAGACACTTTAAGATATTATACTATAGGTGGCGCAAATCCAGGATTAGACCTAAATTATAACTTTGATGATATGAAAGTTAAGTATAGAAATCTTACAGTTTTGTGGAATCTGCACAATTATTTAATTGATCTAGCGAAGAATGCAGATGCAAATCCCAAAGAATTAAGAAATATAAAAAAGGATTTGTTCTATTCTGATGAAGAAAAATATATTTTTTCCAAGCTTAACTCGACAATAAGGAAAATTACCAAGTTATATGATGGTTATAAATTAAATGAAATACCGTTGTTGGTTGAAGATTTATTCTTGGGTCTGAGCAGAATTTATATTCAACTGACTAGGAACAAATCTATAGGGGACCATAAGAAAGTGGTTCTTTATACTGTATACCAAGTGCTTATCGAATGCCTGAAATTGTTTGCACCTACTGCCCCCCTTATTACAGAAAAAATATATCAGAATTTAAAGAAAGAGTTTAGGTTGGAAGAGGAAAGCATACATCATTTTGAATGGCCAAAATATGATGAAAAAGCAATAAATAAGGAATTAGAAAATGAGATGGATACAATAAGCAATGTTACGCAGGTTATTTTGTATTTAAGGGAAAAAGTACAAAGGGGGGTAAGGTGGCCTTTGCAGGAGGCTATAGTAGTTACTAAGGATGAAAAAACAGTAAAGGCTGTTGAAAAATTAAAAAATATAATAAAAAAACAGACCAACATAAGAGAACTGGATATACAACAATCATTGTCAGGAATAAAACAAAACATAAAGGCAGATTATTCCCAAATAGGCCCTGATTTTGGCAAGAAAGCACCGCAAATAATAGCAAAGCTTACTTCTGAAAGCCCTGAAACTATTTTAACCCATATCGAAAAAGAAGGGAAATTTACAATAAATCTAGGTAAAGAAAAAGTAAATATTGTAAAAGAGCATCTGATTGTAACAAGAGAAGTTCCTGAACCTTATATAGAGTGTAACTTCAAAAATGGCTTTGTTTACTTAAACAAGGATGTTGATGAAGAATTGGAGGCAGAAGGTTATGCTCGCGAACTTATTAGGCGCGTGCAAGAATTACGAAAAAAAGCAGGACTGCAAAAAAAAGACAGAATCTCCTTATTTGTAAAAACTGACGAAGAACTCAAAGATACACTCAACATATTCTTACCCCAGATAAAAGAAGTAGTCGGTGCACAGCAGATGAAGATTTCACATGAAAAACCAAGCAAAAAACATAAATTTACAAGCAAGGAGAAAGTAAGGGACAAGAAGTTTGAGCTGTTTTTAGGTAAGGTTTAGAATATTTTAATTCAACTGTGGTTTGTTCTATAATATGGTTTTGTAATAAAAGTATCATAGTGGCTTTTAAGTATAGTTGTCAAAACAATGCCCGCATATGGAACTTCATTAGTTACATCAAGGACTAAATTATCAATCATTTTTTCTTGTGTTTCTTTTGTAACAAAATGATACATAGCAGTAAAATAATTAGATGTAGCTCTTACTGCTAGATCATTTGGAAAGTTTATAGTTCTATTAGTTAAAGTGTGTATAATATCAGTATGTTTAGTTTCTGATGTTAATTCTTTTTTATTTAGTCTGGCCAACCATCTTATATGATTAATTTGAAGCGCATAAAAAGAATCTCTTAAACCCTGCCCTATTATCCTACATAAATCTCTTTCTTCCATTATTTCGCCAACTTCTTTTTCCAGAAATTTATACCCTTTTATAGATTCTAGTGCTATTCTTTCTTCAAGATAGTAATCAAACATTTTCTTAGATAGATTAATTTATATTTAAATTTATTCATTGTTTTTTAACAAAAACCAAAACCTTTAAATACCATCATATTATAATATATATGAAATAGTTTAAAATATATTTTATAATATGTTTAAGTAAATGAAAAAACCAATCAGCGCGACAATTGATGCTGAACTCATTAAGTGGATAGAAAAAGAGTTGCAGGACAGAAAGAAATATAGGAATAAATCTCATCTGATAGAGATAGCTTTAGATCTGTTAAAAAACAATAAGGCAAAAAATCAATAAAATGGTTCAATAAAAACAATGACGAAAAACTGATCAATAATTAAAAATAAACAATGGAGATTGAAAATGGCTTTATTCGACAACAAAAAACCCTTTTCTTATGATGTAATAAGGGAAGGAGATGATGTAATACTTTCTGTCAATTTAGAAGACTACACCAGAGTTCCTTCTATAGAAGATGATCCTATGGTAATGTCAAAGACATGTGACATGCTAATTGAGGTAAGGGATGCAACTAAAATTGTTTTTATTCAAAAAAGGAACTATGAGTATGACTACAGTCAAACGTCTATGCTCAGGGAAATAGCAAAATTATACATACAACTAACAAGAAGAAAGGATATTTTCGGCTATGCGGCTTTGCTTTCTGATACAACATGCACGAGATGGGTCAACAGCTGGTATTCTGCTGTTCAAGATATTATATCTAACCTTCTAAAGTCTGATTCTATTGGAGCATATGTAGAATTAATAAGAATAGCAAGAGATGAAAGGATAAGGGCAGAGAAATCGTTGGATAAAGCGTTCATAAAATGCTCTAACAAATATGTCGAGATCCTTGATTACATAATAAATCTTCTTGAGAAAACAAGATTGATTTCATTAACAAAGCCTCATCTTGCAGGGCATAAGGTTGGTAACAGAGAAATCTATAGAAGGATTTTTACTGCAATTGTAAGGCCAGATTTCTTATTTACAAAATTGATGGCAACTTTTCCACATGATGCTGAGGAGATTGACAGTTACACTGTTGGCAAGGACATAGATGTGACTATATTCAAGCTTCCTGATACAGTCCAATATCTTTACCATGTGATGCCGCCTGAGTTCAAGCTAAGTGAGGAAAAATATGAGATTTTAGATACTGCAAGAAAGATAATGGCAGAGCACAAACCAAAAAAAACCGAATTTGTAGAGCCAGACAGAATGCGGCAGGTTTTTTTTAATGTAGGCTCAGATCTTATTGATGAACTGGCTGCTCAAAAAGACATAAGTCTAACCTCTGCTGAACTTGAACAGTTAACAGGAATTCTTGTAAGATACACAGTAGGCTTTGGCCTAATTGAGATTTTACTGCAAGATGAAAAAATCCAAGACATAACAATAAATAATCAGATGGGTGACGTCCCTATATTTATTGTACACCAGGATTTTACTGATTGCAAGACAAACATAATTCCTACAACCACAGAAGCTGAGTCATGGGCTACAAAATTAAGGCTTATGTCTGGAAGACCTTTGGATGAGGCAAATCCCATTCTGGATACAGAGTTAAGGGTTACAGGAGCGAATGCAAGAGTAGCTGTTATAGGGCAGCCTTTGAACCCTTATGGCCTTGCCTATGCTTTCAGAAGACACAGGGACAAGCCATGGACTCTGCCATTGTTTATTGCCAATAAGATGATAAGCCCACTCTCAGCAGGCTTGCTGAGTTTCTTGGTTGATGGCAACAGAACCTTGCTTGTAGCAGGCACAAGATCGGCTGGAAAAACAGCATTATTAGGTTCCTTGCTTGTAGAATTAATGAGGAAGTATAGAATAATCACAATAGAAGATACTCTAGAGCTCCCAACTGGTTCATTAAGAAAACTAGGTTATAATATACAGCCTATGAAGGTTGCTGCTGCTTTAACAAAAGGTTCTGCAGAAGTGCCTGCTGATGAGGGCATAAGGACAACATTAAGAATGGGTGACTCGGCTTTGATTATTGGAGAGATAAGAAGCAAAGAAGCGTTAGCCTTGTATGAGGCAATGCGCATAGGTGCGTTAGCAAATGTCGTTGCCGGAACAATACATGGAGACAGCCCTTATGGGGTTTTTGACAGGGTTGTTAATGATCTCCATGTTCCAAAGACGAGCTTCAAGGCAACAGATATTGTTATTGTTGCTAATCCTATAAGAAGCCCTGATGGGCTGCATAGGTGGCGCAGGGCTACGCAAATAACCGAGGTAAGGAAACACTGGGAAAATGACCCCTTGTTGGAAAATGGGTTTACTGATTTGATGAAATATGACACTAGGACAGATCAGCTTGAGCCAACAGACAGCTTAATAAACGGAGAAAGTGAGATTTTAAAAAATATAGCTGGAAATGTCAAGGAATGGGCAGGAAGCTGGGATGCAGTCTGGGATAATATTTTATTGAGAACAAAAATAAAGGAAACGTTGATAGAAGCTGCTAAAAAAGCTAATATGTTAGATTTGCTTGAGGCTGACTTTGTTGTGCTGGCAAATGATGAGTTTCATAAAATATCAGACAAGATTATGGAAGAAGTGGGTAGTTTGGACAGCAAAAGGATTTTTTTTGACTGGAATGAATGGTTAAAGACGACAATAAAGAAAATGAATATGAAATAAAAAAATAAATCAAAAAAGAGGTGAAATTAGTTCTTCAAATGCCAAGCAAAAGTCAAAAGCAAAAAATGCAGGACTTAATAGAGTCTTATAAAAGAGGGATAGAGAAAGAGCTGGGTGCAAGAACTTACCAGCCTAATGCAGTATCCAGGGAGTATATGCAATTCAAGAAAGAAGCTATGCCCCGGCATTTGACTCTATATGAGAAATTATGTAACTTAAGCGAAAAAATACTTAAAATAAAGCCGAATAAAAAGAAGGAGGAAGCTATTAAGGGGGATATAAGTATAGCACACTTAAATATTACTCCTTCAGGAGTTGTTTCTCTTTCACTTTTAGCCCCAATTCTTATAATGTTGTTTGGGTCTTTATTTTCTTATTTTATTTTCCAATCACTATTCTTTGTTTTTTTCTTTGTAATAATAGGACTATCTTTGATGGCAGCCTTAAGAAATTTGCCAAGCTATATAGCAAACAACTGGCGCTTAAAAGCAAGCAACCAGATGGTTTTGTGTGTATTCTATATTGTAACCTACATGAGGCATACAAGCAATTTAGAAAACGCAATAGAGTTTGCTGCTGACCATCTAGCAGCACCCTTAAGTCTTGATTTAAAAAAGGTTCTCTGGGATGTTGAGACAGAAAAATATGGAAGTGTCAGGGAGAGCCTTGATATATACCTAGAGACATGGAAGAAATGGAATTTTGAGTTCATTGAATCATTCCACTTAATCGAAGGCTCTCTTTATGAAGCAAGTGAAGAGCACAGATTAAGTTCCTTAGATAAATCCTTAGATGTTATTTTAAGCGAGACTTACGAGAAGATGCTTCATTATGCTCACAATCTACAAAGCCCAATAACAATGCTGCATATGCTGGGAGTAATTCTGCCCATTTTAGGCCTGGTTATATTGCCTCTTGCCGCAAGTTTTATAGAAGGCTTTAAATGGTACTATATAGCTACTTTATACAATATAATATTGCCTATAGGAGTTTATTATATGGGCAAGAGCATTCTCTCAAGAAGGCCAACAGGGTATGGACAGACAGACATATCAGAAGAAAATCCAGAGCTTAAAAAATATAAGAATGTGGTAATTGGGCTTGGAGAATTTAAATTTTCAATAAACCCAATTTTCTTTAGCATAGTTATAGGGGTAATTTTATTTATTTTTGGTCTTAGCCCCATCATACTCCATGCTATTGATTTTTCTGATATAGGTTTTGGCGGGGAAGATTTGTTAAGTATATGCGGCAGAAAGTTTTGCCTGCTGGGCTACAGGGAAAGTGTCACAACTGGAGAACTAATAGGGCCATATGGACTTGGTGCATCCATTCTAAGCCTATCAATAATATTAGCTTTAGGCTTAGGTATTGGCATTTTCTATATGCTAAGGTCGAAGAATTTGGTAAAGATAAGGATGCGGGCCAAAAAACTTGAGCTGGAATTTGCATCTGCATTATTTCAATTAGGGAACAGGTTAGGAGATGGCTTGCCTGCAGAGATAGCTTTTGGTAAGGTAGCAAATGTAATGGAAGGAACAGTATCTGGCTCTTTTTTTAAGCTTGTAAGCACAAACATAAGGAGGTTAGGAATGGGAATCAAACAGGCAATATTTGATCCCAAGCATGGCGCCTTACTAAGTTTCCCGTCAAATTTAATTGAAAGTTCAATGAAAGTCCTGATACAATCGGTCAAAAAAGGCCCAATTGTAGCAGCACAGGCTCTAATGAATGTTTCCAGGTACATAAAAGAGATCCATAGTGTTAATGAAAGACTGAAAGATTTGATGTCTGAGATAATATCCTCAATGAATTCTCAGATTAAGTTCTTGACGCCAGCAATAGCAGGGATTGTCACTGGACTTACATCGATGGTGAGTGGGATTCTTGGCAAATTAGGAGTGCAGTTAAAAGCTATTACAGCAGAAGGTGTTGGACAGCAAGCAGGTTTGACCGGACTATTTGGAGATGGAATTCCAACATATTATTTTCAAATTGTAATTGGGATTTATGTTGTTCAAATAGTTTACATATTAACAATTTTTGTAAATGGAATAGAAAACGGCTCTGATAAACTAAATGAAAGATATGAGTTAGGTAAAAATTTAATAAATGGCACGTTACTATACTGTTTCATATCCCTTGCTGTTATGTTAATATTCAATATGGTTGCTTCTCAGATATTAACAAGTTCTTTTAGTTAAGAAGATAAAATAAATGGGACTGCTGGGACTCTCAAATCCTGAGGGATTTGTAGTCTCCCTCCAGGATATTTGAACCCAGGACACCTACGTCTTCAGCGTAGTGCTCTCCCAGTCTGAGCTACAGTCCCCTTTAAGGTTTTTAGAATAAGATTTAATTTAAATTACTTTCGCTTAATGACATTCTATGTGTGGGTTGTGAATCATCTAAACCTGGTCTTATCATAGATTCTATATCTCCCCTAGAATGTCCAGGCATAAATTCAGATATAACTTTGACTAATCCTTGAAAACTTGAATTATGATAAACAATTTTCAGACCGTCTTTTTCAAAACTGGATATAACTTCTTGACTATTTTCTGTTTTAGGATCGTATTGTACGACAGTTGGAAGGGCTGGTTAACCTTGTCCAACAGGTTTTTCAAGAATTACCCAATATACATTCCCGACATATTACAAATCACTCATCTTTAATATCTTCCACATCAGAAACTGGCTCATTTTCAAGTTTTTCCTCAACATCCTCCAATCTTTTTTTGGATTCTTCATATATTTTCTTATCCTTTTCTTCATCAGGTGGGCTTGTCATTTCCTCCTTAACTTCTTTACTTTCTCCAACAATTTCCAGTTTACCCATCTTTCCTGTTGTTAGTTGAGGCTCTCCCTGCCATTCAGAAACATAGCCATTAGTTATATGAACTTTATCACCGGATTTTACCTGATCAATCTGCTCATTCCATAAAGTAAGCTTGATATCTCCGCTTTCATCTTTAGCGACAGCAGTTGCAACTCTTCCTTGTCTTCCGAACTTCTCAAATTCCCTAACATCTCCAACATCAACAATATCAACTACAACATCTACATTACCCTGCCTTATTTTTAAGTCTTTAATTGCCATATTAAATAGAGAAGAAGCAGCATATATAAAATTTATGGATTATTTGCTATTGAGTAATTTTGTTACTACATCTTTCAAATCTTTGATTTTAACCCTTACCTGCTTTGTAGTGTTACGGTTTCTTAGAGTGCAGTCATTCTTTTTCAAGCTGTCAAAATCAATAGTTATGCAATAAGGCGTTCCAATTTCATCATTTCTTGCATATCTTCTTCCAATTGAACCACCCGAGTCATATAAACAATTAAACTCTCCTTTCAGCCCATCATAAACTTCCCTTGCTTTTTTGACAATTTTAGGCTTGTTAGAAACCAATGGGAAAACAGCAACTTTAACCGGAGCTAATTTTGGATGAAGATTTAAGACAACATTGCCTCTTTTTTTGTTATAATTGTAAGCATCAAACATAAAAACTAGGAAAGCACGCTCAACGCCTAAAGAAGGCTCTGCAACAACATACGGTACAATTTTTTCCTTTGTTTCCTCATCAAAAATGCTTAAGTCTTTTCCAGAAAATTTTATATGCTGCTTTAAGTCAAAATCAGTTCTGTTAGCTATGCCTTGTAGTTCTTTCCATCCAAAAGGAAAATTATATTCCAGATCCCATGTATCCAAAGCATAATGGCTCTTTTCTTCTTTCAAATGTTGTCTGACATGGAAATTATCAGCATTAGCTCCTAAACTTGTAAACCATTTTTGCTCTGTAGCCAGCCAGTAAGCATGCCATTCTGAAATTAATTTTTTCTTTAAAGCATCCTTAACCTTCATTTTTTGAGGTTTTTTATTTTTCTGCTGCATTTCTGCACTATAGAAATTAAGTTCAGAATTCATAACATCATTGATGTAAGGACATTCTTCTGATTTATCAGGATGCACAAAATATTCAATCTCCATCATATCAAACTCGCGGCATCTAAATAAAAAATCCCTTGGGCTTATCTCATTCCTAAAACCTTTGCCTATTTGCGCAATCCCAAACGGTACTTTAAGCCTGGCATTATCTACAACTAGTTTAAAATCAGCAAATATTACTTGGGCAGTTTCTGGCCTCAAGTAAGAGACAGATGTCTTATCCTCTTTTGGCCCTACATTCGTCTTGAACATCAAATTAAAATCTTTTATATCCTCAAAACCAGAGCCGCATTTAGGGCATTTCAGCTTATTCTTATTGACCAATTTATTGATTTCTTTGGAATCCAGGCCTTCAACATTAATCTTCAGTTTCTCCTGGACAAAATGGTCTGCCCTGATTCTTTCCTTGCATTTGGAGCAAGTAAGCATAACATCCTCAAAGTTCTCAACATGACCAGAGGCCACCCAGACTCTTGGATGGGTTATTATGCTTCCCTCCATGCCAACAATATCTTCCCTGCCATTAACATGAAACTTCCACCATTCGCGCTTTATATTGTTTTTCAGCTCCACTCCCAGGTGCCCAAAATCCCAGAACCCCGCAATTCCCCCATATATCTCGCTATTCGGATAGGCAAAACCCTTCCTCTTGCAAAAAACAGCCATATCCTCTATTGATAGTTTTTCCATAAAGTAGAAGTTTAATTATCTATTTTTATAAATTTTGTTGTTTTTATTGAGAAAAAACTATTCACTTGCCTTAACCCCTTTCTGAGGTATCAAGAAAGCTATAACCAGGGGTATTAAAACAGCTCCCCACCCAATTAAAATTGCCCAGTCAGGATAGCCGCCATAGTTTGCTGCAAACTCTGTTTTTAATTGCAAGGCAAGTATTATTGCCAATGAAAGGGGAATAATATATTTAATAGTTGTACTCCACCATTCTCCAATCTTGAAATCAGAAACCTTGTTGATATATTTCCTCATTTTTTCTGCTCCGAAAATCCATCCAACAGCAATACATTCAAGAATTCCTATTACTATAAGACTTATATTTATAACAAAATGGTCAACGATATCAAGGAGATATAAGCCAGCATTTGTTGTGTACATTATTCCTGCCAAAAACCCAAGAGTACATACAATCAAAGCAACATGCTTCTTTTTCATCTTGGTTTTATCTGTAATTGTGGTGTCTATTGCTTCAACCATTGAAAATGCGCTGTCAATTGCCAAAGTAATCAGCATAAGGAAAAACAATATACTAAAAAAAGAGGCAAACGGCATTAAGCTCAACGCCTTGGGAAACATAATGAAAGCCAGGCCCGGACCAGATGCAACCACCTCACTAACCGCTACTTGCTGCTGCTCCGCCATAAAGCCTAATGTTCCAAATACTACAAATCCGGCAACTATTGAAATTATAGAATTTGTGATTCCAATGGTAAATGCATTTTTGTTTATATCAGAATCTTTTCTGTTGTAACTTGAATATGCCATCATAATTCCAAGTGCAATGCTCAATGAAAAGAATATTTGTGAAAAGGCTGCAATCCACACCGCAGAACTTCCGGGACCAAACAAAGCATTAAAATTTGGTGTTAAATATTGTGTAATGCCGGTCATTGCACCATCAAGAGTTACGGCCCTTATCAATAACACAATCAAGAGGATTATGGGCAAGGGGACAGTAATCATGACAATCTTGCTGACACTTTTGACGCCTTTCCATACACTAAAATAAATAATGATCCAGCTGATTAGCAGCGCAATAAATACTGCAGGCACTATGCCCCCAATTGAGTCTACGCTCTCAGATAACTGCAATACATTGTTGAAAAAGTATGTTTGTGTATCACCAGACCACTGGGCACCATATGAAGTAAATAAGTAAATCAATGACCATGCCATTACAACAACATAGTAGCTGATTATTATAAACGAAGTAAATAATATCCACCACCCTACACCTGAAAATTTCTTTTTTATTGCCGCTAAGCTGTCAACTGTCCCTTTCTGTATTTTTTGTCCTAAACCCAGTTCCAGAATGAGTAATGGTATTCCGGCAACAAACAACGCTATAAGATAGGGTATAAGAAAAGCCCCGCCGCCAAACTTCTCTGCTAAATAAGGATATCTCCATACGTTACCCAGACCCACAGCAGAACCAATAGCAGCATAAATAAAAGCAGTCCTTGAAGGCCACCTATCCCTTAAACTCATTGAAACACCTTTAAATTTCTTTTCTGTAGTGTATATTTAAATTTTTTGAATAAAAGTTGAAGAAATAATTATCGGGTTGTGGTGAATTTTCATTATTTCAGATTATCATATCTAAAACATTTAACAGGGTGGTCATTAACCATCCCTACAGCCTGCATGAAAGCATAGCAAATAGTTGCTCCAACAAACTTAAAGCCTCTTTCTTTCAAATCTTTGCTCATTGCATCTGATTCTTTAGTACTAGCAGGAATATCCTTTACTTCTTTCCATTTATTAATAATAGTCTTATGATTGACAAATTGCCAGATATATCTGTCAAAACTTCCAAATTCTTTTTTCACTTCTAAAAATTTTTGAGCATTGATTACAGTAGCTTCTATTTTTAACCTATTTCTAATTATTCCAGCATCATTCATTAATTCATTTTTCTTTTTCAAATCATAATTGGATATTTTATTAACATTAAAATTATCAAATGCTTTTTTAAAATTTTTTCTCTTTTTTAGTATTGTACTCCAACTAAGCCCTGCCTGAAAGCTATCCAAAATTAATTTTTCAAACAGCTGTCTGTCATCATGCACAGGAACTCCCCATTCTTCGTCATGGTACGCAACCATCAAAGAGTCATTTCCAGGCCAGCCACACCTTATTTTTTCAGCCATTCAACCTCTTCTTTGCTCAAATCTAATTCATTTATTAATTCATTTCTAAAATCCTTATTTTTCTTAAAAGAAACCTGCAAATAAGGCAATGTAGCCTTTAAAGCTTCTTTAGTAGAAGTATGCGTTTTTTCTGCAATTTTTTCTGCAATTGCTTTTTTTTTCATTGATTTCTGCTTTGCCCACCATAATTTAAGCAATTTTCCTGTAGGCTTGTATTGGATATGGTGATTGTATTTTTCTTTTTTAGAAACTGCAATTCCTGCTGTTATTAAAGCGTTAATGTAAACTAAAAACCTATAATGCTGCCATCTCCTAATGCGTCTGTTAAACACATCTGCCTTGCTTAATTTATCATAAGCCTTTGCTAAATCTTCTGGATTAGTATATTCTTTAGGCAAATTTTCATCCAACCACAATAATTGTTCATCTAAATTCTCTTTTACATTGTCAAATGCTCCTATAGCAACATTAGGATCTGTAGTCTTAAAAATCTTGAATAATGCATTGAGGATAGTATCCTGCTGGTTTCTTTCTCCAAGTTCTTCCAGACTTTTCTTTGTAAGCTCTTTTGCTTCTATTGTTAATATTTCTAAATCATTTATTGCTGCCCTCGCATCATTACCTGCTCTTCTGGCTAAACCTTTCAATATTATTTCTTCAAATTTTATTTTTTCATTATTGCAGATATTTTTCAAAATTTCAAATATTGGCAAATAGTCTAATGGTGCAAATTCTATCATTTCTGTTTTTCTCCTTAACTTATTGAATTTGTAGTCCCATGGATTTGTTATTGTAAGAATTAATGGGAAAGAACTTTTTTCAATTAACTTTGTTATTGCTAGTAAGCCACCTCTGTCTTTTGTTCCTGACAAGCCATCAATTTCGTCAACTAAGATTATTTTTCCCTTGGAAAACAAGCTCATCTGCCAAACAGCACTGCCAATCATAGAGTTTATTTGTTCTGAATTTCTTACATCTGATGCGTTTACTTCAAGAATTTCTAGATCAAGTTCATTTGCCAATGTATGTACGCTTATTGTCTTGCCAACACCAGAAGGACCATAAAGCAAAGCTGCATTCTTTCTCTGTTTTTTAAAATCAACAACAAAATTCTTTAATTTTTTTATAGCAGTATCTTGCCCCATTATTTCGTTTGTTTTTTTAGGTTGATATTTTATGGTAAAAGGCTGCATAGAAATTGGCATAATTTTTGATTATATTAATTTTGTTGTTTTCCATTGATTATTTTTTGATATTTCATTTTATTAATTATTAAATTTTTTTATTATTGAAATTTATTTTATTGGATTGTTTGCATAACCTTTAAATACAAATATCTTTTCTATTAAGTCATGGAATTGCCTAAGAGATATAATCCACAAGAATCAGAAATAAAATGGATGAATTACTGGGAAAAGGAAAAAATCTATGCTTTTGACCCAGAAAGCAAAGCAGAAATTTATTCAGTAGATAATCCCCCGCCTACCTTAAGCGGTAAAATGCATATTGGGCATAGCTTTTCTTTCTCGCAACAGGATTTTGTCATGAGATTTCATAGAATGCTGGGCAAGAATATTTTCTGCTCTTTTGGCACAGATGACAATGGTTTAGCAACAGAAAGAATGATAGAAAAAATGAAAAATGTCAAAGGACAATTTATGAAAAGAGAGCAATTTGTGGATTTATGCCTCAAAGCCTTAGAGGAAATAAGGCAAGATTTTATCTATGATTGGAAACGCATAGGAATAAGCGCTGATTACAATATCTATTACTCAACTATAAATAAGCATTGCCAAAAAATCTCTCAAAGATCCTTTTTGGATTTGTACAAGCAAAAAAGAATTTACAGAAAAAGAGCACCATTTGTGTGGTGTCCTGAATGCCAGACAGCAATAGCGCAGGTTGAGATGAAAGATTCTGAAAGAGAAAGTAATCTTATTTACATGAAATTTGATACCAGCCTAGGAAAGCAGATAACAATAGCCACAACAAGACCAGAATTATTGCCAGCATGCGTCGCTATCCACATACATCCCAAGGACAAAAGATACAATAAATTAATTGGCAAAAAGGCAAAAATTCCTTTCTCAAACAGAGAAGTTGAGATAACTGCAAATAAGGATGTTGACATGGAATTTGGCAGTGGCATAGTATATCATTGCACCTTTGGCGGTATGGATGATGTAAAGTGGATGGAAGAATTTAATATTAAGCCAATAGAAATAATGAATAAGAACGGAACATTAAATGAGAAGGCTGGCAGATTTAAGGGATTGCATGTAAAAAAGGCAAGAAAGGCCGTTATAGGGGCATTAAAGGAAGAAAACAGGATAGAAAAGATAGTTCCTATAAGGCATGTTGTAAATGTTCATGAAAGATGCGAAACAGATATAGAAATATTAACAACAGACCAATGGTTCATAAAATATCTTGATTTAAAAAATGATTTCATAAAATATGGAAGAAAGATAAAATGGTATCCCGAGCATATGCGTTCTAGATATGAGAACTGGATTAATGGATTGAAATGGGATTGGAACATAAGCAGACAACGACATTTTGGAATACCGATACCAGCTTGGCACTGCAAAAAATGCAATGAAATTATTGTAGCAGATGAAAATCAATTACCAGTTGACCCCTTGGTTGACAAACCAAAAAAATGCAAGTGCGGCTCTAATGAATTTATTCCTGAAAAGGATGTTTTAGACACATGGGCAACCTCATCTCTTACTCCAGATATTGCTGCCGAATTATTTAAAGACAAGAAAATATTTAAAAAATTATTGCCAATGGACTTAAGGCCGCAAGCCCATGACATAATAACCTTCTGGCTTTTTAACACGGTTGTAAAGAGCTATTTCCATCATAAAAACATTCCATGGAAAAACGTCATGATTTCTGGATGGGCTCTTGACCCCCATGGTAAAAAAATGTCCAAGAGCAAGGGAAATGTGGTGGATCCAAGAGAAACTCTAAAAAAATATTCTGCAGATGCATTGAGGTTCTGGGCCTCTGGCAGCAAATTAGGAGATGATCTGTCATTCCAGGAAAAAGACCTTGTAACAGGACAAAAATTCATAACAAAAATATGGAATGCCTCTAAATTTGCCTTCATGCATCTTGAGGATTACAACAGAAACAAGCCAAAAAAATTAGATGTAATGGATTCCTGGATATTATCCAAAATAAGCAGGCTTGTAAAGGAATCCACTGAAAATTTCATGAATTATGAGTATTCTCATACAAAGCTTGAAACAGATAAATTCTTCTGGCATACTTTTTGCGATAATTATCTTGAGATAATTAAAGACCGGCTGTACAATCCAGATAAGAGGGGAAAAGAATCCAGATTGTCTGCACAATATGCCCTATACCATTCTTTATTGACAATACTAAAGTTAATGGCCCCTATAACCCCATTCATAACAGAAGAACTGCACCATGCCTTTTACAAAAAACATGAAAATGGTAAAAGCATCCATAATACATCCTGGCCATCAATAAACCTAACAGACAATAAGGCTGAAAAGATTGGAGATTTTTTTGTTTATGTATTGCAGCATGTTAGAAGAGTAAAATCTGAGAAAAATATGTCATTAAAGATGCCTGTAAAAAAAGTCGTTGCTAAAGGTAAAATAACTAAACAAGATTTTGAAAAAATAAAGCTTGACTTAATAGCGACAACTAATGCTGAGGAAATTGTTTTTGAGCCATTAACAAAAGAATCTGAAATTGATTATGAAGTTATTGTTGATATCTAAAATTATTACCATTGGAATATTTTAAGTAATAAAGTTTAAATACAGTTTCTTAAATTTATATAATTTATAAATCTGGAGGTGGAAAGATGAGTGCACAATATGAAGGTGTAACCTTCTACAAAAATCTTGAGAAAGATCCAATAGGCTCTATTACAGCCGCATTAGTAGAAAACCTTGGTAATGAAAAGTTTCATTTGGCAAGAATAGATTATGATAAATTAATTGCTACGATTGAATCAAGAGATAGGTCTGGTAAGGACATAAGATATGCTGGAAAGAAATTAGGTGAATTAAGTAGGAGAGCATCGAGTAAAGGCCAAGATTGTATTGCCAAAAAGGCTGATTCCTACATAGGTCAATTGCCAAACCCTATGGAAGATGGAAGAAGGTCAAAATCATATAATCAGCAATCTACAGATTGGAATCCAGTTGAAAATGATAAAACACTATATGGCGAGGTTGCAGAAGTAGTCAATAATGCTGTAGTCGATTGTTCTGATGGTCAAAGGCGTTTAAATCAAAAAGTTATTGATGCTGTAATAGCGGGATTCACAAAAGAAGGGGTTGACATACGTACTGTTCCTACTGAAAAGATTGTAGATGGGTATGATTACCTTAAAATGTTTAACCCCAGGGAATATGATTTATCTAAATTAGCAAGAATGTTTGTAGATGAGGATGCAGACGTATCAAAGTTAGAAGTTCGATTAAGTGAAGAAGAAGGAAATTTTTTATGAATCTTTTTTTTTACCCTACCTTATCAAATCAGCAGTTCCAGCTCCTATATTCGCAAATAATCCTACCATTACGATAAGCCTCATTGCCCAGGAAGGATCTTGTATCTGCCCTCCAATAACTCCAAATACAGACAGAACTATAGCGCTTGTTACATAGGTTACAACTATTAGAGATATTATTCTTTTGGGGAATTCAAGAAATTTTTTCTCTTCAAATTTCTGATATTTTGTATAATGAAACAACAATATGTCAAATAAAATAGTAAGTGAGACAATAAATATAATGTTGGTTACATTAAGTTCCCTTGCCAGATTCCAGACTTCTTCAGTAACAGCAAAAGGTGCTGATAAAATTGTAGCTCCGACAATTTGTTGTGCAATATCCTTAAAAGCAAATTTGTCTGGCAATACCGTTGTTGCCATCTTGGAAAATAGCTCCTTACCTCTAGACATAGCCTTTCGTAAAGTGCCAATGTCTTCTTTAATTTCTTCAATGTCTTCTTTAATTTCTTCAACATCTTCTCCAGTTTCTTCTATTTCCTCGCCAGTTTCATTCAAGTCTTTATTTAATTCTTGAATATCATCGAGAATTCTTTGAACATCCTTTCTCAGTTTTTCTTTTGACTTGTCTTCTGGCATCTTGGATTAATTTTGTTTTTTAACTACAGTACCTTTTTCAGTATCTTCCAGTATATACCTTTTATTTTTAATTTCTTCCCTGATTTTATCTGCTTTTTCATAATTTTTTTCTTTTCTTGATTTTTCTCTTGCCTTAACTAATTTTTTTATTTCTTCTGGAATTTTTTCCTTTTTTACATCTAATACTCCCAAAACATTATCAAACTCAAGCATTAGATTATAAACATTACCTGCATCTCCTTTTCCAATCTTGGCATTCATAATTAAGGTATTTATTTTCTTTACGAAATCAAAAATAACAGCCAAGGCATTTGAAATCTGCAAATCATCGTCCATCTCTTTCTCAAAATCTTTTTTTGTTTCTAGAATTAATTTTTTAATTTTAGGATTATTTTTCTTAATTTTCATTGTTTTTAATTTAATCATAAAATCATTTAACCTATCAATGGAATTTTTTGCTGCTTTAATTCCTCCTTCTGTAAAATTCAATTGTTGCCTATAATGTGAAGATAACAATAAATATCTTATAGACCTTGAGTCATAGCCTTTATCCAGTAAATCCCTCAATGTATAGAAATTTCCTAATGATTTGCTCATCTTTTGCCCATCAACAAGCAGATGCTCATTATGGAACCAATAGTTTACGAATTTCTTTCTTGTAGAGCCCTCTGACTGAGCAATCTCATTTTCATGATGTGGAAATATTAAATCAATGCCTCCTGCATGTATATCAAAGCTCTTTCCTAAAAATTTCATGGACATAGCAGAGCATTCAATATGCCATCCTGGCCTGCCTTTTCCAATTTCAGTTTCCCAAAAAACATCATAATCATTTTTATCCCAAAACTTCCACAAGGCAAAATCATGCGCTTCATCCTTCTCATATTGGTCTTTCCTAACCCTTTCACCAATTTCAAGATTTTTTAATTCAACTCCAGACAATTTCCCATAATCCTTAAACCGGGATATGTCAAAATAGATTCCATCTTTAGCCTTATATGCAATCTTTTTCTTCAATAAATTTCCAATTATATCCACCATCTCCTTTATATGATCTGTTGCTCTTGGGAATATATTTGCTTTGTCAATATTTAACTTCTCTAGATCTTCAAAAAAGGCATTTTCAAATTTTTTTGTATATTTTTTCAAAGAAATGTGTTCTTTTATTGCGCCTTTTATAGTCTTATCCTCGACATCAGTAATATTCATTGCATGCTTTACCCTATAGCCCTTATACCTTAAATATCTCTTAAGAATATCACTGCACATATAAGCCCTAAAATTACCTATATGCGCATAATCATAAACAGTAGGCCCACAAGTATACATACTAACTTGCTTATTCTTTATTGGCTTGAATAGTTCTTTTTTCCTTGTTAAGGTATTGTATAACTTTAGTGTCATTTTAAAAAAAGCGAGGAGCCGGACTTTCGAGCCATATCCATCTGGGATAACGGTGTTCGAACCGGCGAATAGAGGCTTTGCAGGCCCCCGCCTTAACCGCTTGGCTTTGAGGTATTAGATACCCTCGCATAGCGGACTATGCCCCTCGCATTGCAATTTTAATAACACAATATCTTTTATAAAGATTACTGAATTAAATCAACAAATCATGTAGAAACATTTAAAAACCATCCACCGTTCTTAAATTTCATGGCAAGAATAAGAAAATTTGTATCTTACAGGAGAATTGAAAGACCCTACACAAGAACTTCCAAGTACAAAGGAAAGTCATACATAAAAATTAGCCCGAATATAAAGGTAATAGGATTTGACTTGGGCAGCCCTAAAAAAAGTTTTCAATATACATTGAAGCTTGTATCAAAAGATAATTTGCAAATAAGGGACAATGCCCTGGAAAGTGCAAAACAAACTTCTAATAAGATTCTTGAAACAAGCCTTGGCTTGTCTGGTTATCATCTAAAAGTTAAGCCCTATCCTTACCATGTTCTAAGGGAAAATCCTCTTGCATCTGGTGCTGGTGCTGACCGCTTTAGCACAGGAATGCAAAAGTCTTTTGGAAAACCCTTGGGCAATGCCGCTCAAATAAGGACAGGAGATTCAATATTCCATATTTCTGTTAACAAAGCAAATTTAGAGCTTGCAAAAACAGCTTTAACCAGAGCCTCTAAAAAATTGCCTTGTTCCTGCATGATACAGGTAACAGAAAATAGGTAACTATATTCTCTAAATCATAAAAATAGCATAAATTGTATTCCTGGATTAAAACAGCATAGAAAACCTTAAATACAAAAAAAATAATGACGGTAATGATTTGAATGACATTAAGCGAACAAGTTATAATCTTGGTAATATTGCTATTTTTATCTGGATTTTTCTCTAGCTCAGAAGTTGCTTTAATCAGCCTGACAAAGCTAAGAGCTAAGCAAATGCTTAATAAAAAAAAGCTTGGGGCTGTTTTCGTAGATAAGCTGAAAAATGATCCTCAAAGGATGCTTGCAACAATTTTGATTGGAAACAACCTTGTTAATGTTGCTGCATCTGTCATAGCAACTTCTATTATGATGGGTGTTTTCAAAAGCTATGCGCTAGGAATTACAACGGGCATAATGACACTACTAATCCTAATTTTCGGGGAGATAACTCCAAAATCAATAGCGGCAAAAAATAATGAATTGATTTCGCAGATTGTTGCTGCCCCGATATGGTACCTAAGCATAATACTCTCCCCAATATTGAATGTTTTGGATAAATTCCTAAACAAATTCATCAAAATCATAGGGATAAAATCCAAGGAAAAGGCAGTAACTGAGGAAGAGATAATGAGTATGGTAAAAGTAGCGGAAGAAGAAGGGTCCATAAAAGAGATTGAGGAAAGGATGATAAAAAGCATTTTTGAGTTCGATGATATAAGTGCAGGAGAGATAGCAACCCCTAGGAGAGACATGCTTATGCTGGAATCAAAATTGAAGATAAAAGATGCATTCAAAGTATTTCTGAAAAAAAATCATACTCGTATACCCATTTATGAAAAAAACAAAGATAGTATTATAGGAATTGTCCATATTAAGGACTTAATGATGCATATGCAGAGCAAAAATAAGGATACGGGTATAAGCAAAGTTATGTACAAGCCGTACTTTGTTCCTGAGGTGAAGAAAATTAGCGACTTATTGAGGCAATTCCAGAAAAGAAAAGAGCATATGGCCATTGTAGTGGATGAGCATGGTTCCATAACAGGGCTGGTTACTATGGAAGATGTTTTAGAGGAAATTGTAGGGGAAATAATGGATGAAACGGATATAATAGCTCCAAACATCAAAAAAATAGAAAAAAATGTTTGGATTGTTAATGGAAAAACTGATATTGATGAGGTAAATGAAAAACTGCGCATGAAACTAAAAGGCAAGGGCTATGATACCTTAAGCGGATTTATCCTCAACCACACTGGAAAAATACCTAGAGAAAATGACGAAATCAGGTACAACAGATTTAAATTGAAAATTGGGGAGATAGAAGCCCATAGGATTTCTAGGGTAAGAATTGAGAAAGGGTAAATTCAAGTTTTACGAAATATTTATAAATCAGAATATATAGATATATTGAAACTTTGGGAACATTGTTAAACAATAATTGACACTAATAACTATACATAAAAACAACATGGAGGTCAGCAATATGGAAGACAACAACATTTTTATTGGTGGAAAGCCATTCATGAACTATGTGACTGGCGTAGTGATGCAGTTTACAACCAAAAACGCAAACGATGTAATAATAAAGGCTCGTGGCAAGTTCATAAGCAGAGCCGTAGATGTTGCAGAAGTTGCCAGTAAGAGATTCTTGGAAGGCACTGTTGGCGTTAAGGACATAAAGATAGACAGCGAAGAGTTCAAGAATGATGAGGGCAGAGACATCAGAGTTTCAACCATAGAGATAACTTTGGAAAAGAATCAGTAAAAAGAAGTGTATTTCAGAAAATGATTATTGATTAACTGAAATATTTTTAACTACAATTTCTAATATGTTGAAATTTCTTGGTCTATCTCATTAGCCCAGGCATCTATTCCCCCAACTAAATTCTTTAGGTTTTTAAAACCTTTACTTCTTAATATATTCAATGCTTCTGCGCTTCTTGCACCAACATGGCAATATAATACAATATTTTTATCTTTTTCAACAGTTTCCAGAATATCGATATTTCCATTCATTATCTGGCTCAATGGAATTAATTTTGCTCCCTTGATTTTGCATATGTCCCATTCATATTCCTCTCTCACATCCACTAAAATAAAATCCTCATTAGTATCAATCATTTCTTTTAATTGCTTGACACTTATCTCATCCTCTTCCAATGATTTTTCTTCTTCCTCTTTCATATTACAAAATTCCTCATAGTCTATTAACTCTTTAATTCTTGGACTTTCTCCGCAAATAGGACAGTTCTTATTCTTTCCAAGCTTTAGTTCTTTAAAGGCCATAGCTAATGCATCATAAACAAGAAATCTTCCGGATAGAACATCACCTTTATCCAGAATTATTTTCAATGCCTCCGTAGCCTGTATTGTTCCGATAACTCCTGGCAGAATTCCTAGTACTCCTGCCTCCGCACAGCTGGGAACTGCATTTCTTGGAGGAGGATTCGGAAACAGGCATCTGTAGCATGGTCCACCATCATAATTAAAGACAGATGTATGCCCTTCAAACCTGAAAATACTACCATACGCATTTGGTTTTTTTAGCAAAACACAAGCATCATTAACCAAATACCTTGTAGGAAAATTATCACTCCCGTCAATAACAACATCATAATCTTTCATTATTTCCAAAGCATTCTTTGAATCTAATTTAACATTGTGTAAATTTATTATTATATTTGGATTTAATTCTTTAATTGTATTTTTCGCGGATTCTGTTTTCAATGTCCCAATATTTTTTGTAGAATGGATTATTTGTCTTTGCAGATTGTTTTCCTCAACCTTATCAAAATCAACAATTCCAATAGTTCCAACACCCGCTGCAGCTAAATACAAAGCAGCAGGACTTCCTAAACCGCCAGCACCGATTATCAAGATTTTGCCTTGCTTGATTTTTTCCTGCCCTTTTATCCCTACTTCTGGCAGAATTAAGTGTCTAGAGTATCTGTTTAGTTCTTGTTTTGTTAAATTTTTAGATGTCATTTTACCGCAACGCACTCTTAAGTAAAGTTTATGGGTTTTTATTTGTTTCTGTATCACTTACAATTTTGTCAATTCAAAGAGCCTTTGATTTGTATATGGAAAGTCCAAATAAATTTATGACTACAATTACTGCAAATCCAAGTTAATCAGATTCTAAAATAAAAATCAAATAGAAATAACTATCTTTTCTTCCTGGACTTTTTCTTTTTCTTAATCTCTTTTTCCAGCTTAAGCTCGTCAAGAAGTTCTTTGTATCTGTTTCTAATTGTTACTTCTGTCACACCTGCAACATCTGCTACTTCCCTCTGAGTTCTTTTTTCTCCATGAAGTAAAGCAGATACATACAAAGCAGCTGCTGCTATTCCTGTTGGGCCACGGCCAGAAGTAAGCTCTGCTTTCTGTGCCTGCTCAAGAATTTCAATTGAATTACTTTGAGTTTCAGCACTTAATTTTAATGAACTTGCAAAACGTGCAATATAATCTGCTGGATTAGATGGCAATATTGTAATGCCCAGCTCGCGAGTAACAAACCTGTAAGTTCTTCCAATCTCTTTCTTCTCAATTCCAGAAGCTTCTGAAAGCTCATCTAAAGTCCTTGGAACATCATGACGTCTGCAAGCAGCGTATAAAGCTCCAGCAACAACAGATTCCATACTCCTGCCACGAACTAAGCCTTTTTGTACAGCCAAAGTATATATCCTAGCTGACTCTTCCTCAACAGATTTAGGCAATTTTAAATAAGAACTTACCCTCTTAAGCTCAGAAAGCGCTAATTTAAGATTTCTTTCTATAGCAGTTGATATCCTGTACTGCCATTTCCTTAATCTAAAGAATTTGTTCCTATCTCTTCCACCTAGCTTGAACAAATCAGCTTTTTGCCCAACTTCTGTTCCTAAGCCATGATCATACTGCGTATAGGTCATAGGAGCTCCTGCCCTTCTCCTATCTCCATCCTCACTGTCAAATTCACGCCATTCCTGCGTAAAGTCAACCATCTTTTCTTCTATGACTAGACCGCAATCTTTACAAATAATTTCTCCACGTTCTTTATTCCAGCTTAAGTTTATTCCGCCGCATTCTGGGCATTTTTTAACAAGTTCTGGCATTTTGAATTCCTCATCCCTACATGTAATATTGAATCATAATATTAATAAACTATAACCACCCTCTTTCACAAAAATCAATTTTATAAAATAACAATCATAAAACAACAATATTTATAAAGGGGATACAGAACTACTATATAAATCTTTCCCCCAATATCGACGAAAATGCAGAAAAAAGACCCAATTCCAAAGGATTTATTCAATATTTTAGCCTGTCCAATCTGCAGAGCCAATCTACGCTACTCTGGAGATAGAAAAAGCCTTGTTTGTGTCAAATGCGGCAAAAAGTATCCTATTAAGCAGGGAATACCAGTTTTACTTCCTCAACAAGCTAAAAAAAGGTAATTTAGACTATTTCTCCATTTCCAAACAACATATCAAACTCATTAACAAATTCTAAAGCTAAATCTTCGTTATATATTATCAAAAAGTTCTCATCATTCCGGTTATATCCACTATAGCTGAAGTTAGGGCTTCCGGTTATTACTATCTTATCATCTATAATTATGAACTTATGATGCATATTGTACTTGTTTCCATCAACTTTAATGCCAATATCAAAGTCTTTTAATCTTGTATATTGGGATTTTTGAACGTTTCTCTGCCTCCTCTCCACTAAAACCGAAATATCTAAGCCCCTAATATCTGCCTTAACCAGTTCATCTCCTAAATCTTCATGAGTAAAAGAAAAAATAGCCACTTTAACTGATTTATTTGCTTTTCTTACCAAATTTAGCATACTATTTTCTCCTTCTTGACAGTCTTCAGGGCAGAAATAATTTTCAATTAAGCCAATATTAGTATTAATTTCCCTATATTTCACATTGTCACCAGAAGCATATAGCCCATTCCACAATTCATCAAACTCATCTTCATAGTTTTCTGCAAGATATCCTGAATTAACAATTATTAAATTATTATTATTCAGATTAGCCCCATTGTTTGTAGGATTCATACTGCCTGTCAATACTTTGTTGTTATCTAAAACGCAAAATTTATTGTGCATGTATTGTGATGCCTTAGCTATTTTAATTCCAGGGCCTTTAATGTTGCCTTCATAATTACTACCCTCAATTACAATCTTGACATCAGCATTATGGCTTTTTTTCCCTAAAGTTTTGATTAAATCCTTTAAATCCAAATCATAAAAAGCGCAATGAACAGATTTTTTTGCATCATCAATAAGATTAGTTACAATTTTGCCACAATCATCTACAGGGCAGAAATAAATTTCTGTTTGTATTCCACTCTCAGAATGCTCTTGAGAATTAACAACATTGCCTGTTAAAGTATTGTTGCATCCGCTTATAAATAATAGAAATAATAAAATAAGACATACTTTAACAAAACCTGGCATTTCAATAATAGTTTCTTTATTATTTAATAATTTTATTAATCTACTCCAATACAAAAATTTAAAAAAAAGTGGTTTCTTGGTGTTTATATGGATGGCGTATATCATATCGGGGTGCAACCAGTAAATAATCCTGAACTTGTATTAGCTTTTCCCGCAGGGATAGCTCATTTAGTAGAAGATCTTTTCCAACCACAATATCGAACAGGGCAAGACTTTCTCAATGCTCTTGAACAAGCAAAACCATCTATGCTGGAAGCAATTGCTGCAAATTTTCTTCTGCCAGAACCTAGTGATGGAAATACCATGGGGCATTCTTCATCTAAACGAAATTTCAGTTATTCAATTGAAGAAGATAAATTGGCTTTAAGCCTTACTATTGCTCCTGGACCGAGTGGAGAGATTAGACACAACATTACCGATAATGAATGTCTTGCTTTATATGCTGCTGCTTGCTTGATACCCAATTACATCCGCACAAAAAATGCTATAGATCCGGATGATGGGCCAATTGATGTTAAAGGGATGTATGATGAAAAAACAGATAAGCCTTACATAGATATTGGAACTCCTGCAATTATGGAATTGATGTCTATACTCAGCTCACTAGAAAAATATTTACCTCAAGAAGAGGGTAGTGAAGCAGAACCTAAAGTTATTTGGAGTAAATTTATTGAATTCAATCCTATCTTCATACATATGCAGTAACCTAATTCTTTCTGATTGATTTCTTTCTCATACACAGCCCCATAGTTATGCTATAATGCAAAATCCAATCAAAATGCGAAACATTTAAATACTAATACTATCCTACAGTAACAATTAGATAAGACTATTGTTGAGTAATCAACAGTAATCTATCACCTCTTTTTCCCTAGCAAGGCTTTTGCTTTGCTGGGGTTTTATAGTCATATCAAAAATCATATTGGATTTTTGATGCTTGGAATTCAATCAATTTCTAATTGATGGAATTCCTTTGCTTTCTTTTCCTTGGTTTTTTATTTCTTTTATGTATTATTTTTCCGTATCCAATAATCTTAGCTATAAAAATCCCCAGGATAATTCCAACTACAAACACAATCAATAATTTTTTATCAATCTTTTCAAAAAAAGCCGTCCTGTTACTTTTAGTGCTCTTGAAATATATGTCCAGGTTGCTCAACTCTAAAGCATACTCAGAGTAAAGCAGTGCAGAGAAAGGGTCTGTTTCTTTCAGGGAATTTGCATACTCAAAATAGCTATATCCTAAAATGGGAAATACTCCTTTTTCAGTTTCCTCTACTAAATTTCTTTCAACAACATCCAATTTTGTATCTAGAATATTGCCGACATTCTCAGTTCGTACACCAAAAACACCAAGCACTGTGTCAACATTTGCTTTCGCCTTGCTGGCTTTAAACAAACAAAGTTCAAAATTTCCTTCATTCAGATCCTGGTAAGCATAACCCAACTCTTTTCTTGTGTTTGAAAGGTTCTGTGGGAAGTAAAGCTGCACATACTGCAAACGTTCTTCAACCTCAGAAAGTTTTGTCCTGCATGCATTCTCTACAACCAAATCATTAAAATCAAATTCCTTTCCAGTATTGTCCAAAAACTTGGACCAGGACCTCGCTGAATTAATTCTTTCTGCAGCATAAGCCAAATTGCGTAAATTTGTATTATTATTGTTAAGAGAATCTTCAACTAAGTTTAAAAAATTGTAAGCCTCCAGTAATCTCTCCTTAACAACCATATAACTTTCTAAGTCGGTTATAGTCTTTATTTTCTCATTCTCTATGGTTTCATCAAAATTTTCTATATCTTCCCTTAACTCCTTTATTTTTTCTATTACTTCTTTCTCACTTAAATTCAGCTGCAATAATGTTAAATAATTAAATTCAACATTAGCACCAAAACAATAGCTTGCTGATGAGTAATAGGTACTATCACTGAAAGAACTTTTTCCTTTATCAGATAGATTTACTGCATTGTCCAGTATGGGCTTTGTTTTATTATCTGTGGTTAAATTTAAAATTCTTTTTTTAAGTTTAGTGCTTCTTGAGCACAATTGAATAGCCAACATTTTCATTGTGTCTTTATAATCTTGGCTTATAGTCAAATTTGCTTTCTTTTCCCTGAATCTTTTTCCTGTAAATTCAAATATGGCCTCATCTAAAGTTGAGATTTCTTTGACCTCTATTTTGTATTTATTCGCTAAATCATCTATATCAAGAGTTTCATTTGTGCTTTCGTTCTTTCCAAAAGTTTCATTTAGTTCGACGCTTTCATTTTTCCCGTTTATTGATTCACCCATGGGTATCAGGACTTTCTTTAATCCAGATTTATTAGTAGCTTCTATTTTCGCTTTTAGGCCTCCTACGGGCCCGATTAATCCGCCTGAGTTAATAGTGCCAGTTATAGCAATATTTTCATCAAGATCTATGTCCTCAATTAATGAGAATGTTAAAACAGAAATTGCTGCACCAGCACTTGGTCCTGCTATGATTGATGACTCTGCAGTTATTGTATAGAAAAAATCAAAGTTATCACAATCAATATCTGCAAAATCGCATGCAATTTCTTTTGCAAACCTTGTTGATATCTGCGTATCTACCTTAGTAAGGGGAAATGTTTCTAAAAAAACTCTTCCTGAGCCTGGCTTTATCTCAAGATATAGGTCTGCAAGACCTCCGTTAAAGCCGTCAGTTGTTTCTGTCACAGCCAAAAGTTTCATATGCCCTTGTTGGGCATTTACAGCAGGAAGTAAAAGAATTAATACAAACACTGCAAAAATCACGAATCTTTTCATAAATTTCGTAGAATACAAGGTTATTTTTTAATATTTTTTATTTTTTCTTATTCATTTTAATAAGGTTTTTAAACAGCTAAAATCAACTATAGTGCATGGAAGCAGAAAAAGTAAATGTTGAAATTGTTGATATTGGCAAGGAAAAGAAAATCAGCAAGTTCTTCAAAAAAATAAAGTCAATATTGATAAGAATCAAGCTAGGCATAGCCATAATATTGGATGGAATTGATTTTCTTATTGGGTGGATTCCTATTGTAAATACCTTATGGGACATTGTAACTTTTCTGATATTGCTAATAACATTAAAAAACAAAAAACTGGCTTTTGTTTCTTTAGTTGAACTGCCATTTTTTGGTTTGCCGCCATTCAGCATTATTGATATGTTCATACCTATAGCTACAATAACAGTTTTGATTGATAACAACCTGGGAAATATAAATATTCAAAAATTTAAGGCTTAGCTTTCTTTTTAGCAAATTCCTCTTTTGAAGGTCCTTCAACTAATTTCTCAGTATACTTGCACTTAGGGTAATTAGAGCACCCATAGAATTTTCCATAGATTGAGCCCCTTAAGACCACTTTTCCTTTTTTGCATGTTGGACAAGATTTCTCTATTTTTCCTTTTGCAATTGCTTTGGCTTCTTTTCCAGCTTCTCCTTCAACGTGTTTTGAAGGGCATTGTTTGTTTAAGCAGAAATCCTGAGGCCTTTTCCCTCTCTTGATGGCTATAACCATAGGGTATTTGCACGTTTCACATATTTTTTTTGCTGGTTTGATTAATGCGTTATGGGGTAAGGAAAATGTAGTTTTGCATTTGGGGTATTGGTTGCATGCGACAAAGCTTCCAAACTTCCCATGCCTCATATGAAGATTTCCTTTCTTGCAGTTTATGCACTTACCTAAATGGCTTAATTCATCCCGGGTCTCAATATTTGCAGATAATAATTCTTTCCCAATCTCTTTTTCGTGTTTCTTAAAATCAGACATTATTTCTGTTATTTTTTTCTTGGCCTCACTCAAAACCTCTTCGTTTGTCTTCTTATTTTCCACTATTTGCTCCATTTCCTCTTCAAAATGTCTTGTTAATTCTTCATCAACTATCTTTGGAACATGCTTTTCAAGCGTTTCAATGGTTTTTATCCCCAAATTTGTAGCTTCTATTGCTTTTCCATCTACATAGCCTCTCTGAAACAGAGTATCAACTATACTTGCGCGAGTTGCTTTTGTTCCCAGATTTTTCTTCTCAAGCTCTTTTATTATAGAAGCTGGTGTGTAACGTTTTGGAGGGGTTGTTTCTTTGTTATGCAATTGTATTTTTTTAACTGCGACATTATCGTTTTTATTGACTTTTGGCAATTCTTCTTCTTCAATCTTGACATAAGGCTGGTAAAAAACGTGCCATCCCTTTTCTATGGTTCTTGTTCCTTTTGCAATAAAAATTTCATCTTTACAGTTTATATCTATGGTCATGGTTTCTCTTAATGCGCTTTCTGCAAATGTTGCCATGAATCTTTTTGTGATTATATCATAGATTCTCCGCTCCCTTTCATTTGATAAGCTTGGAACATTTCCTGTTGGATAAATAGCAGGGTGTGCAGGATCTGTCTTTTTGCCGTTATTTGGCATTAAGGATTTTTTAGCCAATAGTTTTTTGGTTAATCCTGAATATTCTTTTTGTTTTCCAAGTTGTGTTAGGATTTTTTTGTATCCTATTTTATCTGGTAATTGCTGGGAAGAAGTTCTCGGATATGAAATGACTCCAGAGGTATAAAGCTCCTGAGCAATTTCCAAAGTTTCCTTAGGACTTATCCTATGGCACCTATATGATTCCATCTGCAGGGTTGTAAGATCAAAAGGTGCTGGTGGTTGCTGCTGAAATTGCTTTTTTTCTGCTTTATCAATGGTTGCTTTTTTTTCATTTTTTACTTTCTTCATTACCCCATTTGCTTTATTCTTATCCCAAAACTTGTCTTCCTGGTGCCATGCTATTACATCTCCTTTGTTCACATTGCCTTGCAGCTCTATTTGCCAGAACGGAACTGGCTTAAACACCTTGATTTCCTTTTCCCTGTCAACAACTATCTTTAAAGCAGGACCTTGAACGCGGCCAGTAGACATAAGCTTAAAACTGCCTACAGCCTTTATTGATGAAGTTAAAGCTCGGCTGTAATTTATTCCATTTATCCAGTCCAGATGATGCCTTGCATCTCCTGCTTCTGCCTGTGCCCAGTCTAAATGTTTAGATTTATTTTCATACGCTTCTATTAAATCCTCCTTAGTTAAAGTTGAAAATTTCATGCGGTTTGCATCTTTCTTTTTGCATGCAAAAACAACAATATTTTTACCTATTACAGAGCCTTCCTGGTCGTAATCTGTAGCAACTGTAAACTCCTTGGCTTCTTTTGCAAGTTTTCTTATTGTGCTTAGGTATTTTTTTGAGAATCCGGATTTTTTATTGGTTTCAGAAGAAGGTTTCCATTCAATATCAAAAACAGGAAATACCCATCCTTTCTTTTCTTTTTCAGCTAATCCATATAAATGGCCAACTGCGCATGCAACAACAATATCCTTTTTTCCGTGGGTTACTAAATAGTAAGGAACACCATTCATATTTTCTTTTATTGGTTTGCCATCTGCCAAAGCTTCTGCTACTTTCTTTGCTGCGTTTGGTTTTTCACAGATTATTAATTCATACATGGTTTTTCCTTAAAAGAAGAATTAATTTAAAAATGTTTGGAATCAATGATTAAGAACCAATTTTTTTGTTATTTTTTATATTTCTTAAAGTTTGTATTGCACTTAATACTGCAAGGTAACTGGTTTTAGGGTTTTTACTCGGTAAATTGTCTGTTTTTGTTGTTATTGTTCCAAAATCTCCTGTGCATATTATTTCATGAATATTTGTTTTTGCCTTTGGATCTGCAATTATTTTTATTTGTATTTTATCGAATTTTGAAGCCAGGAACAAAGTAGCAGCAACATTGATATTTTTGGGAAATCCTTCAATTGCTTCTTTTAAAGTTCCTTCAAAAATTATTTTTTTATTTTCTAATTTAGTGATATTAATATTGTTTTTTATTAAATATGGAGCATTTTCAAGTCCTTTAACTGGTTTTGTTGTCGTTAATGTCAATGATTTTATTTTTCCTGAAACAGATTTTATTGCGTCCAAACCTGATATTGCTCCGGAAGGCATATAAATTTCACAATTTTTTATTTTATTGAACAGGTTGAGGTTTTCTATTATACCCCCTGTGCTCATTATT
>Ga0208278_1000171_pt1 | contig 35297 bp, 31 predicted proteins | sample ETN01SmetaG_FD_185794 | JGI IMG/M metagenome (GOLD analysis project Ga0208278, IMG submission 185794) | Marine microbial and viral communities from oxygen minimum zone, Eastern Pacific Ocean - ETNP2014F12-01SV259 (SPAdes) (version 2) | ecosystem: Environmental > Aquatic > Marine > Oceanic ...
CAAATTCCATTATTGCAAAATCTTTTCCCGGTAGGATTAGGTCCGTCATCAAAGATATGTCCGTGGTGAGCTCCACAATTTTTACAATGATATTCTGTTCTAGCGTATCCAAGTAAGTAATCTGTTTTTGTTTCAAATACATCGGGTAATGCTTCAGAAAATGACGGCCAACCTGAACCACTTTCAAATTTTACATTCGATTCAAAAAGTTTTATACCGCAGTTAGCACAATGATAAGAACCTTCTCTTTTTTCATGATTTAACTTACTAGATCCTGGTGGTTCAGTTGCTTCTTCAAACATTACTTTTCTCTGTTCGCTTGTAAGTTTTATATTTATTTCTTTTGCCATAATTTATTTTATAACACGAATAGGTTTGCCGGATACACAACTTTCTAAATTTTCAAACATTTGCGTATAAAAAATTGAATAGTTTTCTGCAGTTACATATCCAATATGTGGCAATAGCAATGCATTAGGTACAAATCTTAATTTATGACTAGCGGGCAAAGGTTCTTTTTCATAAACATCAATTCCTGCACCAGCAATGACATTTGTTGAAAGTGCTATGATTAAATCATCTTCATTAACAATAGGACCTCTAGAAGTATTAATTAAAAAAGCAGTTTTTTTCATTTTATCTAGTTCAGCCAATTTAATGCAGTCTTTATATCTTTCTCCGCCTTGAACATGAATTGAAAGAAAATCTGAATTTTGAATTAAATCTTCTTTGCTGCATGGAAGAACATTTAATTCTTTACATCTATCAAGACTTAAATTTTCACTCCAAGCCATAACTTCCATGCCAAAAGCTTTTCCTATTTTGGCTACCTGTGACCCGACTTTGCCCAGTCCAATTAATCCTAATATTTTTCCTTTCAGTTCAACTCCTAATGTTGTTTGCCAATAACCTTGGTACATATTATCAATTTCAGGCTTAATATTTCGAGCAAGACCAAGAATAAGTGCCCAAGTTAATTCACAGGTAGGATTAACGTTAATTTCTGTTCCTGTTACAATAATTTTTCTTTTTTTAGCAGCTTCAAGATCTATTGCTTTATTTCTCATACCGCTAGTTGAAATATATTTTAACTTTTTTAAATTATTAATTAAATTGGCTGTTATTTTAGTTCTTTCTCTCATAATTAATAAAGCTTCAAAATCTATTAATTGCTCAATAGCATCATCTTCATTTTCAAATGGTTCGCTAAATATTTTTATTTCATATTTTCCAGATAGTTTTTTTAGGTCGACAAAGTCTTGGGAGACATTCTGATAATCGTCTAAAATAGCAACTTTAAGCATTTTTTTTATTTCTGTTCGAAAGGATTATGCCCGCAATTATGAATATTGCTCCAAGGAAATGGTAAAGCATAAATTTTTCATCAAATATTATTATCGCCATAATGGCTCCAAATATTGGCATCAAATGTAAAAATACACCCGCTCTATTTGCTCCAATAAATGCAATGCCTTTTATCCAAAATAAAAAGGCAAATATTCCTGGAAATAAAACAACATATGAAAGTGTTAAAATAAATGGTGTATTTAATACAATTTTATTCCCTAAGCTCATTTCAATAAAATAAATTGGAATTAAAAATACAAATCCGCATATTATTATAACTTCTAATAATGCTATCTGGGAAATACTGTGCGTTTTTTTTCTTAATAAAGCTGAATAAATTGCCCATGAAAACATGGCAATAACCATTGATAAATCTCCTTTATTAAAATCTAGGTTTTTAACTAATTCAAGGTCTGCTTTGGTAATTATACAAATAACTCCGGTTAAAGATAAAACGACCCCTATAATTTGAAAAATATTAGTTTTTTCTATTTTTAATAATGAGGCTATAAACATAATCCAAACGGGTATGGTTGAAATCATTAATACACCGCTAATAACTTGAGTATAATAAAGAGAGTAGTAAACAATTGAATTAAAAATTGTAATACTGGTTATTCCTAAGATTATAAAAAGACCAATATTTTCTAAAATATATTTTTTATTTTCAATGATTTCCTTATAAGTGAAAGGAAATAATATTATAAAAGCAAAAAGCCATCTATAAAAGTTTAAGGAAAAAGGTGGAATTTCATAAATACTAGCGCTTTTTCCAACAATAAAATTTCCAGACCAAAACAATGCTGATAAAGTTAAAAAAAAATAAGCTTTATAATTATTATTGGTAGAAATGGTCGTATTCATATTTGTTAAAAGATTAATAAAATATATTCTAATCTTTTTTAAATAGATTGAAAATAATAATAAAAATTTAATTAAGAAAAACGGATAGAATTATATGGCTGCAAATCCAAATTAATATTTTCTCCAGCAATCATTTTTGAAATAATTTTTCCTGATATGGCTCCTAAAGTCCAACCTAAATGATGGTGGCCAAAAGAATAGAATACATTTTTATAATTTTTTGAAGGGCCAATAATGGGTAAAAAATCAGGTAAAGAAGGCCTAAATCCTAACCACTCATCTTTATGTTCTGGCAGTCCATCTAGCATATCTTTAGCATTTAAAATTAAATTTTTTACTCTTGATTTCGATAAAGGATTATTTAAACCACCAAATTCTACAGTTCCAACAACTCTTAAACCTTGTTCCATTGGTGTTATACCAAATCCTCTATTGGCATAAACTACAGGTCTTGAAATTAAATGTTCACAATCTTTAAAATGAACATGGTAGCCTCGCTCTGTATCTAAAGGAATATTTTCATAAAGCATATCAGTTAGTTTTTTTGAAAATGCGCCACATGCAATAACTAATTTATCAAATATAAATCTTTGTGTTTCTGATCTTAAAACAGGTTTCTCACCATCAAAATCAACTTTTTGAATATTTAATTTTAAAAATTTTCCGCCTTTTTCTATAAAATTATCCAATAATTTAATTAATATTTTTTTAGGACTTCTTGTGTGTCTTGCATAATCATAAAATACTCCACCATGATAGAAAGGTTTTATATTTGGTTCTAGGTCGTGAATCTCTTTAGGATTTAATAGTTGTTGTTTAACTCCTAGTTCTTCTCTTATTTTATTTTCAAGTTCCCTGCTTTTAAGATTTTGATCTGTCCAAATATACAATACGCCTTTATTTTCAACTAATCCTTCTAAATCAATATTCTCAAATAATTCATCAAAAGCTGGCAATGATTGATTTAAAATTTGATGCATATTTTTTGCTGTATGCATCATTTTTTCTTTTCGACAATTAAGTAAAAATTTTAAAAACCACGGGATCATTTTTGGAACGTAGTTCCATTTTAAAGCAAGCGGTCCTCTTGAACTTAAAAGCATAGCTGGTACATCAGTTAAAACATCAGTTCTATTGAGTGGAACGGATGCATAGGGAGAAAAATGACCCGCATTACCATAAGAAGCTGAGTTGCCGCCAGGTTCGTCTCGATCAAATAAAGTTACTTGATATCCTTTTTTTTGCAAAAACAATGCGCTACAAACACCTTGTATTCCAGCTCCAACGATCCCAACTTTTAAATTATTATCCACGCTTAAAATATAGATATGGAATCTATTTATAATAGGTGATATTACAGCGCGCGTTATAATGCTAAATTAGTAGTAAATATTAAAAGAAATAAATAGAATTAATAAACAATCAAGCACAGGTTTAATTTTATTAATTAAATAATACTTTTTCGAATATACTTCGTATCGTCTTTTAAAATAATCATAGGTGTAATTTATAGAAATCATTATGATTGAAACAGATACTATAACAAAAAATAAATCAAATTTCACTAATCCCATTATAATTGTTGTAATAAATGTGATTATTGAAATATTTGAAATAAAAATTGTAAAAATTACATTTGTCGTAATTGAAAATGATTTTTTTATTGCAATAAAAAAATAAGACCAAATTAATAATAATTCAAAAATAAATATATCTGCAATCATAAATTATTTAAGTACACAATCAAACTGATCTAAGGTTTCAAAGAAAATTTTGTTTATTTCTGCTGAGTGATCAATTTGGCATTCTCTTAATTCAGCGTCTATTGTGTTATCTGCAACATGTTGGAAAGTTGTTTTTCCTGTTGATTGTTCAATATATAAGCTTGTTCCTGCTGCTAACAAAGTTTTAGCCGTACTTCCTCCTGCAACAATACTTGCTCCTGAACCTAGAATTGACGTTGCTGCGTACTGTCCTCCGCATCCATGAAGAAATATTAACGTTAATAAAACAAAACCAAATTTATACATAATGAAAGTTGGCATATTTAATCAAATTAATAAATGGAGTAACGTGTTCAGATTGAGTAAAAAATTTAATATTATTAGAAAAAATAAAACTAATAGGCCAAAATGAGTTTTATTTTCCAATTCCAACTATTGTTAGGTCGTCATCTAAAATTGCTTCATCTTCTTTAACGCCCTTCTCTTTATATTCTGTCTTTAAACTTTTTTGTCGAATTTCTTCTGTTGCTTTTTGCAATTCTATTTTTAATTTTGAATTTTGATGTTTTTTCAATAATTCTTTAACTCCATCAATTCCTATTTCATTATTATTTTCATCTAAACTCTCTGAAAATCCATCTGTATAACAATATACCCGACTAGAATTTAATTTAAATTTTTCTAATTTATAAGCATTTTCATTTTTTTGTTTTGTAACCCCAAGTGGTGTTGAGCTTGATGGATATTCTATAAAATCATCTCCCGTTTTAACCAATGCCGGTTGATGTCCTGCGTTTGCCAGCTCAACTTCATCAGTTTTTAAATTATAACGTCCAATAATTGATGTAATAAATGTACCTCTTGGATTAGTTTGTTTTAAATCATTGTTCATTTCAAAAAGAATTTCGTTAGGTTTATATTTCTGTCTGGCAAATATTTGAAATAGTGTAATTGCTTTTGCCATTACCATTCCTGCATTAACTCCTTTTCCAGATACATCAGATAAATTAAAATATATTTGATCGTCATGAGGGTAAAAGTCAAAAAAATCTCCTGATATTTCTCTTGCAGGAATATTTAGACCATATACCGGGTAATTTTTCATATCTCTTTCTGGCATCAATTTTTTTTGAACTTCTATCGCTAATTTAATTTCGTTTGAAACTCTATCTTTCCACATATTTTTTTGTTTTTCAGATTGTTCGAGTTTATTCATCATTCGATTATATTGTGTGCCTATAAGACCTGTTTCTGTAAATGAATCTTGTGGTGCTCTTAAAGTATAATCTTGTGTTTCTGCCTGTTTTCCTAAAACATTTAATAGTTCATGTGTATCGGTAGATGCATTGTGTTCTGCAATATTTAATCCTAATTCTTCGTTAATTTTACTCACTCTTAGAGGATAAAAATAATTAATTATTTTGAAAATTATATATGAAGAGAAGAAACAAAAAGCACCAATACTAACAACCCCTATTAATTGAACATACAATTGTTGTGATCTTGTAATTTCAATTCCCATTTTTTCTATATCACCAAATATTGCAATAGCTAAAGTTCCCCATATTCCACAAATTAAATGAACAGGAATAGCATTAACCACATCATCAATTCTTAATTTCTCTAAGATAACTAAGAAACTTCCTGATAATATTCCAGCAATACCTCCTATGATAATTGCATTTGAGGGAGCAACAAAAGCACAAGAGGCTGTAATAGAAACCAACCCTGCTATTGGTCCAGTTATCATAAACATTGGTTCAGGTTTTTTCATGACAATTATTCCCATAATACTAGAAGAAATTAATCCAGCAGATGCTGCCATAAATGTATTAATTAATATTAATGGAATTCTTATATCCATTGCTAAATTGGCCCCGCCGTTAAAACCAAACCAACCAAACCATAAAATTAATGCTCCCAATGCTGCCATTGGTGTATTGCTTCCTTGAAAAGTTTTGACACCTTCTGCTTCACCTTTTCTAAATCTACCCGTTCTTGGACCAACAATAAGTAAGATTGCTAGTGCTACCCATCCTCCAACAGAGTGAACAACTGAAGCTCCAGCAAAATCAATAAAACCTAATTTACCTAACCACCCAAATTTTCTTGCTGGATTTGAAAAATCAAAAGCCCATATCCAATGACCAACCAATGGGTATATAATACCTGATGTTATAAATGTAATTATAATATAACTTAAAAACTTTAATCTTTCTGCTACAGCTCCTGAAATAATTGTAGCAGCTGTTGCAACGAACATAGCTTGGAAAACAAAGTAAGTTTGGTAACCAGCTACATTTGTAAAGAATAGAAAATATTTAGTGCCGACTAAACCTGAATAGCTAGCGCCATACATTAAACCAAATCCAAATGCCCAAAAAGTAACAACAGCTATTCCAAAGTCTGCTATGTTCTTTAGTGCAACGTTAATACTGCTTTTTCTCCTGGTTAAGCCAGATTCTAAACACATAAACCCAGCTTGCATTAAGAAAACTAATATTGAACACATTAGCAACCAGAATGTATCTAAATTTGCTTGGAGAATAGCTTCCATACGAAACTCTAAAGAATTCAAAGCTCCTTTATTTGTAAGTCCTAATTGATCGATTTGTGCCTGAACTTTATCAATAGATGCTTGAATTACAGCCCTAGCATTTGATTCTAATTGCGTGATTTGTGACTGAAGTCTATTAATAGCTATTTGAACTTGAGCTTCTGTTGCCATAATTTAAAATAAATATTTTAATATAAAAGATTCCTTGTTACTGGTAGTTAACTTTTATTTTTATCTTAATTTGATAAAATGCTTACTGCCTCACCTGGATCTTCGATAAATTTACCAACGCTTGTTACTTTAACAACTTCAAAACCTGTTCCTAAGATAGCTTTTTTAAACTCTTCATTGTTTAAATTTGACTCTCCTTCAAATGCAGAAACAGCCACTCCTTCTGGCCAAGAAACTTTTACATGTGCTGTTGGGCTTGCTTTAATTAAAGCCATAGTAACCATATTTTGACATTTTATACACATCATCCCATTTACTTGAGCAACCATAGACTCGGCTGCATAAACAATGTTGCTGATAGAAATAAAAAATACCAATAAAATTGAACTTAATATTTTTTTCATTTATTCCCCTTTTTTATTTATTAATACTTTATTACTAATAAAGAATTATTTTAATGATTAAGTTAGCCAGATTGGGTTTAATTTTAAAATTTATTATTATTTTCCTATAGAAAGTAGGGTTAAATCGTCACTCAGATTATTGCCTTTTGCATTTTTAATTACTTCTTTTGTAATGTTAGATAATTGTTTTTTTGCATCTTTATTATAATTATTTTCTATAATTTTTATTGAACCTTCAATTCCAATTTCTTTACCTTCATTATCAACACTTTCTGATAATCCGTCAGTAAAACAATAAAATCTATTATCGTTTAATTTTTCTTTATGTAGCTTATAAACTGATTTTTCTTTATGATATAAAACACCCAAAGGTGGTGATTGTGACTCAAATTTTTGGTAATTTCCTTTATTGTCTCTAATTATTGCAGGTTGATGACCCCCATTAACCCAACGCAATTCATTACTAACAATATTATAATCGCCAAGAATTGAAGTAACAAACATGCCCCCAGTTTTTGTATTAAATAAATCGTTGTTCATATGAAGCATCATTTCATCTGGATCTACTTGGTCTCTAGACATTATTTCAAATAGAGTTGAAGCTTTTGCCATAACCATTCCTGCATGGATACCTTTCCCCGCAACATCTGCAATTATAAAATAAACATTTTCATTATGCGGATAGAAACTAAAAAAATCACCTGATACTTCTCTTGATGAAATATTTATTCCGCTTACTGGATAATTTTCTAAATTTCTTTTAGGTAAAAAATTCTCTTGAACTTTTACTGCAAGTTTAACTTCATTGGATATTCTATTTCGCCATTTTTCCTTTTGGGCTTCGCTACTTTCTAGTTTGCTCATCAATCTATTATAGTAAAGACCAATTACGCCTCCTGCTGTAAAAGGATCTTGCGGACCTCTAATTTTTAAATCTCCAGACTCAGATTGTTTTTCTAAAATTGAAATTAAATCATGTTCAACAGAAGTTGCATTATGTTCGGCAATGTTTAATCCAAGCTCTTCATGTAAAGGGCTTACCCTTAAAGGATAAAAATAATTTAATATTTTTAATAAAACATATGAAACTAAAAATGAAAATAATCCAATAGACCCTACTCCGATGAATTGAGCTCTAATTTGCTCCCATCTAGTTAGGTCGGTATCGAGAATTTCTAAATTTGAAAAAAATCCAACAGCCAATGTTCCCCAAATTCCAGCTGCTAAATGAACTGGAATAGCTCCCACTACATCATCTATTTCAAATTTATTTAAAAGTTCATTGGCAAAAATTGCTATAAGTGATCCAATAATTCCAACAAATATTGCAACAACAGATGTCATAGAGTTGCATCCAGCAGTAATTGAAACTAATCCTGCTAATGGACCTAGAATGACATAGTAAGCGTCTGGTTTTTTAAACATAATAAATGAAGTTGCCAATCCAGTTAACAAGCCAAATGCTGCGGCTAGAAAAGTGTTTATTAAAATTAATGGCACCACATCATCCATTGCGCCATTGCTTCCGCCATTAAATCCAAACCAACCAAACCAAAGTATTAAAGTTCCAAGAACCGCAAGAGGAAAACTAGATCCTGTAAATTTTCCTTTGTTGGCTTCTGAATATCTTCCTATTCTCGGTCCTAATATTATAACTGCAGCTAGAGCTATCCAACCACCTACTGAATGAACAATAGTACTTCCTGCAAAATCAATAAATCCTAAATCAGTCAACCAACCAGTCGTTTTTATTTGACCTGTGGCAACTAATAATTGAGAAACTGTGTCCAAATTTTTCAAATAACTTGATGACCAGGCCCAGTGACCAACAATTGGATAAATTAACCCTGTTGCAAGCACAGTTATTATTAAATATCCAATAAATTTCATTCGTTCGGCTACTGCACCTGAAATTATAGTAGCAGCTGTTGCAACGAACATTGCTTGGAATACAAAATAAGTCATGTATTCAGCTTTATCCGTTTTAAAAAGGAATAAATCGGTTCCAAACCATCCGTTATAGCTGGTGCCAAACATTATTCCAAAACCAAATAACCAGAAAATTACGACAGCTACACCAAAATCGGCAGCATTTTTTAAAGCAACATTAATACTATTTTTATGTCTGGAAAGTCCAGTTTCCATACACATAAAACCTGCTTGCATAATGAAAACAAGAATTGCACAATCGATTACCCAAAGAGTATCGACAAATGTCTTTAGCAATTGTAGATCAATGTTTTCCACAAGTTATAAGCATAATGCAGATTTATTGATAAAACAAAAATAATTAAATGATTTATCTGATCGGATTGGGTCTAATTAATCTTTTTTTTTCCAAACAAAATAAAAAATGTATGGAACTGTTGCTGGAACTATACCAAACCAAAACCACTCATCCCATTTGAAACTTTTATCTAAAGCTAGGCTTTTTAAACCATTCCACCAAGTAAGATATCCTATTAATATAATCCAAGCTAAACTTATAGTTGTATAAATTTTTTGATTTCTTGAAGGACTTTCGCCATATAATTTTAAAGCTAAGTTTTTTATTTTTTCAAACCACATAATATTTATTTAATTTTAACAGCCACTTCCTCTTGTAATGCCTAGACTGTTTCCATTCAAAGTTATTACACAGGCTGGGGTGGCACCATCGCTAGCTATAACATTATAAGATGTCCCATTTGGTTCGATGCACATATAAAAACCTATATCATCAGTTATTATAGTCGGGTCTGTTCCATTGCCTCCAAGTAATTTTTTTTCTATGTCTCTTGATGTTGCGGAGGTAGGTCCGCAGCCTGCAGTGTCTATATGGTATTGTGAGTAATCAGAATAATATTCTGTTTGTGCAAGTGATATCTGTTGCATTATATTTTCTGCTGATTTTTTTTTAGTTGCTTCTACATAACCACTGTATGCAACGATACCCACTGCAGCAAGAATTCCTATAATTGCTACAACAACTAGTAGCTCTATAAGTGTAAAACCCGTAGAGTTTCTAGTATTCATAATTTATATTAAATGATTGACGTTACTACTAGAAGTTACATTAAATTAAGCTCAGAACTCCTAGTAGTAATAATTTTACTTTTATTCAACTGTCATTTGGTTAGATAACAGATTACCATTAGCTGTTGTACCATCATCAGTTGCGCATGTATAAACATATAAAGAGTTACCATCATCCATAACTAGTACTTGACCTTTATTAGAGTTAGAACATGTTTGGGCTGTGGCTGCTCCTGCAATTACTGCAAGTTTACTACCGCTTACTTCGCCGTGAGTATTTTTAAAGTCACCTAAAGCTGCTATAGCTGCTGTTGCAACTTTACCTGCTGATCCAACATCAGAACACGTTAATTGGTCAGTACCAGAAGGATCTTTCATTGCTTTTCCACTGTCAGTACCAATGTTACATTTCTTCATTTCTGCAGCAATATATTTAACAACATTCGCATGATTTGATTTAGCACCTGATTTTTTTGCTCCTTCAGTATACCCAGAGTAAGCTACAACGCCTACTGCGGCAAGAATACCTATAATTGCTACAACAACTAGCAATTCGATAAGTGTAAAACCTTTTTCACTTTTCTTCATTTTTAATTCCTCTTTTTTTTATTAATTAATAATCTCTTAGTGAAGCATTTTTTTTCATTTCATTCAAATATGCAAGTGTTAAAAATGGGTCATTTATATCTTAATTACTTGATTTTAGTTAAAATATATTAAATATTTGTTATAAATACATCATGTCATATAAAATTACAGAAGAAGGTAATGTAGCAACAGTTCATCTAGATGGTGAAATAGACATGGATGTTACTGAAAAGGCTAAAGAGGTAATTATGCCTCTTATTGAAGCTGGTAAAGAAGTTCACTTAAATCTTAAAGAAGTGCAATATATGGATTCTTCTGGAATATCTGTTCTAATTGAAAGTCATCAAAAAGCAGCGGAACTTGGAAATAAAGTTATTCTAAAGGAAATAAGCAAATCAGTTCTTAAAGTTATAATGATGGCTAAACTGGAACAAATATTAATTATTGAATAATGACATTAGACGAACACAAAGAATTTCCAGTTGAATCTTCAAGTCTAAAAGAAATTAGAAATTTCGCCAGAGAAGTATTTGCTAAAGATCCTATTTTTAAATCTTCAATAGATGATGTTATTTTAGCAATAGCTGAAGCTGCACAAAATATTGTTAAGCATGCCTACACTGGTCAACCGTCAGGTGATACTATGAGAGTTGAAATAAAATTTGATGACAAACAATTGGTTGTAGAATTATTTGATAAAGGTAAACCTGCCATACCTCAAAATATTAAACCAAGAAGACTTGATGATATTAGAGCTGGTGGTTTAGGAACATTTTTTATTGGTCAAATAATGGATGAAGTTATTTTTAAAACTGCAGCTACTGATTGGGTAAACCACTTAATCTTAAAAAAAAATTACTAAAATTTTTATTGTCCAATAATTGCGCCAACATTGAAAATTGGCGAATACATTGCAATCATTAATCCACCAATCATAACACCCATAAATACAATCATAATTGGTTCAATTAAACTAGACATGTTATCAACTGCTGTATCAAATTCTTCCTCAAAATAATTTGCAACAGATGTAAACATTTCATCTAAATTACCAGTTTGCTCTCCAACAGAAATTAACTGACTGAAAGTTGGTGGAAAAGTTGGCTCTTTCATAAATAATTTAGTTAAAGTATCTCCAGAAAAAACTCCCTTTTTTACATTTTCTAGAGCAAGCGTTACAACGTCATTATTACTTACTTGTTTTGCAATTTCGATACTTTCTAATAAGTTTACTCCAGCACCACTCAAATTACCCATAATCAAAGAAACTCTTGCTATTAAAGATTTTAAAATCATATCACCAAAAACTGGCATCTTTAAAATTCTTTGGTGCCATTTATATCTAATTGCTGGAACTCTAGTTGTTAAGTATTTGAATACAGTATATCCAATTACAATTGTTATAAATGTAATCATCCCGCCAGAGCCTCTTATAAAATTACTTGCTGCCATTATTACTGCTGTAGGAGTTGGTAAAGGAATTCCCATTCCTTCATACATTTCAGCAAATATTGGTACTACTTTAATTAACATGAAAACCATGACTGTAATTGCAGTGACAAACATCACCGCTGGATACATTAAAGCACCTTTAATTTTCTTTTTTACTCTTTCTCTTTTTTCAAGTGAATCAACTAATTTAATTAAGAAAACATCTAACTTACCACTGGCCTCACCTGCTTTAATCAAGTTGACGTAAATATTATCAAATACTTTTGGATATTTTTCAAAACATTTAGATAAAGTTAATCCACCTTCTAGGCTTTTTCTAATATCTTCTACGATGATTTTTAATTCTGGATGCTCTAACTGATCTCTTAACATTCCTAAGACATTAAGAATTGGAAGACCTGCCTTAACCATTGTGGCAAATTGCTTTGAAAATATCATAACATCTTCTGGTTTTATTTTTTTCTTAAATAAACTAAATCCACCACCTGCTGCTTTTTTCTTTTCTGCGGCTTTTTTCTTAGTTCTAATTATTTTTGTTATGATTATTTTTTGTTCTTTTAGCTTAAAAGCAGCTTCTTCTTGGCTAAGCGCCTCAACAGTTCCTTCAACATACTTGCCTGCTGAAATTCCTTTATATGTATATGTTTCAGATGACATTACAATTAATCCATCGACAATACACGGTCGAACTCTCTAAAGTTTAAATCTCCAGATAAAATCATTTCTCGACCCATATCTGACATGGTTCTAAATCCTTCTTTTTGTGCTATTGCCTTAAGTTCAGGAGTAGTTGCTTTTGCTAAAATAGCTTCTTTAATTGGTTTTGTAACATTAAGCACTTCATAAATACCCATACGTCCTTTGAAACCGCTGTCTTTACATTTTGGACAACCTTTTCCTCTTACAACTTTTGCTCTTGATGCTTGTTCAGGAGTAAAACCAAAATCTTCTAAAACTTTTGGAGTTATGTCTGGATCTGGTTCTCTACACTCACTACAAGATTTTCTTGCTAACCTTTGTGCTAGTACCAAAGTACATGCTGCTGAAATTAAATAATCAGGTGTTCCCATGTTTTGTAATCTAGTAATTGAACTTGGAGCATCATTTGTGTGCAGTGTACTAAATACCAAGTGACCTGTAAGAGCAGCTTTTAATCCTATGTCTACTGTTTCTTTATCCCTCATCTCTCCTACTAGAATTATCTCTGGGTCTTGTCTTAAAAATGAACGTAGAGCCACACCAAAAGATAAACCAATATCATCTTTAATTTGAACTTGCGCTACTCCATCTAATTCATACTCAACTGGATCCTCAGCTGTTAAAATATTTAAATGAGGTTTGGAAACTTCCTTTAAAATACTATAAAGAGTAGTTGTTTTACCAGAACCTGTTGGTCCAGTAACTAGTACTAATCCTTGCGTTCCATGAATTGCTTTTCTTAAATTTTTAAGATCATTTGCATCAAAATTTAATTGTTCCAAACTAATATCACCAGCATCTTTATTTAGAACCCTCATTACTATTCTTTCATTGTTTGCTGTAGGTAAAATTGAAAGACGAAGGTCAACTACTTTGCCGTCTATTTTAAATGGAATAGCACCATCTTGAGGCAGTCTTCTTTCGGCAATATCTAGCTTACCCATAATTTTAAATCTTGTAACAACCGCTCCGTAGTTGGAATATAAAAATTTAGAAAAATGTTCTTGTTCTTGAAGCATACCATCTAGACGGTATCTTACTCTTGCTGAAAATCTATAAGGCTCAATGTGAATATCGGACACTCCTGCCTTAATTGCTTCTGCAACTACCGCTGTACTAAATTTTATAACTTCTGATTCATTTTCTAATGCCTCTATATCATCTTCCGGTTTTTCTTCTAAAACTTCGGCACTTTCATCAACATCGTAATCAAAAGTTTGAATTTTTTCCTTATTCTTTTTTTGAATAGCTTCAATAGTTGTTTCGCCTTCTTTTAAAATTTTTTGAATAAAATCTGATATGTGAGTTACTTTAGCTGCGTGTAATTCAATATCTTTCTTGGTAATTGTTTTTAAATTTCTCATTAAACTTAATTTGGAACTATCAGAAATCGCTATGTGTAAAGTTTTTCCTTCAACTTTAAAAGGTGCTATAAAATTCATTCTAACATAATTTGATGGCAAGACTGATTTTATTTGGTCTTCAACTTTCATTTCAGATAAATCTACAACTTGTAAAGATTGTTCTTTTACTAAAAGATCTAAAATTTTTTCTTCGTCAGTTAATTTTAATTCAAAAACCGCATCAAGTTGGGATTTGTTGCCTTCAGATGAAGTTTTTTTAATATCAATTAAATCTTTTCCAGAAATTATATCCTGATCGATAAGTATATTTATCAGGTTTATTTCTGACTCTCTGCTTATATCTATCATTTTACAAAATTCTTGGTGCTATAAATACCAATAGTTCATCTAAGTTATCAGACTTTGAGGTTCCTTTAAAGAGATTGCCTATCACTGGCATATTTCCTAAACCTGGAGTTTGGCCTTTGCTAGTAGCAATAACATTTTTCTTAATTCCACCAATAACAACTATATCTCCATCAGCTACTAGTAATTTAGTTACTATTTCCATTTTATTAATTGGAGGCTCATCTGACTCTGCGGCTCTATTTGGAGTATCATTATTTACTTTAATAGTTAAAAGTACGTTTCCATCACCAATTATGCTTGGTGTAACCTCTAGTTTTAATGCCGCTTCTTTAAATGATGTTGTGGTTGTTCCTTCAGATGTTGTTTGGTAAGGAATTTCTTCACCCTGTGTAACCGTTGCTGTTTGATTGTCTAAAGTAAATACTTTCGGATTTGAAATTGTTTTACCTAATCCCATACTTTCAAGAGCTGTAATTTCTGCTTTTAATACTCCACTACCTGTTCTTTTTAAAATACCAATTCCACTAGTTGCTCCCGTTGCAGCAAAATTTGAAAGACTATCGGTTGCTGCGCCAAGACCTGCAACAGTATTTAAATCTGTTCCAGCGGCACTGCCTGTACTTCCGCCAGTTATACCACCTACAACCTCACCTTTTCTTTGATAATATCCACCAAGTCTACTGCCTAAAACTCTTTCAAAGTCTGAATTTGCCTCAACGATAAAAGCTTCAATTAAAACTTGTTTAGTTCTAATATCGATTTCTTTCATTAATTTATCAACCACATCTAGATCTCTTTCTTTTCCTCTTACTATTATTGATCTGGTTGTTTTTTCTTCTGTGACTTGTATTGGTATATATGAAGAATCTCCTGACCTTTGAGTAAATAGCTCTTCAATTGTTTTTTTAGCTTGTTCTGGAGTTATGTAATATAACCTAAATATTTCTGAAATAATTGGTTCAACACTATCTTCTAATTCAACTTTTCGTTTAACTGCTTGGGCTCTGTCAGATTTATAATTTTCTTGAGCGGTTAAGTTTTCTGGAGAATGTACTCTTATCAAATTTGAACTAACATCAATATCGGATGCATAGTTTTTCATGTCTAATAATGCCTGAAATGCTTTATCCCAAGGCACATCAACTAACTCGGCAGAAATTGCGCCTGCTACTTCATCTCCAACTAGAACATTTATTTCACCAATTTTACCCATCAAATTCATGGTTTCTTTAAAGTCTAGGTTTTTAAATTTTAGTGTAATTCTTTGTTTTAATAGAGGATAACTATCAGGAATTAACAAATAGTTTCTTTGAGCCTCTGAAGATATTTTTTTTCTTTTACCATAAACTTTTTTTCCTTGAGAAGGTTTTGGTCCAAGTTCTAAAGTTTTTTGTATTTCAGCTTTTCCATCTTTTTTAATATTCTCTTTAATAAGAGGTGTATTATGTTTAAAAGGCTTGTTTGCATCCTTCATTGTTTGACATCCGCTAAGCGCAAAAGCAAAAAGTATTAATCCAAAAAATTTTATAAATCTTTTAGTATTCATCTGCCTCTCTAATTACATTGTTAAAATCAATAATCATAAATGACTCATCTTCTTTTTCAAAAATTGCTTCGTTTAATCTCAAATCAACTAATTTTATTTTTCCAAGAAATTGTCCTAAAGTAACCGTCAAGACTTCGCCTCCTGCATTAACTAAAGAAATATAACTATTATCTTTTCCTGATATAAGACCAGCAAGTTTAAAATTATAAAGACTCATTACATCTTCTTTTTCTTCATCTGGAATATTTGTATCTAAAGATCCTGAGGAACCTTCATTGCCTGCAAAAGGATCATTCAATGGAACTTCTTCGTCTTCTTGCATCTCATCAGCTATTTCTTTTACACCTTCGTTAATTTCTTTATCGTGATTATCGGCATAACTATTTGTTAAAAAAATTAGAAAAAATAATGTTAAGAAAATTTTAAAAAAATTCATCTGGTAATCCTACTATTGTTAGTTCTCCCGTTGCAACTATTGAACCATTCTTATCGTTTTGCACAACTTTTATCAACTCTTTATCAAAGTTCAACATTTTCCTTGATTTTGCTACTGCTCTTTTAAATTTTATATAACTTAAAAAATTACCTTTAATCTCATAATCAACAGGAATTTTGTAATATGAAATTTGATTTGGTTTTAGAAGTTCTTCAGCTTGTTGCGCTATTCCAACTTTTAAAATTGGTTTAGGTTTCTTTTTTTCAATTTTTGAAATCACTAAACCATAAGCTCCTGCAAATCTACTAAGACTTTTATAAAGTCCTTCAACTTCTGCTTTGGAATGAAATAATCTAGAATTTTTTGCAACAATTGGCTCAAGTTTTTTTATCTTAGCTTTAATATTTATTATATCGTTTTCAAATTTTTGTATCTCTTGTTGTTTTAAAATTTTATCATCATATTTCGCTGTTTTTTCTTTAACCATTGGGTTTAAAATTGCGTAATAAATAATAATAAAAAGAATAATTGCTCCAAAACCAATACCAAATTTAATTAAAGTTTTCTTATCGAAAGCTGCAAACTTTTCTTTTAAACTCTCCATTGTTATATTGTTAAGATCCATTATGCGTTCCTCAATAAACAGGCTATTATAAATCCCTTCATATTCTTGCTCTTATTATTACCAGAATTAGGCAGCATCATGCTTGCTAATGATGCTTGGGCAATTAATTTTTTATTATTTAAATTGCTTATTAATTTTAAAATATCTTGATCGGTAGCGGCCACACCTTCAATTATAATTTGATTACTTCCATTATAATCAATTTTCATAAATCTAACCCTTTTTGGAACAGCCGAAGCTATTTGAGCCAGCACTCTAAAACTAATTTTTTTATTTGATTTAATAGATTCGCTTAACTCTAGAGATTTATTTAATTTTCCTATACTTTTTGAAAGTTTTTGTACTTCTGTATTTTTCAATTGATGGGTTTGTAAAACTTGATCATAGTCTGTGATCTTGCTGTTTAATGTCGTAATTTGCCAAAATGATAAACCAAATAAACCAATATAAACAATTGCAACTATTCCGATAATTCCTTTAAATGCAAAATTAGAAAAAGCTTTTGCTTTTTTCTGAGCAATCATTGTATCTCTGTTTGGAAGTAAGTTAATATTTTTAACTGCTGTTACAAACTTATAGTAACCAAAAACATCTAATTTTCTAAATGCTAAACCTAACACAGTTGAAAAGTAAGATCGGTTTTCTAATTTTACACTTTCTTCTAATTGTGCTGGGATTTTTAAACCATCTAATGGATCAAATAAATTGAAACCAGTATTAACTAAATTTTTTCTAAAACTTGCAAGATAAGTTTCTACATTTGATAAATTTGATGTAACTTTCAAGTTTCTAATTCTTTTTTCGTATTTAGTTTCAAAATCCTGTACTGCCTGTTTAACTTGAGTAATGTATCTTCTAACCAAAGCATCCATTTCTTCTTGGTTGTTAGACTCTATTAAAGTTGTTCTGTCTTGAGTTCTAATAAAGATGTCTGTTATTATTGGATTGTTCTCATATAAAATCATTACATAATTTTCATCTAATCCAAATTCTAAAACAGCTGTTAAATTTGATTCTTCTATTGATCCTGAAATTTGATTTATTTGATCAACTGCAGATTTTAATGCAAAACATTTAACATCAATTATAACTGCATTTAACCCACCCTTCTTTATAATTTGTGTATAACTGTTTATGTCGGCAAGTTTTGAGGCAACAAACAATATGTCCATTGTATTACCTGTTGTGTCTTTACTAATAACTTGATGAAAAATTGAATAATCATCTAGATTATCAGTTAATTGAACTAAATTTTCCCATAAAGAATCTGATGCAATTGCTGTTTTAAGTTCTTCATCCGTCATAAGTGGACTTGTAACTACTCTTATTATTGCACTGGTAACTGGTATAGCTATTGCTGCATTTGATGTTGAAATTTTAGCTTTTTGTAAAGCTATTTGTAATTCTTCTGCAATTTTATCTGGATGTTCTAGTACTGTTGCATTTTCAGGAAGTCCATCAAACTTATGAGAATGAAATTTTTCTAAAATCCATTGGTTTGCTTTGTTGCTTGAAATTTGAGCCAGTCTAATTTCGTTAGTAGATAAATCTACTCCAACAATCTCTTCTCCTTTAATTGAGGATTTGCCTAATTTGTTTTTTATAAATTTGCTAAAAAAATTTTCTTTTTTTGGTTTTCCTCCCGTTGACGGTGTAATTTCAGGAGCCGCAGCATCTTTTTTTTTAAACAAATTTGCAAAAGGATTCTTCATATTGTCAATAGTTTATCTCTCTCAAATGGTTTGGCTATATATATATATTAATGGTTTTATTTATCTAACTATAATTTCATTCCAAAGACAAATGTACTTAAATCAGGTGTCTAAATTGGGTCAAAAATGTTTATTTGTTTTAGATTCGGTCAATTTATAGTATCACTACCGACATGTTTGAAAAACTAGAAGAACTCGCAAAAAATAATAAAAAAATTTCAGACTTTCATATTAGAGCTGGATCTCCCTTAGGCTATCGACAAACAGGAGAAATTGTTAAAGTCCCAGAAGTGCTGGTTAAAGAACAAGACTTAAAAGATTTGCTCTCAATGAATTGCGATGAAGGAGAGTTAGAAAAATTTGAAAAAACTCATGAGCTTGATACAGCAATTACTTTAAGTGGACTAAGATTTAGAGCAAATTTTTATAAAACAATTAATGGACCTGCGTGTGTTTGTAGAAGAGTTGAAAGTAAAATTCCTGAAATGGAACAGTTTAGTCTGCCACAAGTTCTTTACGATATAATAGATATGCACAAAGGTTTAGTTTTAGTTACTGGACCAACTGGATCTGGAAAATCAACAACGCTTGCTGCAATTGTAAATGAAATTAATAAAACAAGAACAGCAAATATTATAACTGTTGAAGATCCTGTGGAATTTATTCACACAGATAATAAAAGTATTATTTCTCACAGAGAAGTTGGAAAACAAACTCAATCTTTTGCATCTGCTCTTAAAGCAGCTCTTCGGGAAGACCCCGATGTAATTCTAGTTGGAGAGATGAGAGATTTAGAAACTGTCAGTTTGGCACTTACAGCTGCAGAAACTGGACACTTAGTATTTGGAACTTTGCACACTAGTGGTGCGCCAAGTACAATTAATAGAATTATTGACGTCTTCCCTCCAGAACAGCAAGCTCAAATTAGAGCACAAATTTCAACATCACTTAAAATGGTAGTTACACAAAGATTATTTAAAACTAAAGATGGACAAGGAAGATGTGGTGCATTTGAAGTAATGAAATGTACACCGCCTGTTCAAAACTTAATTCGTGAGGCAAAGATTCACCAAATACCAAGTATCATGCAAACAGCAGTTAGAGATGGAATGATTACTATGGAAAAATCAATTCAAGATCTAGTTGGCTCAGGAAAAATAGATGCCAGTGCAGCAAAAGCAGAACATTAAAGGTTTCTCTCTTATAGAATTATTAGTTATAATTGCTATAATTTCAATATTGGCCGGAGTAGCTTTTCCAAATTTTTCTAAGTGGCAAAGAGATCGTGAGTTAAGATTACAAGCAGAAAAAATTACAAATTTATTTACAACGGCTACTACACAAGTTGAAAGAGGAGCTTATCCTTATGTCAGAGTAGAATTTGTGTCTGGTAGTTCTCCAGGTGAAATTACTGTAAAAGGAATTTCTCAAGAATTATTAGCAAAAAAAATCAATGGACCTGTTGATCCAGATTGTTCAAATGCTGATTTTACAACTAAGACTGACTATAATGTTGATCTTATTGCTTCTCATACTTTGAACGAAAAAACTTTTATTCCTAAATTAGCTCCACTAGCAAGTGGAGTTTCTAATGGAAGCGGTGGAGCCATATGTTTTTCTAAAGGCGGAAAATATTTTTTTCAAGTTGGGGCAGCTGCTTTACAAGGCAATATTGCTTTTGATAATAATACTTCCCCGGTAACAAAAAATTATGTTACAGTTTGTCATGTAAAAAGTAGTAGCTGTGATCCTGTAGGTAAGAGTTTTGATATTGATCAGGAATATCCTGTTTATTTGGTAAGATACTCTAGATTTGGATTAATAAATAAATATAAATGGAACTATAACACAAGTGATTGGAGCAGCCAATAAAATGAAAAAAACTTCAGAAAAAGGAATTAGTATTCTTGAAGCGCTTGTTTCAACTGCAATTATTGGAATAGGTTTTGTGGCAATCTTTCAAATGGTTCAATATTCTGTACGTTCAATCGACATTTCAGGAGAAAGAACTAAATCAACTTATTTGACAGGAATGCTTGCAGAAGATTTATATTCTTACAAAGATGAAGAAAAAGGTAGTGATAAATTCATGGATATTATTGAAGGCTCTCCATGGAAGTTGGAAACGTGTGATAAAACTGATACTTCTTCAATACCGTTGCCTGACTTTACTGCCAGCAATGCTTACGATAATCAAATTGAAAAATGGAATTCTCGTTTTTCTAAAAATTATATTAAATGTTCAGGTGACAGTGGTGCAACTGGTTCTACCAAAGACAAAAAAAAATTAAATATTTTTAAAATTTGTCATTCTGGATGTGCCGTTACTTTATCTCAAGCGCACGATACAATTTATATGGGAAGATCGGAAGTAAACATGATGGGCGGTGGCAAAACAAAAATTTTATATTTCCAAGTTAAATGATGAAAAAAAGATTAATTAACATTGCTGGTTTTACTTTAGTTGAAATTTTAATTGCCATAGTTATTACAACTTTAATGATGGCAGCGATGTTTACATCTTATACTCTTGTAAACAGTACTTACCGACAAGTCACAGATCGAGCAAAAATTAGTCAAGCTGGAAGAGATACAATTGGTACAATGTTAAGAGAAATAAGAATGGCTGGTTATAAATATCTAAATGATGATATTGCGGCATCAACTGAACATAATCCTATTAGAATTTATAAAGGAACTGGTTTTGGTAGTACTGGATCTTGTGACAAAATCGAAATTGTTTATGGAGATGTTTCTTACGATAGTACAGCATCCGCCGGTAATAGATATACTTTTGAAAGATATAAAATTACTTATGAATGCCAACCATCAAAAAAAATAGATGACACAATAGCAGGAGGAACAACTCCAATAACAGGTTTTGCAATTTTTAAATCGAGAGAAAAATGGGATACTTCTTCAACTCCTGCGGCATGGACGTCCATGGGAGATTCCACTTTATATCCACTAGAGCAAGTTTTAGATTATGTTCAAGATTTAGTATTTATTCCTTATGATGAAAATGGAAAAATTATTGCATCAACGACCGCCACTTATGTTCCAATTGATAATGAAGCTTACGATGTAAGAACTGTAGAAATTGGTTTAGTCATTCGTTCTAGTAAACCATTTTTTAGACAAGATAAAGCGGGTACCGTCGCAAGAAAAATTGTATCCATTGCAACTACATCTGCTACGGATACTAGAGATATACAAGAAGCAGATAAATATTTAAGAGATACAATTACAGTAACTGCTAATGCAAGAAATGTGGGTCTTGAATAATGATTAGAAAAAAAGAAAAAGGTTTTGCATTAGTTTTGTCTCTAGTTTTATTAATGGCTATGACTTTAATGGGAGGATCTTTAATTGTAATTTCAGCTAGTGATCATAAGAGCAACAATATAGGTGATGAATATCAACAAACTTTTTATGTTGCAGAAACAGCGCTATTTGAAGGTGAAAAACATATTATAAATCAATATTTAGGACCTTATAAAAGTGATGGAACAAGAGATCTGACAAAAAGAGGGTTGCCAGAAAATCATGCAACAGATTTCAACCCAACAAGTTCAGATTCAGTTGTTGAGAAATGTTTTTATAGCTACAAAGACATAGAATCTGCTGAATTTAAAATACTTAAATATCCAAATGATTATGCCGTTTCAACCAAACAAGGTAAGCCAGTTAATGAAAGTAAAGTTTATTATGATTTACTAGCTCCTGGAGGTAACGCTACAATTATCGAAACTCCTATCAATAGCTCAGATACAACTCTTAATAAAACCAAATTAATAAATAAAGAAAAAGATAGATTAAAAAAATTTAAATATGAATATTTTATAACACGTGTCGGCTCCGCACCATTTAAAGGTTATGGCTCTAGTATTAAGAAAGATGCAACAGATGGTGGAAATGATGGAATGGCTTATAGAATTTATGGGTGTGGAAATTACGATGATGGCAAAATCATTGTACCTCTAGAAAGTACGCTTATTTTACCTAAGTAAGCACTATTATTTCAATAAATAGAATACTTTTTAACCCCTCATTTTGGGTTATTAAATCTAATATAACTTTTTTTAGATTATATTTGTTTTATACTAATGTTTAACATTTGAAGTTAAATGAGAAAAGATTTTATTATAAAGACTATAATTGTTTCAGTTTTATTTTTGCTAAATTTTTCTATAGCAAATGCCAAGTGTAAATTCATGATGGATATTGGAGATAAATATACAGATTCCCATAAGGATAAATACGGCATTCTTTACGGAGAAGATGATGATCAATATGCAGAAGTAAAATTTCCTGCAGCAGATTTTTGTCCTAATGACAATTTTGATGATAATTTTTTAATTATATACACTTTTATAAATGACAGGCTGGCAGCCATTCAACTTTTTGCGGATAACTCAATAGATAATTCTGCTACCGAAAGTATGAAGTTAATGAAGTATGCAAAAAGAGTTTACGGAGATTTTGATACTGGAGGTAATCCTCAATACTATAATAATTTTAATATTTGGGAGAAAGTTCAAAAATATATTGTTTATAATAGAAATTTAATTGAAAATATTTGGAATGAGGAAATTTATATTTCTAACGACAAGTATTATGAAGAATTAGCTCTATACGAAAATACGTCTGAACTACTAGAACCCCTAGAGGAAGAAAATTAAAATGAAGAATTTAAAATTAATATTAACTAAGGTATTTTTATTTTCTTTAATAATTATTTCTAATTCATATGGAAAAGCTTTGCCTCCAGGTTCTGGGGTAGCAGATGTTCCAGCAAACGTATTAATTCTTTTAGATAAATCAGGAAGTATGTCAGTAACATCTACTACTGGAGCAAAAGTAAATAGAACTTATTCAATAACAGCAATATCAAATACTGGAAATGTTATTGTTTCGGACGATATGACTTTAAGAGGCGTAGATCATGACAATAATTCGCTTACAAATTTTGTTGGATCAAATAATTCTTATCGTCAGCGTAGTGGTACATGCTCAACTTATTACAAAACAAAATATGGAATATTATACCATAATAACAAAGTTTATTTTACTGGAGCATATAATAGAAATTCTGGGAACTACCTTTATGAATTAAATACGACAACTGGCACATGTCAAAGTTTAGAGTTTTTCGGTAATTGGAAGCAAGTTTATGGAAGATTGTTAGTTTCTAACGACATATTAATTTTTCCCCATATAAGTAGCGGTCGTTATCGAATTTATTTAAGAGATACTAACTCAAGTAGCGAAATGACTTGTAATCCTAGCGGTCAGTTGTTTAGTTCGATGCGTTATGGTTATATGTGGACGAGAATGCCCGCTGCAATTGATGCTTCTGGTAACTTGGTGATTAAAAGCTATGAAGGTGGAAAAGTTATATTTAGAAGATTTGCACTTAGTGGTTCTACAGCTTGCCCGAGCAACACGGCTAACGCGACTTATTCATTCAATAATGATTATGATTTGCTAAATTCAAATTATATAGAAGCTCACCCAACAAATGATAACATTTTTTATTCAACTAATTACAATTCACATAGACTAATTAAAACAACATTTACTTCTACTACAACATTTACAAAAAGTACCGTGGGAAGATATGGATCTGTGTCCGCAACATATGCTCCAACTTCAGCTTCTCAAGTTCGATTTAACCAACCGCAAGATTTAAGAATAGATACTGCTTTAAATAGAATATTTGTTGCAGATACAAATAATAACGCGATCCAATCTTTTGACTTGGATTTAAATTTCCATGATCTGTCCGGATATTCTACAAGAATGTCAAGAATGGCTGGAGCGCAACAAGCAATACAATCTATTGTAACGGATAGTAGTTTAGTATCGTCGGTTAATTTTGGTTTTGGATATTGGTCAAGTGGGTACACGAGAATATACTATAGTCGTTGGAGAAATTGGAGGACACCAGTTAGGTGTAGTACATTGGTTGCTAAAGGAGTTTTATCTTCTGGTTCTTGGCTTGTTAGGGGGAATTATTGGTGTAGTGATGCTTTAGTTTCATATGGATATACCCGATGGGGCAATATGCAAGCAGTTCCTTGTACTAGTCAAAACTGCCTAAGAGTAAGAGTAGACAGAGATGGTGCTAGACTAACAAATAGGTATGTAAGAAGTGTACGACCTGGTGGAGGAACAGATGCTAATATTTGGGCAACTATAGCAGAACAGTATTATAATCATTCCGACTCTCCTATTGATAGTAATAGTCCCTGCCAAGGAAGTTATGTAATTGTTATTGGTGATGGAATCATGGGGAATGTTAGTCAAGCTGAAACAAAAGTTTCAAATCTCCTTATGCAAAGAAACGTTAAAACTTTTACAGTTGCTTATGGGGGTGGAATTAGTTCAAGTGGTATTAAACGCTTTAATGATATTGCTAAAGCAGGTGGAACTGAAAGAGTAATTGTTGCAGATACAACTGATCAATTAAAAGCACAATTGAATGCCGCCATTCGTTCGGTGATCGCTGAAAAATTATCTTTTACCGCACCAGCCATTACGGCAACTATTGAAGAAGGTGGATCATTATTCCAAGCACAATTTAAGTATAAACAAAACATGGAATGGGAAGGTGCACTTACAAGAACTGCTATTTCGGCTGAAGGAGTTATTAACGAGAAAGACACAACTAACTGGAATGCATCGGAAAAAATGCCAGAGCCAAAAGATAGAAAAATTTGGGGTGCAATCCCAGGTACAGATTATACAACGGATTATAATAATTTTACAGAAACCAATTCAATATTAATAGATTCAATGTTCACAGTACTTAATAATAGTATTGGCGATTATCATAAAGATACTCCAACAGTCTCGGGTGTTACTGGTAATACTCGTTGTAGCGCCAGAGGAGACAGTACATCAACCATAGCTGATGGTGTTGATGACGATATAAAAGGTTTAATCAGTTTTGTAAGAGGTCTTGATTATTTTGATTACGATGGAGATTGTAATTTAAATGAAAATAGAATGAGTGATGGTAAAAAAGCATATTTAGGAGATATTTTCCACTCTGAGATGGTGGTAGTTGGCGCTCCTTCTGCTGATACTGCATACAGTTCAATGAACCAGGAGGCTTACTATAGATCAATTAATAATTATGATACTTGGGCAAAGTCACTACATGATAGAGCTGAAAGAATTTACGTAGGTGGAAACGATGGAATGCTACACGCTATTGATAGTAAAACTGGAGTTGAAAAATGGGCTTTCATTCCACCATTTATAATGGGTAAACTTCCATTAGTCATTAACACTGGATTAAATACTACTGTTCCAACAAATAAAGGTGGAACAAATTCAATTTATGGTGTGGATGGCTCTCCTGTTGTCCATGATATGTACTTTAAAAGTCCATATGATACAGCGAAGGCATGGCATACTATTTTATTTGTTCCTTTTGGAAGAGGTGGAAATGGGTTTACAGTTCTAGATGTTACAAATGCAAAAGATACTGGTGATAAACCTTTGCATTTATACACTATTTATAACGATCATATTAAAAACAAAGTGATGAAAATGGACCATCTAAATGTTCTTTCAGAGTATGAATATATAGATGATACCTACTCTTTAGCTGAGATGGAAGAAGGTCAAACTGCCCTTGATAATTATAACACTGCAGTTGATAAAGATGCCGTAGATTTAGATATTTGCGATGCAACAGGTAATACAACATGTTATGAGTCTAGAACTTGGACTTTTCCAGAACCAGGTCTATCTAAATCAGATTTAACAATTACGCTAAATAATGTTGATATTCCAAATTTTGCAATTGGATCTGGAACCGCAGGAACAGAAATAATATTCCCTACAGCTGTTGGATATCAAGCTCATCAGGACAGAACTAAAACAAGTGATGAAGTAGAAATAAAATTATCAAGATCTGCTATTGCAAGTCTAAGCAGTAACTTTCCTCCAGAATATGATTATAGAGAATTAGGTGAAACATGGTCTGCACCAAGAATATTTAGATTGCCAAACAATGGAGCTGGGGACAATGCTATTGACGATGATATTTATGTTGCTGTAATGGGAGGTGGATACGGTGGAAGAGATGACAATGTAGGCTCAGGCTTATTTGTTATTAATTTAGAAGATCAGATAAAACCAGGAAAAATTGAAAAGTATATTGAAATAGAAAATAGCAATAATTTAGACATTGTTAATTCTGTTCCAGGAACACCAGTTGTTATAACAGCTGATCAAGCAAGAGGAATTAAATTTAAGGGTGCCCTAGTTTATGTGAACGATTTTGAGGGAAAAATTACTAAATTTAATTTAACCAACATGGAGAATGATGGGGCTGGAAATCTTATAAATCTTTACGACAATACAACGTTATTACAAATTGAAGCAAGCCGAAATAATGGAAGATATCAATATCATAGTATGGACGCTGGGATTGGAAAAACAACTAAACAACTTTGGTTATACTCTGGAACAGGTGACTATGAAAGAATGACAGAAAGATCATCAAGTATAGATAACTTGATGTATGGATTTAGAGATAAGGACTACCCTCTTTACAGAAAAAAAATAAACGCAGCGACGTTAAGTGACGGACTTAGATGGTGCATGGACACAACAGGTGATACAACTGGAGCCAAATGTCCAGTAACAACAAATAGCGGTAGTAGCAACACCCCTACACCTAAACCCAGCACCCCTGGAGGATGGTCCTTAAATTTGATGGCTGCCGGTTCAGCAGCAAGCCTTGGATTTAAACAAAAAGACAATGGTTGGTATATTAAATTACCAGACAGTCAAAAAGTAACGGCCGAACCAACAGTTCACGGTGGTTTGGTTTACTTTCCTATATTTGAACCTTCTCAATCAGCTAACAGATGCAGTCTTGGCCTAGCACTTATTTGTGCAGTAGATGATGAATGCGGTACAAACGTTTCGTCTCAGCTTGGAAATCTTAGTAGCCAAACTATTGAAGGCAAAGTTTACGCGGGAAAAACATGTTATGCTGTAGGAGAAGGTGTTCTTTCAAGATTAGTTATATTTGCAAACAAACTTTTTGCAAACATTGCTGGTAAATCGGTTCAAGACAAAACTGACTTGGTTGTAATAGATACGGGCATGGGTGATATTGAATCCTTTAGAAGTTCTTGGAGAGAAGGAAATTTCTAAAAATAAACCTGTCTAATGAAAAAAGTAATTTTTTTTCTTACTATAGTAATAGGTATATTTTATATTTTATTAGAATTTGTTGGTGATCGGCTTATCAAAAGTGCTTTGGAGACAAACATTTCAAATATCTTAGATCGAGAAACTAATATTAAAGAATTAAAAATTAATTATATCAATGGTGATGCTGAAATTTACGGTCTAAAAGTAAAAAATAAAGAGTTTGATGGTAATCTTTTACAATTAGAAAAAGCTTACTTAAAATTAAATACATCATCAATTTTCAGTAATAATATTGAGATCGATAGTGTTTTGTTAGATGGAATTAACTTAGATTATTATTTTAATGTTAAATATACCATGGTTAATGACAATGTTAGGTCTTTGGAAAAAACTCTTAAAACAGGAAGTGGAAAATCAACTAGTACAAAATATTTCATTATTAAAAAATTAAATGCAAATAATATTGCTCTATCGGTAAATTCCAATGAGCTTAATATAAATAAAAAAATTTCTTTAAAAAATTTAGAATTTGAAAATATTGGAAATACCCCTAATAGCAAAGACTATAAAACAATACTTCGAGATTTTATGAATCAAACAATTAAAACTGTTAAAAAAAAAGTGTTATCAGGAAATTTTCAAAAAAAATTGAATGAAATTAAAAATATAGATGAAGATAAAATAGGAGAAAAAATAAAAAAAGAATTAGACAAAAGCAAAAATAAACTTAAAAATAAACTTAAAAAATTACTCAAATAAATGGATAAATTTTTATTTATAAATATTATTATTTCAGCATTAAATCTGTTTATAATTGTTTATGCATATTCATTGAATTTTTTTCCAAAAAAATGGAGAAAAAAAGTTGATCAAGATACTCTAGTTGGTCTTGCTCTAATTTTCTTTACAATGGCAACTATGTTTGTTTGGGTTATTTATTTCTATTTATTATTGTTTAATAATAATTGATTTTCTATTGTTATAAGTTTTTTTTGGCCTAGTATGTTTTTTTAAAAATATTACATGGGCATGCAATTTATAATAAAAATTAATAATAAATTAAAAAATTTATTAAATATTAATTTTTCACCATTTATTATTATTGTTCTTTCAGTTTTGTTAATTGAAAATTTGATAATTCCTTCTGCAAACGCGGTGGATTCTTCTAATAAAAATATTACCTACATGCAAATTTTACAGAATCCTAATGATTTAGATTTAAATTTAAAATATGCACAGCAACAAGGAAAAATGGGTAATCATAAACAAACTATTTCAACTTTAGAAAGATTAAATATGCTTTATCCAGATAATATTGAGATTAAATTATATTTGCTTTCAGTTTTAGTACAAGCAGACTCCCCTGAAAAAGCTATTGGTATTATTGATGATATTAAATTGAGGAAAGATGTAAGTGCTGAAGATCTAGAAAGTGTGATTGAAATTGAAGAAGAGTTGAAAGGTAGATCGGAACCTAAACTTTGGAATTTTTATGCTGATATCTCAGCGGGTGTTATTCATACAGATAACGTAAATAGTGTTTCAAAAACAAGAAAACAAATGAGCTCAGATAGTAAAACAGGATTTAATACAGCTAAACACGACAGAACATTAAGCGGAGGTCTAGGACTTACAGCAACAAGATCTATTGGTGAAGCTTCATCTTTTATGATTAATGCATCTCATACTAAATCTGAACAGTATCAAGAGACTGGTGATGACTATGAAAGTTATGGACTAACTTTAGCATTAGACACTTATGTCGGCAATCAAAGCTTGAGCCCATATCTAATGTTAAGTAAAACTGATTATGTAGATGATGCCGATAGCTTTTCATTTATGTATGGAATTGGAGGATATTTTTCTGTAGGTGAAAGAAATTCTTTCAGCTATGGCTACTCTTACTCGGATTCTAAAGGAAATCATAATTCATCTGACACAACAGCGGATCAAACAAATGCTATCGGGCACGGTTTTACCGTTGGTCATGATTTTATTTTCAACGAGTTAGTTTCTACGTCAATTGGTTTAGGATATAGTGACTCTGATGCCAAAGTTGATGCGGGAAATGATTATGAAACTTATGATTTTAATTTAAGAATAAACTTTGGTTTCCCATGGGCTTACGTTTCGATAGGTGATGCTTTAAGTTTTAATGATTATAAAAAAGCAGATACAAGTGTTGATTCTGGTAGGATTAGATCTGATGTAACAAATACATTTGATATAATATTAACAAAAACTGTAGGTGACTTTTTTCCATCACTAGATCCAAATAGAAGTATCTTTATAAATCTTTCATACGAAAAAGTTATCTCAGAAGCAAATATATTGAATTACGATTATATTACAGACTCATTTTCTTTAGGCATTTCAAAATCATTAAAATTAAATTAATTTCTTTAGGTCTCTTACTCACTTAATTATGATTACTTAAATAAATGCATCAATTACTAATATTTTTAAACTTAAAAAAACTCAAAATAGTACCAAACACTCTATTATAAATAAAAATATTTTAGTATAAAATTGACTATGAAAAAAATTTTATCATTTCTAGTAGGTTTGATATTTACATTTTCAGCAGCAACAGCAGCAGAAAAAGTTAATGTTGAAAAACAACTAATTGGAATTATCGGAGCTGTATCAGGTACAATTAAAACAAATACTAGAGAGCTAAAAACTGGGGACAAAATTTATTTAAATGAGACTATACTTGCGGGCAAAGATTCAGGTACTCAAATTCTTTTATTAGATCAGTCAACTTTTTCAATAGGATCAGATTCAGAAGTAGTTATGGATACATTTATTTATGATCCCGCTACTAACGAAGGAAAAATTGTAGCTAGTGTAAAACAAGGAAGTTTAAAAGTTATATCTGGTTTAATAAGCAAAAAAAATCCTGACAGTTTAACAGTAGAAGTGCCCGAAGGAACGCTAGGGTCTAGAGGAACAGAATTTCAAACAATGGTATCAAAAACACAAACAAGTACATTGCTTATAGGACCTGGAAAAAATAATACCTTAGGATTGAGACCTGGGGCAGTTCTCGTTGGAAATGCGCAAGGATCAACTTTACTTAATAATCCTTATAGCATTTCAACTATGAAAAAAGGTAAGGCGCCAGGACAAGCTAGAAAAATTACAAAAAAACAACTGAAAAAATTTAAGAAGAAAATGAAAACGCTAAAAGTTGCAAAACTTACAGGCGCATCAAAAGATGAAAAAAAAGAAATTAGAAAAAAAATAAGAAAAGAACTTAAGGATGCAGGATTAGATAAAGAAGAAATTAAAGTTTTAATTAAAGATAATATAAAGAAAGATAAAGAGAAAAAAATTGCAAAGAAAAAAGCAATAGCAAAGAAGAAAAAGGCTAAAGCGGAAAAGAAAAAAGCTCAAGCGAAAAATAAAAAAGATAAAAAGAAAAAAGCTAAAGCGAAAAATAAAAAAGGCAAAAAGAAAAAAGCTGTTAAGAAAAAATCAACCAAAAAGAAAAAAGCTGTTAAGAAAAAATCAACCAAAAAGAAAAAAGCAGTTAAAAAGAAGAAAGTTAAGAAGAAGAAAGTAGTTAAAAAGAAAAAAGCAGTTAAAAAGAAAAAGGTAGTTAAGAAGAAAAAAGCAGTTAAAAAGAAAAAAGTTAAGAAGAAGAAAGTAGTTAAAAAGAAAAAAGTAGCTAAAAAGAAAAAGGTAGTTAAGAAAAAAGTAGCTAAAAAGAAAAAGAAAGCCAAGAATAAAAGAAGACGTAAAAAATAGACCCTAAAACTTAATCAAGTTTTATTTACTTTAAATTAAATCTAGCTAAATTCTCAATCGTGAAAACTTTAATATCTAAATATAAAAATTATTTAATCTTTTTATTAATATTAATTTTATTAATAATTTTAAAATCCTTTAATCCAAGTTATATAAAATCAATTTCTTTTTTAAGTTTTGATATGTATCAAAAAGTTTTTCCCATAAAAAAACAAGATTCAAATGTAATTATAATTGACATAGATGAAAAAAGTTTAAGTAAGTTTGGACAATTTCCTTGGAACAGGTCTATTTTTGCCAAGATAATTGAAAATGTGAATGAGGCTAATCCAAAAGCTATCGGTTTTGATGTTTTTTTTAGTGAAAAAGATAAACAGAGTCCTGAAGAAATAATTAAATCATATAATATATTATCTGAAGATGTAATTAATTATTTAGTTAAAATAAAAGGTCACGATGAAAGATTTAGACAGCAATTAGAAAACTCAAAATCTGTTTTAGCAGTTCTGGGTAGTAATGTTTCATCCCATGGAAGTTATGATCGTAAAGCAAAAGCTAGATTTTTATCTAAAGGTGGAGATCCTAAAGAGTATACTTTTAATTATCCTTATTCTATAGGATCACTTGAAAAATTAGAAAAGAGTACAAAAGGACTCGGCTCTATATCATTTTTAGATCAAACAGATGGTATAATAAGATCTCTTCCTCTAATTGTTCGCTTTAATAAAAAAATATATCCAACAATAGGACTTGAAATGGTTCGTGTTGGTGAGAATCAAAAAAATTTATATGTTGAGTTGGACGAAGTTGGAATTAAGAGAATTAGTGTTCGTCCTCATAAAATTTTAACAGATCCAAATGGAATTTTTTGGATAAGATATAAACAGTCTCTAAAACAACAATATATTTCTGCTAGTTCTGTATTTGATGGAAATTTTGATAAAGCAAGATTTGAAAATAAGTTTGTTTTAATAGGAGCTTCTGCCCAAGGATTATTTGATTTAGTTAAAACTCCTTTAGGAGTTACAATACCTGGAGTTGAGGTTCATGCAAATGTAATAGAAAATATTTTAGATAAATCTTATCTAGTAAGAAGTCCAAATATTTATGTCTTTGAAATATTATTTTCTATTATTGTAGCATGCATAACATTTTATTTCTCACAAAGAATTAAACCTAAATACAGTTTATCAATTTTTTTTGTAAGCTTAGTTTCCGTAATTATAATCGGCTTTAGTTTCTTTATGCTAAGATCAGAGCTAGTTGATATCAGCTATCCAATTTTTATGCTGACAGTTACTTTTTTAACTGGATTATATTTTAGGTTTGTAGAAGAAAATAAAATTGCATTAGAAAATTTACAAAAAGAAGCAAAATTATTGAAGGAAAGAGAGCTTGCAGGAGATGTTCAAAAAAGTTTATTTCCAGATATTTCAAAATTTGAAAACTTTATTTATGCAAGAAATATTCCTGCAAAAGATGTATCTGGAGATTATTTTGATGTAATAAACGTTGGTAAAGATGAATATTATTTTACTTTAGCAGATGTGTCAGGAAAAGGAGTTAAGGCAGGAATGTATATGGCTAAAGCTTCTTCAACGTTCAGAACTTTATCAAATTTATCATTTCCATTAGAAAAAGTTGTTTATCTTTTAAACAATGAAATAGTTGAAGCAAAATTTAAGGGTATGTTTGTAACGGCCGTATTTGGCAAATTAAATATAAAAACTGGAGATGTTACCTTTGTTAATGCAGGTCATGAAAGCATTATGGTTGTTGATCGAAATAAAAATTTTGAATTTATAAAATCCGAATTGCCACCTATAGGAATTATAAAATATTTTGCCGAATCTAAGGTTAAGTCAAAAACTATAAATTTAAATGAAAAAACATTTGTAGTTTATACAGATGGTGTCACAGAAGGATATTTAAAAAATGGCCAAGAACTTGGTGCAGAAGGGGTTGAAAGAATAGTAAAAGGTCTTGATGCTATTACACCAAAAAATATAGTAGATTCAATTGCTGCAGAGTTAAATTGGGGTACGGATAAATTAAGAGACGATATAACTTGTCTTGCTTTAGATCTTAAAAATACTGAGCTTATCTAATCAAAAGAAGCTAAAATTAACAAAAAGAATTACTTTTAAATTAATTAGCTTTTTTAAATATTTTATTTTCTGTTTTTAATTTTTGATTTTCTTTTAGAAGTTCTAAAAGTAATTGTTTAATTACTTTGTTTTCTTCTATAACTTCATCGGCCAATCCTTTAAGCATTTCGTTTTGTTTTGCTAGTTGTAATTGGTCATATAATGCCTCTAATTCTGGTACTATTTTTTCTTTTTCTTTTCTTATTTTAGATATTCTTTGAAGTTTTTTACTAATTGAGACACCAAGTGTATTTTCTTTTAGACCGTCTTGATTGTCATGCTCAATATTGAAGGAAAAACTAATATTGTCTGTATGCTTTGATATAGTTAAGCCTGCACGCTTAGCCAAAACACCATTCATCACATGGCCAGCTTCTTTATTTTCACCATCGGCAATAATTTGTACATCATTGCTAAGAGTATTGTTTATGGATAAACCCACATAAGGTTCCAAAACAAACCCATTATTATTTTCTTTAGAATATTTAACACTAAATCCCGCTCCCAAAACCTGATCAATTGCATCATCTACCGATAGATCTCCATCGGTAAAATTAGATATATATTTTGGCAATCTATGTATTCCGTAAGTTCCTTGTATCTCAACTAATAAATTACTTTCATCTCTAAAATCTTTTTTTCTAGATATAACTGTATTCACTCCTGCAAACTGGCTTAACAAATCTTTTTCAATCGTTTGATTAGTTTCTGTCTCAACATCTACAATTTTATTTTGTGATAAGCCAACAACCGGCACAATAGATACATTATATTTTTCTGTTTCTATTTGTTTTTTTAAACCAAATGCTAAATTTTTACTTCCTCTATATTCACTATTATTAAATGATGCTCGTTGATCAGAATAACTAATAAAAGGTCTGTTTAAATAATTAATTTTTTCTTCTTGTTCAAAAAAACCTAAAACACCATTTTCATAATTTTTGTAAATATCATTTCTTTTTTGACTAGAATAATAAGTGCCTTGTTCTTTATCGTCGCTAATACCGATAAAAATATTATTCAATTTTGCTAAGAAAATTTCGCTACGGTATTTATGGTTGTTACTATCAATATCTAAATCTTCTCCAAGTATTCTCAAATATCCATCTGTTTCAGAATTATCAGCATCAGCATTTTTTGAAGAATCCAATATTTCATAAGTGTCATTTCCGCATAAATTACTGGTAACCGTCATGTTAGTTTTGCCGTGGATCTCAATGTCCATATCTTTTGTGATGCTGCAGTCTAAGGTCATTGTTGCAGCAGCACTATCCATTTCAATTTCACCTGTGTAAGTTGCTTCTCCTTTTGTAATAATATTCGTTCCTGTTGTTCCACTTCCAACAATCCCTATAGAGTCATCGA
>Ga0208278_1000178_pt1 | contig 34733 bp, 28 predicted proteins | sample ETN01SmetaG_FD_185794 | JGI IMG/M metagenome (GOLD analysis project Ga0208278, IMG submission 185794) | Marine microbial and viral communities from oxygen minimum zone, Eastern Pacific Ocean - ETNP2014F12-01SV259 (SPAdes) (version 2) | ecosystem: Environmental > Aquatic > Marine > Oceanic ...
TGCTCACCATTCCGGATGAGTTGTTGGAGGCTGCAAGAATGGATGCTGCCAGTGAATGGACAATCTATTGGCGCATTGTCTTTCCTCTGGCGCTTCCCGCGATAGCTGTACTTGGAATCTTGTCAATAATATGGCGGTGGAACGATTTAATACTTCCAATGATAGCCGTTTCGACGACCAAGGCGGCTTATACAATACAACTTTGTTTACTCGACTTTCAGGGTGAATATCTTGCCCAAGAACACTATAGATTGGCGATGACAGTTGTGAGTTTAATTCCCACAACTCTGGTATTCGTTTTTCTGCAAAAATATATTACAACTGGAATAGCAACAGCAGGAATAAAATAGTTTATGGCAAATCTTAAGCTTATAGATATAAAAAAATCTTACGGAAAAACAGAAATTATACATGGGGTAACGCTTGAAGTATTTGATGGAGAGTTTTGCGTTCTGGTTGGCCCGTCGGGTTGCGGCAAATCGACCCTGCTTAGGATGATTGCTGGTCTAGAGGCGATTAATGATGGTTCAATACTTATTGATGAAAATAAAGTTAATGATATATCCGCAGCTAAAAGGGGATTAGCAATGGTTTTTCAGTCATATGCATTATATCCACATATGAGTGTACGCCAAAACCTTGCCTTCGGTCTCGAGAATTTAAAGCTAGACAAAACAATAATTGAAAAAAGAATCCAAGAGGCTGCCAGACTGCTTAGGATGGAAGAGTATTTGAAGAGGCGTCCTGGACAGCTGTCCGGCGGACAGATGCAGAGAGTTGCAATTGGAAGGGCTATTGTGAGGGAGCCTTCCATATATTTGTTTGACGAGCCATTATCAAATCTAGACGCCGAGCTAAGGGTAGCAACCCGTGTTGAACTGAAGGCGCTGCATGAACGACTTGGAAATACAATGATTTATGTTACCCATGACCAAGTAGAGGCGATGACTATGGCTGACAAGATTGTGGTCCTGAATGAAGGGGTCATTGAACAGGTGGGCGCCCCATTAGAGCTTTACAATAGTCCAGCCAATATGTTTGTTGCGGGCTTTATCGGTTCTCCAAAAATGAACTTTTTGGACTACTCATCACTTCCTGAGGATCTCAAAAAATTGGCCCCAGAAAACTCATCCATTTTTGGTATTAGGCCAGAACATCTCTCGCTCAGTGGTGAAAATTCACTCCCTCTAGAGGTAAATAGCGTCGAACAATTGGGCTCTGACAGCTACCTCTATGGGAGCACCATCGGGGGTCAGGAGTTATCCATCAAGCTGAATAATCAAACCGATATTAGGGCCGAACAGAAGATTGATGTCAGTTTTGACCTAGACAATGCCCACTGGTTTGATAAGAACGAAGTGTCCATCTAAAATATTACTTCCAAGATTTATAACAGTAATGATCTTTTATTCAGATGAAATGTTTCAGAAAATTTTTCCATTCAATACAATTATGAATACCACCAGCCTAAATTCATAATATACTACATGCGTTTCTTCCATAATTGGAATTCAATAAAACAAACTAAAACTGGTTTCACACTTAGTCTAGAAGACAATTGGAGTTTCCACGCGCAGGTTTTGGAACCCTGGCTGATACGTATTGCCCTGGAACCTCCCCAAGGATTTGAACCACAAAGAAGCTGGATGGTTAATCCAGGAGGATCATTTCCCTGGCAAGGTCGAAAACGCCAAGACCTTTCAGTGTTCTCGCGTCCTGAATTCCAAAGGACCGAAAGGAACGGTGTTCTCGAACTGATTTCAGAAAATGCCCGAATGCGTCTGATTTCAGATCCCTTGCGTGTGGAATTGGATTTGAGAAATGAAAGTGAACAGTGGGTCAATGTCCTGCGAGACAGACGCAGCGGGGCATGGGGCTTTAACCACTCCAAAGAAACAACCTTCCATTTTCAGGACCGTCAAGAAACGGACCAGCATTTCGGACTTGGTGACAAATCTGGTCCGCTGGATCGCAGCGGCCGACGCTTCCGGATGAGGCAGATGGATGCTCTGGGCTATAATGCTGAAACCGGGGATCCGCTGTACAAGCACGTTCCTTGGCTGATGGTGAGGGATGCTTCAAGTAAAAAGTTAGTGGGTCTTTTTTATGACTGCTTGGCCCCTATGACCTTTGATCTGGGTGCTGAGCGTTCAAATTATCATGGATTCTATCGTCACGTCTCAGCAGAAACTCCTGGACTTGATCTTTACCTGATTTACGGTGAAGCAACAGAGATCATAGAATCGTTCACTCGGCTTACCGGGTTGCCTAATCTTTCTCCTCGCTGGTCCCTAGGTTTCGGCTTCTCCTCAATGCATCTGGCTGACGATCCTAATGGAGAGAAGGCAATACTGAGTTTTGCGGCGGATTGCCAACATCATCGGATTCCCATCAGTTCACTCCATTTTGGATCAGGTTATACACTAAAAAATGGAAAGCGTTATGTATTTACCTGGGACAAAAAACGTTTTCCTGATGCTAAGTCAATGCTGAATCAATTGAAGCAGAGAGGACTTGGAATCGTGGCCAACATCAAGCCCGCACTTCTCCAGGACCATCCAAAATTCCGTTCAATGGTCGAGTCCGGGGGATTTCTGAAAACACCGGCAGGAGACCCGGCAATTTCGCAGTTTTGGGGAGGTCCGGGCGCACACATCGATTTTACCAGTCCTACAGCCCGTGGCTGGTGGAAAAATCAGTTGAAGGCTGAAGTATTGGTTAAGGGAATTGATTCGGCCTGGAATGACAACAATGAATATGAAGTCGACGATGCCGATGCCCAAGCGTCCGGTGAAGGATGCCCATTTCCTGCAAAGCAGGCACTGCCTCTCCAGGCACTTTTGATGACCCGAACCAGCGTAGAAGCACAACAGGAGCTTCATCCGAAGCTGAGAAGCTATTCTGTAACACGAGCAGGCTGCCCAGGTGTTCAGCGTTGGGCGGAAACTTGGACAGGAGATAACCAAACTTCGTGGCACACATTGCGCTGGAACATCGCCAACGGACTCTCATTGGCAATTTCCGGAATGGGTAGAATGGGACACGACATTGGCGGTTTTTCTGGAGAACGTCCGGAACCCGAACTGCTGGTACGCTGGTTTCAGGCAATGTCGCTACACCCACGTTGCGTAATGAATTCCTGGAAACCCGAAACCGAGGGGATGAGCTTGCCCTGGATGCACGCTGAAATGCTGCCCAGAATACGCTCAAGCCTGCACTTGCGCTACCAATTCCTACCTGTCCTTTATGCTGCCATATGGCGCCTGCATCACTGGGGAACTCCTCCGATTACCCCGCTTTGGTGCGAGTTTCCGGACGATGAACAATGTTACCAGGCAGATGATTGTTTTCTGCTCGGAGGAAGGGTTCTAGTCGCTCCCGTATTGGAAGAAGGCCAGCGTAGTAAAAAAGTTTGGCTCCCCAATTGCTCAGAAGGCTGGTTCGATTTTTATCGAGGAAATGAATTGGGATCTGGGAAATGGATTAAGATGAAGGCACCTCTTACACGGCTGCCTTTGATCATCAGGGGCGGAACCCTTCTTCCTCTGGCGGGCAGGGTTTCCACAAAATACCCCCATCAGACTCTTTCACGAAAACTTTATGTGTTTGCGGGTGCGTCTTCTCAAGATACCGTATCCCCCTCCAAGCCATATTGGGTGGAAGACGATGGCATTAGCCTTGATTATCAGTCAGGCGGGTATTGTGCCTTTCATCACACCATTTCCTGGAATAAAAAACTGGTGAAGTTGACTTTGAAAACCGAAGGACAATATCCCCTGCCCAACCTCCGTATTCCTGTGTATTGTCCTAATTTAGATAAACGGAAATTGTTATTGGAACCACAAAAAATTGATGGATACATTCTGGATCTGTAAACGCTTCAACCAACTTCTTCAACCACCCCAGGGAAGTTTGGCAAGCATTAATCGTTCATCCGAATGACGAGACTTTTTTCAGCCGGATTATTCTTGATTTTCAATTCAGCCAGCAAAATTGAAACGGCAATCATCCGTTAACATTTTTACCATTTAGTCCTTTTCCACAAACCTTGATCAGGTCAATTCAAACACAGGCAGATCTAGTTGCTGGGCCAGCATGTTGAGGGGAAGGCGGAGGTCCCCGTAGGCGATGCCGTAGTGGTGTTCAAGACCCTCCTTCATGACGGTATCAAGCACATCTGAAGCAGGCTTGTCGAAGCGAATGACACCGGAAGTTCCTGAAAAGCTTTTGGGAGCTTGAACCATCGTTCCTCCACCGATGATCATCCTGTTCCGGTTTTGGGACTGGCTCAGTCGAAAGAGTGTCACCCTTCCAGGTTTCAGAGGAAATTCATTAACAAGTGGTTTTTTACGGTTGGAATGGATCCCGGCTTCCACTTTCGAATCAGGGTCCGCCATGCTCAAAGGTGCAAGTCCGCAATGCCAGAAAACTCCTGTGTTTTGATCTGCATCGATATCGACCAAATCGGCAATGAAAGCCGGTTCCTCCCCCACCCAATTCAGGATGAGGGTGCTTAAGGTTCCATAAACATCCGCCTCGCATCCTGCGGCTATGCCTTCCGTATTGAGCATACCCATGGCCCCGCAGGCCGCACAACCGTAGTCGGTGAAGAATTCGGGCCAGCATCGGATGGAAAACCCATGATAGCCCTCGGACTGGGCTTTCTTTTTCAAAGTTGAAAGGATCCTGAGGCTTTTCCCCAGAGGTTCCTGTTCGACGTTTTCAAGTCCATCAATTTTCAGTTTCAGCTCCTGCTGAAGCGCCTCGACCTGGGTTGGTGAAACCTGATTGGCCTCTTCAAATAAATCATTAAGTTCCAGCTGATCAACGGTCACACCAGCCATTTTTTTAAGTTCCTGGGCATCATAGGCACAGGTATGGAATCCATCCGGGTGTTGGCCCAATACTGCCAGGCGAGTACAGGAGAGATTTTTTCGGGCATGATGGGCGCTGATTCGAGCCTGAAGTTCTGTCAAGGCATGTTCGTCCTGGGGATGGATGTGCAGGTAATCGCAGCGGATGCCTGATTTTCCCAATGCATGGGACGCGAGGTTGATACCGCAGAGAGAATTCAACCTGAGCCTTCCACCGCTACGTTCTTCGGGAAATGACCAGAACAGCATCGGTGCATCCAAGGTTTCAGCGAGTTTAACCGTCATCGTTGCATCGGTGAAGGTCAGTTGCATCACCAGCAGCAGATCTGGGGGATCCTTAACCATTTCCTTGAGTCTTGTTTCAACTGCTCCGGCGTCAAAAAGAAGGTCCCTAGTTCCGGTCCATTCTGCTGGGAGCTGTTCCAGCAGATCCCAGGCATTCCTGCAGGTTTCTTCAGCAAAGGGGACGTCAAAGGTAGGCCGTGCCAATGGCAGGACAGCTATTTTCAAATGAGTGGCTGAACTCATAACCTTTCCTCGAGAAAAGCTTTAATTTCATGTTTCAGGGGGATCGCATCACGCCCCCCTGTTCTGGAGCAGTTGAGGGCCGCTGCAGCAGAAGCGTTGATCAGCGAAGTTTCTTCAGGAAAACCTTCTGCCAAACCAAGTGCAAAGAGCCCATGAAAAACATCTCCTGCTCCAAGCGTGTCCACAGACTTTATCTGAAAAGCAGGAAGATGGCGAAGTTTCCCGTCTTCAAGCCAACTCGTCCCAGAAGCTCCCTGGGTCACACCAACCCACCCCTGGTTGATTTCAGAAGCCTGAAGCAGCCCTTCATGGAGTGATTGTCCCGATGCAAATTGAGCCAGTGCGGGTTCCGAGAAAAGAGCATGGGTGGACTCTTTGATGACATCTACACTCAAACCTTCCGGGGTGATGTCCACATCAAGAACCGCAGGAATACCCTGCTTCCTTGCAGCAGCCAAAGTCTTTTGAGCACCTTCATTCCAGCGCAAATCAGCAAGCACCGCATTCGTTTCTGAAAGTGTTTCCAGTGGCAGCCATCCAGCATCGGAAATGAGTTCAGGATCGCTATAATTTACAATCAGCCTTTCTCCTTCGGAATCCACAAGAACCGCAGAAACTCCGGAACACACCCCTTTCAGTCGGCAAACATTCTCAACATTCACACCATATTCTTCGAGTTCCCGGAGGATCAGTCCTCCATTGTCATCATCCCCCATCCTGCCCCAATAAACGGCTTCTCCGCCTGCACGAGAAATGGAAACCGCAGCAGTCGCTGCATTCCCTCCTCCTACAGGATGATAGGACGTTGCATGCCACTTGGTCGGCACGTTGGGAATTTCAGGAACCATGAAGACATGATCGAGCACTGCCAACCCGACACAAACGACTTGGGCCAAACGCTACTCCTTGATCTGGTTTCGCAAGATTCCGTGTTCAAAAAACAATTTCACTGTCTCTGCCGCCTTGAACCGCATTTCATAAAAGGCTTGATTTGAAAAAAAAGCCTGATGAGGATTGATCCAAAGTCTTCCGTCGAGCCATTCTTCTCGGTTCCTCCAGGCTTCGATCAAAGAGTGGTTTCCAGGAGGTTCTTGGGGAAGGACATCCAAACCGGCGGCTTGGATCTGGTTTTCCCTGAGAGCCTTTTCCAAAACATCCAAACTTTCTAACAATCCGCCTCGAGCAGTATTGACCAGAATCAAACTGCTTTTCACCCGTTCCAAGAAACTGGGGTCGATCATTCCCCGCGTTTCATCATTGAGGGGACAGTGAAAACTGATCATATCACAAAGAGGCAGCATCTCTTCAAGAAATTGAAAACGCTGATAACCCACTGCCTTTTCATGACCTGAAGGCTGATAGGGATCATAGCCTAGAATCTTGATTCCAAAGGGTTTCATACGGTTCACCAGGGCCGTTCCGATCCGCCCTACTCCTATGATCCCTAATGCACTTCGGGAAAGCCGAATGGTTTCACGTGACTGATTTTGCCAGGCTCCCTGAAAAAATCGGCATGACACATCATACCTTCCAACATTTCTCTGCAATCCCAGCAACATGGCACTGGCAGTGTCTGCAACCTCTTCGGTTCCATAGTCCGGCACATTGCAGAAGGGTATCCCTTTTTGCTTCAATCTGGAAAGGTCAATCGCATCATAACCAACACCATAACGGACCACGATGCGGCATCGCTCAAGATGATCTATGGTTTTTCCTGTGATGGGAGCTCGCCAGACAAGGAGGGCATCTATACTGCGTAGGATCTCAGGTTTGAAATCCTCTTCCAGTCTTGAATTGAGAAATACCAGTTCAGTATCCGGACCAAGCGCTTCCCGCTCCACCTCGAAAGGTGGAGGGGAGTGATCGCTGATACCCACCCGGATCCTGGTCATTTCGGCAAAACAGGAGGCGAATAACTTCCCAGGCTTTAGGCGCTTCGGTAAAGCTTGGTCATTACAAATTCTCGGTGACCCAACACTTCTGCTGCAGTCAGCCTTCCATTGGCAGTCCGCAGGGTAATGTCAATCAGTTCGTCGCCAGCCGAGTCCAGATTAAGATCCCTCCGGAGGATTCCTGACACATCAAGATCGATATGCTCAGGCATGGTCCGTGCGGTCTTTGGATTTGCCGTCAACTTGATTACCGGTTCGATCGGGTTCCCAATGATGTTGCCCTGGCCGGTAGGAAAGAGATGGACGGTGAATCCTGCGGCTGCCTGAAGGGTGACACATTCCGCAGCGGCTGAAGAAGTGTCCATGAAATAAAGCCCTGGGCCTTTCGTTGGTTCTTCTGCAGGTTCAAGGACATCAATGAACTTTGGATTTTTCCCGATTTTCTGGAAATTCCCGAATGCTTTCTCCTCGATGGTTGTCAACCCACCTGCAATGTTGCCCTTGGTAGGCTGGGATTCAGAAAGATCATCGGTCTTGTTTTCCAAAATGAAATCATTGTACGCATTCCAAGTATCAAGAAATTTCTGTTTGACCTCAAGATTCGCTGCTCTTTCGGCACAAACCTGCTCTGCTCCTGTGAGTTCGGAAGTTTCTCCGAAACAGAGTGGAACTCCAAGAGGTTCAAACTTGTCCATCAGGTTGCCCACAGTTGGATTTGATGCCAGTCCCGAGGTGGTGTCAGATTCTCCACATTTGACAGAAATCCAGAGGTCTTCCAATCCACATTCTTCACGCTGAATTTCACTGGCCCAGTGCATGAATTCTTTGGCTTTCCGGGAGGCCTCGGCAATGGTCCCGATATCTCCTCTACCTTCGATGGAGAATCCCTCCACGGGTTTTCCGGTTGATGCAATTCCATCCACAACCTTTTGAGTCCATCCTGGTTCGATTCCAATCACTATGACAGCCGCCACATTGGGATTTTTCCCTGTACCGATGATGGTGCGAAAGTGGAGCTCCAAGTCTGCACCAAACTGAAGTCTTCCGTAGCTGTGAGGTATAGCCAGGGTTCCAAAAACATTGCGTCCCACTGCTTCCGCTGCAGCGTTGGAGATGTCATCCACCGGTAGAATGATCACATGATTACGAACTCCAACCCGGCCGTTTTCCCGTCGGTAACCCATGAATTTTCGTGAGAATTCCTTCGCCATTACCACCTCTTCGTTTTAACATTCTGGACATGGACATGCCCTCCCTGTGAAATATTTCCCACGGCTTTTCCAATATCTTGTCCGTATTTGAAAATGGTTTCTCCAACGTTGATGTCCTTCAGTGCCAGTTTGTGACCCAGTGGAACCATCTCCGAAGCGGTAAGACTGATAGTCTCATCAGTTTCCATGACCCAGCCTTTGACTTCTTCACCAGCACCGACCTGATCGACAACAACCACACCTACGCTATCTTTCGGTTCATGAACTATGAAATGTGGATTCATCCTCTCATCCTTTAGTTTTTTGTTTATTCTGTCACTCTATTATTTCAACTTCCATCCCAGAGTCAATTCAATGTGTGATAAAAGAATATCTTATACATCTTTCCTTGTAAAATTGAAGGTTTTCCAAATATCTTTGGACATTGTTCGTCGATTGAGTTAAAAAACAGTTTCCTAAAAAAGAAACCGAATGAACCAGAAAAAAACCGAACCCAATCCTGACTTTCGCCCCCTCTACGTTCAGGTGATGGAAATCATCAGCAAACGAATTGAAAAAGGGGAATGGGGACCGGGAGAAGTACTACCAGCGGAACCAAAATTTGCAGAAGAATTAGGGGTCAGCCAGGGAACGGTCCGTAAAGCTCTAGACAACATCGCTCGAAAAAAGATGCTCGTCCGCCGTCAAGGGCGGGGAACATTTGTGGCGGAACATAGTCCGGACATGTCGCTTTTCCGTTTTTTCAGAATCGTTGATGGTTCGGGAAACGCGATCACACCCCAAAGCCGTCTTCTCAAAATTTCCAGGTCCAGAGCGACCACATTTCACCAACGGATGCTGAATCTAGAAAAGGGCTCTCCAGTCTGGAAAATAGAACGGGTCCGAATCATGAAACGCAGGCCGGTGATCAACGAAGTGATCATCCTACCCAAACATTTATTTCCCGATCTGGATCGTCTTGATGAACCCTTACCCAATACGCTGTACGATTTTTACCAAAATCGATTCAAGATTTTTATTCATCAGACCAAAGAAACTCTGAGAGCTGTTGAAGCAGAACCCCGTGACTGCAAAAATATCCGGGTCGAACGTGGTTCCCCACTCCTGGAAATTCGACGAATCGCATTCAATGTTTCAGGAGAACCCATTGAATTGAGAACCTCTCGGGTCCACACCAAAGGTAACGCCTACGAAATCACTCTTCGCTGAAGCCACGATCAACGTCCTTTCAGGACTTGCTTAATCCTTCTGCAGGGCTATCTTATATTTCATCGTTTTTTTAGTACCCCCCTTTAGATCATACACGGATGCTTGGATTTTTGGGAAAGCGCGGCCGGATTGTAATCGTGCTGATCCTGCTTCTGGCAGGGGGTGGGGTCGTACTCTTTTTACATGCGATCCTTTTTCCCTTCCTTTTGGCGGGATTTTTGGCTTACGTGCTCGCGCCAGTTATCCAGAACATGCATCAAAGGAAATTCCGGGGTTATCAGATGCCCCGAGGATTGGCTGTTGTCCTAATCTACCTCCTGCTCCTTTTCATTCTGATTGCCGGAGGAAGTTACCTCATTCCGAGAGTCACTGCGGAAATGGGAAGATTGACCAAGGAATTCCCAAAAGCCGTCAGTACCCTGAATGAACAATGGATTCCTGAAATCAACCGAAAGTTGAATGAATGGGCATCCAAGCTGCCGGAATCTCCAAAACCAACCCAATTGCCTGAAGAAATTTCTGAGGAAATTCAGACAGCGGATGAAACCATTTCGGAACCTTCAGGAGAATTGGAGATGTTGATGGAGCATTATACTTTCGAGATCCATCAACTGGATTCAGGAAACATGGAAGTCATCCCCAAAAAACGTCATAAAAATCGAAATGGTGAGATCTCCAACCAGGGTCAGCCCCTCGACATCCAGGACCAGTGGACTTCACTGATCAGTTCGGCTACAGAACGGCTCAAGGGAGGTATGACCGAATTCCTGGGACTGGGACAAAGGATGGTGGCAAAAATCGCAGGATCCGTCTGGGCCATGTTTTTGACCTTCATGGTTGCCGCTTTCATCCTCGTGGATACAGAACGTATTCACCGTTTCGTTCGCTCACTGGTCCCGCTTCAATATCAAATTCGATACGGCACCTTACTCACGAGACTCGATGTAGGTCTCAACGGTGTCGTTCGAGGTCAACTGCTGATATGCCTGGTGAACGGAATCCTGACGATGATTGGCTTGATCCTCATAGGAGTTCCCTTCGCTTTCACTCTTGGTTTGGTGGCAATGGTCTTTTCCCTGATTCCCATTTTTGGAACCATTCTTTCCACCATTCCAATCATGATCATGGGACTCACGGTTTCCTTCTCCACGGGGGTCCTTGCCTTGGCCTGGATTCTGGTCATTCACTTCATTGAAGGGAATTTTCTCAACCCAAAAATCATGGGTACTGCCGCCCACATTCATCCTGTATTGATCGTCTTTGCTCTGGTAACCGGGGAATTTGTAGCTGGGATCGCAGGAGCATTGCTGGCGGTTCCAATTTTTTCCATCCTTCAGACCCTGTTTCTCTTCCTTAAATCGTTGGTGGAAGAATTAGAACCCATAGAAAATACCAGCAGTCCATGAACGCCGTCTGGCTGGCAGTTCTATTCATCCCGCTTGGACTACTGCTCTGGTTCTTCGGTCCCCGTGAAAAAATCAACGAAACCGTCGATCTAAATGAACTTCCTGAAGATCTGGATCGTTACCTGGATGAATCAGAATCTCGATTTCCAAATATCCGGGAAGGACTGAAGAAAGAAATCCTCTGGATAGATCCTGAAAAGAAGCAGCAAACGGAATTATCCATCGTCTACCTCCATGGTTTTTCTGCGAGTCGGGCTGAAATTTCTCCTGTTCCCGAACACGTTGCCATGGAACTTGGAGCCAATCTTTTCTTCACCCGATTGTCGGGCCATGGAAGCATAGGTTCAGACCTTGGAGATTCAAATGCCGATGATTGGCTCAAGGATGCTGTGGAAGCTCTGAAAATTGGACAGCAAATTGGTAAGAAAGTGGTGTTGATGGGAACTTCCACGGGTGGAACACTCGCCTTGTGGCTTGCATTTAAATTCCAGGATGCTCCCCTTCGAGCTTTGATTCTGACTTCGCCAAACCTGGGACTCAAAGACCCTCGGAGCATCATCACCCTTTTTCCATGGCCCAGATTTTTTGTTTCTTTACTGGTAGGCAATATGAGATCATGGGATGCAAAAAACGAAGCCCATAGTCATGCCTGGACCAACCACTATCCAACCGGTGTGGGTGTCAGCATGGTCGGCCTGACCAGAAAAGTGTTAACCAATGCATTTGAGCATTTGCGAATCCCCTGCCTCACCCTTTATTCGCCAAGAGACACGGTCGTCCACCCAAGAAAAATTGAAACCATCTTTGACCGTCTAGGGTCCTCTCCAAAACGATTACTGGCCATTCTTGATTCTGAAGATCCTGGCCAACATGTCATCACAGGAGACATCCTTTCTCCATCAACCAATGAACGGGTGATCCATCAAATGCTCAAATTCCTCAAGAACCTAGGGTGACCTCTCAAGACCCAGAAAAAATGACTACGAATGAAACCTCCTTGAAGGAACTTCTTCAATTTGCCCATCGTCTTGCAGATGCCGCGGAAGAATCCATCCTTTCTCGCTTCCGTTCTAAACTGACTGTAGAAGATAAAACCGACTCGAGCCCGGTGACCATCGCTGACAGGGAGGCAGAGCAGGAAATGCGCAATCTGATTCAATCTCTTTTCCCGGATCATGGAATCATCGGCGAGGAACATGGTGAAATGAACCCCAATAGCCCCCTTCAATGGGTGTTGGATCCTATTGATGGAACCAGAGCATTTATTACAGGAAACCCTCTTTTTGGGACCCTGATCGGGTTGATGGAGCAAGGAAATCCAAGACTGGGAGTTATCAATATTCCTGCTACAGGCGAACGCTGGACCTCCGCTGAAGGCTTGAATTGTCACTACCAGAACAAAAGTGGAAAAGAATTCGTCTGTAAAGTATCTGGAATAACCAGGCTTTCCGAAGTCCTCATGTACAGCACCGACCCTTCGATGTTCGATCAGGAACAGACGGTATTGGTGGATCAACTAATCAAGAAAGTCAAATCACGCCGCTATGGAGGGGACTGCTACCTCTATGGGATGCTTGCTGGAGGCTGGATTGATCTCGTGGTCGAAGCCGATATGAAACTTTATGATGTTATGGCACTCATTCCCGTGGTTCAATCTGCAGGAGGAGTGATTTCCGACTGGAAAGGAAATCCGATTCAACCCGGTTGGGATGGAACCGTGCTGGCCTCAGCATCTCCAGAATTACATCAACAGGTCGTGAAAATTCTTAAAACTAGCTGAAATAATAAAACCCCGGATTTCTTCCAATTCAGGAGGCTTCAATTTCAGGAATTTCTCTCATCCGGTTGCCCTCAGGGTCAAACGCCGCCGCATGTTGGACAGAACCTGAAAAGAGTTTTCCTGCTATATCTACCTGAACCCTATCGTCATCCTGCAGTTGACCCCAATCTGGTTTCAGGAAGGCCAAGGCCAGAGGACTGCCGATCCGGTAACCGAATGAGGCAGACGTCGTCTTTCCGATAATGGCGTCATCTTTCCAGACCGGTTCATTGCCAAGCGGGACCGCTTGAGGATCATCCAAAACGATCGTTACCAGGCTCTGGGACATCTCCTCATCCTTTATTCTGAGGAGGGCTTCACGGCCCAGAAAATCTTTGCCCCAATCGATGGCGAATTCCAGACCTGCTTCTAGGGGGGTGACGTCGCCATCCAGTTCATGACCCATCACTGCAAAGCGTTTTTCGATACGCATGGAGGACTGGGCGAAAAGTCCTGCAGGTTTTGCTCCGGCTTTCAAAAGAACCTCGGCGACCGACTCTGCCCGATCCGTTTGAAATACGAGTTCCCAGCCCGATTCTCCAACGAAGGAAACCCGCATCGCCAAGACCGAGGTTCCACCGATTTCAGTCTTTGTGTGATGAAAATATTTCAGTTCATTGAGTTCCCTAGCCCCTACTTCCATAGCGGCTCTTGAGGATTCGGGCCCAGCCAATGCCAGTGTGGCATACAATTCGGTCTCATCCTTTAGATGGACCTGCTCATCAGGCTGGAGTTGGTTTTTCAGCCATGCGAGATCCCGTTTTACTGAGGTAGTTCCAACAAAAATCAGGTAAGTCTCATTGCTGAGGCGCATGGCCACCAGGTCGGCTTCAAAGGTTCCACGAGTATTAAGAAGAGCCGTGTAGACCATCTTCCCAGGTGGAACTTTCATGTTATTGGTGCAGAGACGGTCGAGGAAAGTTTCGGCGTCCGGCCCCTCGATACGGATTTTTCCTAGGGTGGACTGATCGAAAAGGGCGGCTTTGGTATGGGCCTGAAGGACTTCGCTTTCCACCTGTTCAAACCATTCAGGTCTACCGAAGGTCAGCTTCGGATCATGGTGGGAGTTGAAAAACATTGGACGCTCCCATCCATAAAATTGTCCAAAATGAGCGTTTTGCTCTTTCCAAAGAGCCGCACAAGGGGTGTCTCTTATTCCCCGTGACGTTTTCCACTGACGTCCGGGGAATGTAATTTCATAATGCTTCCCGAGGACTTCCGGAACTCTTTCGCTGAGAACCTTGACGGAACACATCCCATCCGGGAAACGTTTGGGGTCGGCTTCCGGGAGATCTGCAGGTGTATGACCATTGACAATGCAGTGGGCGAGTGCCATGCCGGCTCCACTTCCGGTTGCTACACCAACCGAATTCATTCCGCAACCTAGAAAGAATCCACGTGTTTCTGCAGATTCACCGAGCAGAAAGGATCCATCCGGAGTAAAACTTTCAGGCCCATTGAGCAGTTTTTTAACTTCAGCATGTTCCAGGGCAGGTATCCGTTGGATGGCATTCAGCATCATCGGTTCAAAATGATCCCAGTCTTCTGGTAGCAATTGGAACGCAAAGTCTTTTCCAAGCTTTGCCGGATCGATCGATTTTCCCATCGGTTCGAAACATCCCACCAGAAGCCCCCCGGATTCATCACGGATGTAGAGGTGCGAGTCATGATCAGACAGGGTTGGAATATGTCCTTTGATTCCCTCCACCTCACCGGTGAGAAGGTAAAAGTGTTCACAAGGCCAAACCGGGATCTTCACCCCGGCCTTTGAAGCAAGTTCCCGGCTCCAAAGACCACTGCAAAGAACAACCGCATCGCAGCGGATTTCCCCTTGTTCGGTAATCACGGCTCGGACCTTTCCTTTCCCAGTGAGGATACCGATCACGGAAGTTTCCTCAAAAATCTTTGCTCCTCGATTTTTAGCCCCCTTCGCAAGCGCCACACAAAGATCTGATGGACTGACTCGGCCGTCATCCGGCGACCAGACCGCACCGATGACATCATCATGGTTCATCAGCGGCCAGCGTTCCGCTGCTTCTTCAACCGGGATGGAATCTGCCTGAATGCCGAACAATCGGGCCAGTGATTCCTGCCTGAGAATATGAGTCAATCGTTCCTGGTTGGTGGCAATGGAAAGGGAGCCTGTCTGCATCCACCCAGTGGCCTGCCCGGTTTCCTCCTCAAGTTCGGGGAAAAAAGAAAAAGAATAACGGATCAGTTCTGTCAGGTTTTTGCTCGACCGAAGGGCCCGGACCTGCGCTGCGGAATGCCACGTCGTTCCAGAAGTGAGTTGGCTTCGTTCGAGAAGCACGGCATCGGCCACCCCGAGTTTCACCAGGTGATACAGCGTCGAACAGCCGAGGATGCCCCCTCCGATCACCACCACGGAAGCATGAGGGGGTATGGGTTGGACGTTCATATGGAAATTAGAGAATCCAAAGATTGTTTTTTTAGATGAAAACTTCCTGGAATATCACTTGGACTGCTTCAAAAAAAATATTAAAGAAATTCCAGATCTCCCAATCACCCATTTCCAGGACTTGTTGCGTGCCAACTTAAACAACTGTAACAATTGTTGCAATTTTATTCAAATATATGTAACGTATGTAACAATTCAGTCTAAATAAGAAAAGGGCCAATGGTTTTAGGGGTACAGGAGAGAATTTCCACAAAGATGGCTATGTTGAGCCCTCAACTTCAACGAGCGGCTCAATTCGTTTCCGAAAATCCTGAAGGAGTTGCAACACGATCATTACGATATGTGGCAAAATTAACGGGCGTCTCTCCACCAACCTTTACTCGCTTGGCCAGCGCATTAGGCTATGAAAAATATGAAGGGTTACGCGAATCATGCCGTGACCACATCATGAAACAAGGCTTGATTTTCGCGGCAAAGGCAAAGGCACTCCAGGAGCAGGGACCCCAAGAAGAAAGAGAAGGGTTATTTGTTGTTCGCCAAGCAAAATCAACCATTAGCAATATCAATCAGCTGCTGAAATCAGTTAATCCTGAACAAATTGAAGTGGCAGCAAAAAATTTAGCATCAGCACGTAAAGTGATTTTAGTTGGAATGATGAGTTCCCTCCCTTTTATAGAATATATGGCCTATGTGGCATCCATGGGGTACGAGAATTGGCATGTACTTGGTAGGGATTCCCGCTCAGATACTTCATTGATAAATGGCATAGGCCAAGCTGATGTAGCACTAGTAATTTCCAAAGCCCCCTATGCTTTGCGTGCGATCAAGGCTGCAGAACAAATTCAAAATAGAGGTACTTTCGTAATAGGAATCACCGATAAAATGAGTTCTCCGCTCTGCCAGCACTGTGACTCGATTTTTATTGTCTCGACGGAAACACCACAATTCTTTACTTCACATGCTGCAACTCTTGTGTTGATCGAATCACTAGTGGGACTCGTTGTTTCCTATAGTGACGATTCTGTCAGCCAGAGAATCGCCTCGGTGGAAGCAACAGGACACAAAATAGGTGATTACTTTCCGAAATCATGAGACTGAAAAACTCCAAAAAGGAGATGAAAGAAAGTCAGAGCCTTCAACAAAATGAACCCTGATGGAAGGAGAGGTTTTTTTACTAAAGCCACAGACGTTTGGTTAAATTGAGGAGTTTCCTTGAATAAACTCCTTACGAGGCAATTCTGTCTCATTAACAATGAAAGGGGGATACCATGAATTGAGTGCAAAATAGTATTTTTTTTATAATTATGAGGCTATAATTGTTGTCTTCATTAACAATAATTCCTGAACTTGAATCAAAACAAGCCAGGAATCATTAAGTGTAATTCTTTTTTAGGAGTGGATAATGAAATTATTAAAATCATTTCTCATTACAAGTTTTATTACTTCATTAGCTTTAGGCAACTTAGCTGTTGCAGGTCAATGTACTAATGATGTTTGGAACAAAGTCATGAAACGCGGAAAGGTCGTGATCGGCGTCAAAGCAGACTACAAACCTTGGGGATATCGAAGTTCAAACGGTGATCTGGTTGGTATGGAAATCGATATGGCAAAAGATGTCGCCGCTGCCATGAACGTGAATCTAAAACTCGTCCCGGTACAGTCCTCGAACCGCATGCAGTTTCTCGAGCAAGGCAAGATCGACATGATGATCGCAACCATGTCGGACCGTGTCGACCGCCGTAAGATCGTCGGCATCACCCAACCTAATTATTATACTTCGGGAACCAACATCATGTCTCCCAAAGCACTCGGACTGACTTCCTGGGAAGCTCTCCGTGGCAAGCCCGTCTGTGGCAAACAAGGTGCTTTCTACAACAAGATTGTTGCGGACCGTTATGGTGCAAAGATCGTTGCCTTCACAGGTAATGCAGAAGCCAAGCAGGCCCTCCGCGACAAGAAGTGCATCGCTTGGGTTTATGACGATTCTTCGATCATGTCCGATCTTTCTTCGGGTGAATTCAATGACTTTGAAATGCCCCTCGCATCAGAAGATGACAACCCCTGGGGACTGGCAGTTCCATTAGCAGAAAAAGACTGTATCTTCGGAAATTTCATGTCTGGAATGACCTTCAACTGGCATCAATCCGGTCGTCTGATTGAACTGGAACAGAAGCATGGGATTCAGTCCACCAATTATCTTGTCATCCAAAAGTACCGCAATAAGGACTGGCTGGAAGGCAAGTAAATTACTAGGTTCAGAATGTTCGATCTGATGAACAATTTCTGATACAAAATCCATCCTAAAGCCGGAGTTGATATACAAGAATTCCGGCTTTTCTTTTCCCCAACAATTCACTTTGTAATGGCCGGATCCTTCAGTCAGTTCTTTCTGGATCTCTACAAAAGTAATCCCAAGTGGAACTTCATTTACTTTTATGATCCGGTTCAGGCAGACCGGGTGATCGAGGGTTTCTGGACAACCCTGGAACTTGCGGTTATCTGCGTCATCTTCAGTGTGGTCATCGGGGTCGTAGGTGCATGGTTGCAAACGCTTCCCAACCGCATGGTTCGTCTGGTGGTTCAAGGATACATTCAGTTTTTCCGAAACACACCCCCACTGATCCAACTGATGTTTTTTTACTTTGCGTTGGGCCAGTTTACTCCGACCTATTCCCCGGATGGTTGGCTGGAGATCCCCATCATATCGAATGTTGGCTGGGCGATCATCTCCCTTTCTTTTTTTGCGGGAGCCTTCAATGTGGAAATTTTCCGGGCAGGGATTGAGGCCATTCCGGAATCTACCAAAGAAGCCTCGGAATCTCTTGGCTTTTCGAGATTTCAGACTTACCGCTACATCGTGCTCCCTCTTGCCTTCCGGGTCAGCTTACCAGCATTGAACAACAATCTCGTCAACCTGGTTAAAACTACCACTCAGGCTCTGGTGATCGCTGTTCCGGAACTGCTTTACCAGATGGTGAGCATTTACAACGATTACTCCACCTCGATGAATGCCTGCATGCTGCTTTTATTTATCGTATACATCGGATTAGTCGGTATTCTCGTTTTCGGCATGCACCGCTGGGAGCGTTCAATGTCCATTCCAGGATACGGAGCATGAAACTGCTTCGAACTTCGATTCCAGGACTTGGATCCCGGCAGACTTCCACCGATTTCCCGGTTCTCTTGCCGTTTCGGGGGCAGGCAGCAGGTCAAACAGAGGATTTACGATTCAGTCGCTGGATGGTCACAACTTCCCCTGCGGTGATGATGCTGATTGCTCTTTTGGCCCTGCTCTATCCTACACTGGCAATGGCCCAGTCAAAATTCAGCCTGGCTGATGCCTTTCAGGTCCTTTGGCGTTGGCTACCGTTTATTGTCGGAAGTGGATTTGTGATGAATCTCTTGATCAGTTTCTTCACCATGGCTATCGGTACCGCGGCTGGAGTTTTGCTTGGTCTGGGGCAAATCTCCTTGTATGCCCCCCTGAGGAAAACCTGCTGGTTTGTAACTCAACTCTTTCGAAACTCACCATGGCTGGTCTTACTGTTCATCGTAATGCTGACCTTTCCCTTCGAAATAGAATTTGGAGAAACCATCATTTCGATTCCGGATTGGATGAAAGCAGTGTTTGGGCTTTCACTTCCGATCATGGCCAACATTGCTGAAATAGTGCGTGGCGCCGTTCAATCCGTGCCAACGGGACAATGGGAAGCTTCGGAGTCTCTCGCATTCAGTCGGCAGCAGACGCTTTGGCAGATCATTCTGCCTCAGTGTTTCAAGCGCATGATTCCCCCCTGGATGAACTGGTACGCGATCCTAACCATGGCGACTCCACTGGTTTCCCTGCTGGGTGTAGAGGAGATTGTCACGCTTTCTCGCCAAGCCATGGAAGCGGAAGACAACCACCCTGAACTGCTGATTCCCTTTTATGGATTTGCCCTGGTGATTTTCTTTGCCTATTGCTATCCGATTGCACGCTGGACCCTGAAGTTGGAGGAACGGTTTTCCGTCAAGCTATGAGGAGCTTAAAATGAGTGAAAAGGAATTGAAATCAGAACAGCCCATTGTTTCCCTGAAGGATGTCCATAAATCCTTTGGGGATCTTGAGGTACTCAAGGGCATCAGTTTCGATGTGATGAAAGGAGAAGTGATCTGCATCATAGGACCTTCAGGTTCAGGTAAATCCACCCTGATCCGCTGTATCAATGCCCTCAACGATATCAACTCCGGTTCAATCAAGGTCCATGGCAGGGAGGTTCACGATCCCAACCTCGACAAACTCGAACTACGCAAGAAAGTCGGCATGGTCTTTCAGCAGTACAACCTTTTTCCTCATAAAACCGCCCTGGAAAACGTGATGATGGCTCCAATGCTGGTCCTCAAACAGAACAAGGAGGATGTACTAAAGATGGCGCAGGAACTGATCCACAAGGTCAGGCTGGAAGGCAAAGAAGACAGCTACCCGGGTGAGCTTTCAGGCGGACAGCAGCAACGGGTGGCCATTGCCCGGTCACTGGCGATGAACCCTGATGTGATGCTTTTTGACGAAGTCACCTCGGCCCTCGATCCGGAAACGGTGAAAGAGGTTCTGGTCACGATCAAGGAACTGGCCCAGGAAGGCATGACCTGCATCCTCGTCACCCATGAGATGGGATTTGCCAAGGAACTCGCTGACCATATTTACTTCACCGATAATGGTGTGATTGTGGAGCATGGTCCTCCTTCCACCTTTTTCACCGAAGCCAGTGATCCACGCACCCGTGAGTTCCTCAGTCAGATCCTTTAATAAAATACAAACCCGATTTCTCAAATTTCAAAGATGACTCAAACGGCAGATTACCTGATCATCGGAGGGGGCCTCTACGGTTGCAGCATCGCCTACCATCTAGCTCTTCAAGGTGCCAAAAAAGTGGTGTTGCTCGAACGTAATGAGATCTGCCAGGCAGCCACTTCCAAATCCTGCGCCATCGTCCGGACCCACTATTCGGTAGAAGCCAACCTCGTGCATGCCGTAGAAAGCCTGAAAGTTTTTGAAGCCTTTGATGAGCAGGTGGGTGGTGATATCGGTTTCCAAAGGACAGGATACCTGATCCTGGGACCTGAAGATCATCGTGAACCGATGCTGGAGGTGTTCAACAAACAAAACGAACAGGGGATCGACACCAGGGTCATCGATGCGAATGAAGCGAAACAATTGCATCCACTGCTGCAATTGGAGGACGTAGATGTGATCGGTTACGACACCCGAACCGGATACTGCGATCCTTATCTGGCCACCACGGCCTTTGCCAAGCGTGCGAGGGATCTCGGAGTGGACATCCAAACTGGAATCCAAGTCCAGGATCTTCAGGCGGAGGGCATGGTCAAAAGTGTGATCACGGACTCAGAAACCTATGAAACCCCACACCTGATCCTGGCTGCAGGAGGCTGGAACGCAAAACTTGCATCAACGATTGGGATCGAAGTTCCACTAGAACTGAGCCGTCACAAAGTGATCACTTTGAGAATTAATGAAGATTACTCGAAATCCTGGCCCATCATCAAGGATCTCACCAGCCCAGATAAGATCTATTTTCGTCCGGATTCGGGTGGGGTCGTTCTGATCGGCACCGGTGATCATGGAGATCCCATCAGGGATCCCGACCTGCTCACTGATGAGGTCGATTCCAAGCACATTGAACGCATCGGAGTCCTGATGAAAAATAGGATGCCGGCTTTTGCAGAAGCGAATTATGTCAACGGTTGGACTGGCCCCTATGACATCACCCCGGACTGGAACCCGATTGTAGGAAAAGTCCCAGGCCCTGAGGGTATCTTCATCGCCGTTGGTTTCAGTGGGCACGGATTCAAACTGGCACCCACCCTGGGAGAATCCCTGGCATCCATGGTCCTTGGGGAAACTCCAAGACTGCCAATCGACATGTATTCCTTCTCCCGTTTCCAGGAGGGTTCCCACCTCCATGGTGCCTACGGAATCGGATCGATTTCCTAAAATCTTAATACTCAACACTTGACGGGTAAACTCCCCTCAGTCCTTCCAGTGGGATTTATAAAATTCTGGTATCCTTGTTTCTGTCCAACCTGATTTATTCCAGGGAACACCCGTGATAAAAGCTGCGTGTCCGCCTTTTTGATGGTATTCCAATTCCACCAATTCGGAAACCTCCTCTATTTTTGCAAAAGTTGATGTTTCCAGAAAAGGATCATCGAAAGAGTTCATGATCAATGTCGGCACTTTGATATGCTTCAGAAAGCCTTTGCACGAAGATTTGGAATAATAATCTTCTGCATCTTTGAACCCATGTAAAGGGGCAGTGATCCGATCATCAAATTCCCTTAAGGTTCGAATCCGTTCAATCTTTCCTGGATCAAAGGGCGGAGGAAGTTCCAGGAATTTTCGCTTTGCAGAAGCTTTTAGCAGATCAATAAAATGCTTTTGGTAAACTTTGGAAAAACCACGGTTCATGCGGTCAGTACTGGAGGAAAGATCAAATGGGATCGACACTGCCGCGGCCGCATCGATTCCTGCTGCCTCTCCCTTCTCACCAAGCCATTTCAAGAGGGTGTTTCCCCCAAGTGAGTAACCGAAGAGCATAATGGGTTTACCGGGAAACCGCTTCTTCACCAACTCTACCAGCCAGTTCAGGTCTGTCGTCTCGCCAGCATGATAGGTCCTTTGTAAGCGATTGCAGACCCCTCCGCAGTTTCTGTTCAGCAACATCACACCGTTCCAGCCTTCCTTGCGAATCATGCTGAACATCGCTTTCACGTTGTTGGATGTTTCATCGCCCTCCAGACCATGAAGGATGATGACCATCGGGCCATTGCCTTCCAAAACCCAAAACAATTGAAGAAAATCTCCATCATCAAGTTCGATTCGTTCCTTCTCCATTTGGGGGCATGGAAGGCGGCGAAACTTCGATGCCCAAATGGTCTGGAAATGAGGCCCAGGGAGCCAAAAAGCAGGTGCAAAAGTGGATCGGTTCATGGAATCCATTCATGAAATGCAGGAACTTTGATCACTCTTTCGGGTCCGAATCCAAATTTCTTCCCATGAATTGGACTTATCAGGGTCAAACAAGAATTCCATTTGAGGAATTCTGAATGACTTGGATTGATTGGAATGTATTACAAAAAAAATTGATGCAGTTTTGGGAACAGTATGAATGTTCCTGAAGCCAGAATGAAGAACTCTGAGGTTTCCATGCTTTCGGTGTGATCCTTCACAGTAGGATCTTTTCAAGGAATGAACACTTTGGAAAAGTGCCATCGTTTTGTTCAACAAATTCAACACTTCCATTCAGAAGGATGATCATCAATCCCCTTTGATGAGGGATGGGTTTTTATCACTCACACCAATTATAAAGCTTTTTCTGTAATCTTTTTTAACATTTCTTGAAGTTCGAAAAAGTAAACAAAATGAATCTTTTAAGAAACCTTTTTATCATCATTTAATGCGTCACCAGCGATCAAATTCCCAGTTAATATCTTAACCCAACCTGACCGGCATATGGGTTTGGACAGACTCTTCAGCGGCCACCCCGATACGGACTGCTTTCAGTCCATCCTCAAGGGTCACCTCAACAAGAGTTCCGAGTCGGATGGCATCCAGAAATTTGCTGTGCTGATAGAAACTTGAGCCATGATGATCTCCCGCCGCAAGATGGGTAGCATCGACATCAACGGTTTCGGTGACCGGTTCTTTGGGCTCTCTTGGGGAAAACGTGACTTCTGCGGAACGCTCTTTGGCTCCGGGCCAAAAACGGGAGGGGCCTGGGACTTTGGCCTCGAATTTAGCCTGGTCTCCCAGGACCGCGATTTCTTCCTGAAAGTAGGACCCCTCACTAAACATACACAGTTCCAGCAGTCCACGGACTCCAGATTCAAAATCAACGATGACAAATGCATGGTCGAGAATATCCGGAGTTCTTCCATTGTAGCGTTCGTCCAGGTGATTCACGGCAATCCCTCCTGAAGCATAAACCTGAATCGGTTCACTCTGGGTCAACAGACGCATCAGGTCGAAAAAATGACAGCATTTTTCCACCAATGTTCCTCCGGTCTTTTCTGAAAAACGATTCCAATCTCCAACTTTTTCAAGAAAAGGAAACCGGTGTTCAGTAATGCTTAACATTTTTAACTGTCCTATTTGCCCTTTTCGAAGAGCTTGAATCAGACGATCTACAGGTGGCATGTAGCGGTATTCCATGGCAACCCAAATGGGAGCAGGATGTCCCTCTGCCAGTTCAACTGTTTTTTGACAATCGGCAAGGGTTGTACAAAGGGGTTTTTCCACCAGAATCGGTAAACCACTGGCTAATGCATCTGGAAGTAAATCGACATGAGTATGATTGGGACTGGCAATCACCAGCACATCGGCCAACCCTCTGGAAAGCAGATCACGATGATCGCTGAAGGCCTGGGCCCTACCCCCGGTGAGTGAAACCGCCTTTTCCCGCATCCCGACATCTGGGTCTGAGACCGCAGAGACTTCGGTCTCCTCCAGAAGATGAATGTTCCGGATGTGTTCGTGCCCCATCATTCCTGAACCTAAAATAGCGTAACGTAACTTGGACATGATTCCTTTCTTGGATCCGAATCTGTTGAAATAGATTTAGCCCCCCTAACAAAACGTTCGGCATCCTATTAATTGGAACCCGAAAAACCAGGCCAATCCAGCTAATTTTTTGTAATTTGAAAAGAATTTAAGGCTGTTATTTGTTCGAGATGCCCATCATCTCGACAAATCTTTGAAAGAGGTAACGCGCATCTCTAGGACCGGGCGCTGCTTCAGGATGGTATTGCACCGAATAGGCAGGAAACTGAAGAGATTCCAGACCTTCAACCGTCTTGTCGTTGAGGTTTCGGTGGGTCACCCGGACATGATCCGGAAGACTTTTTTCATCAACAGAAAATCCGTGGTTGTGGCTCGTGATTTCAATCTTATCGGTTTGAAAATCGATAACCGGATGGTTCCCCCCGTGGTGTCCGCATTTGAGTTTGTAGGTAGTGCATCCCAGAGCCAAAGCCAGAATCTGATGACCCAGACAAATGCCGAAGATCGGGAAAATCCCAAGCAGGCTACGAACTTCCTCGATGGCTGTTTCGACCGCAGCAGGGTCTCCCGGACCATTGGAAAGAAAAACCCCGTCAGGATTCATTTCTTTGACCACCTCAGCCGGGGTGTTCCAGGGTACAACGGTGATGCTGATCCCCAGGGCGGCCATCAAACGCAGGATGTTCCGTTTGATGCCAAAATCATAAGCCACCACCCGGTAGGGAACCGGCCCCGTATCGGCCGGCCAGAAATAAGGCTCTTGGGTAGAAACCTGTTGCGCCAGATTCCTGCCTTCCATCGATGGGAGTGCCATGGCCTCTTCCCTCAGAAGATCAAGGGTGTGGAGTGAATCCGAAGGAACCATCAGCCCTTTGACTTCCCCATCGGAGCGGAGCACCCGGACCAGTGCACGGGTGTCAACCCCCTCCATCACCGGAACCCGGTGCTCCATCAGAAATTCTGGTAAAGATTTTTTTGAGCGCCAATTGCTGGGGGTTCTTGATAACTGTGTCACCACCAATGCCGAGGCATGGATTCCGGAAGATTCCATATCTTCCGGGTTGGTTCCATAGTTTCCAATATGTGGAGCCGTCATCGTCACAATCTGACCGGAATAAGAGGGATCGCTTAAAATTTCCTGATATCCACTCATCGAAGTATTGAAGATCAGTTCTCCCGTTGCCTGGAATGGTCCATGGATCTTTCCACGAAAGAACATTCCATTGCTTAACACCAGAAGTCCGTTACTGATCAAAGGACGCTCAGATAAACCAGATTGTGTTTCTGCAGTCGGAGGAACGAGGTTGAAGGCTGGATTCATTTGATGATGATCCAGGAATCCTTGTAGAAGTTCACGGTGGGATTAATTTTTTTGATTTCCTTACAGTACCAGCCTCGAGCATGAACGAAAGTTGCAATCCTGCGAGTTTCTGCATCATGAATGCTGTAATGACTGGCACCACCTTCGGCAAGGCGGTTGCGCATTATGTTCATCGCTTGTCGGTAGCTGTTGAGTTCACCGGTTAACGCCACTGTTTTCACATCTCCCAACTCACTGCAGCCGGTAACCTTTTTGGGATTGGCGATGGCTTGCAGATTTTCTGCTTCTGGAGTGAGAGGAACATAAGGCTGCGTGCAGCCGATGAATAACACCATTCCACAGACTTTCAAAAGGAGTAAGAAAATAGGGGATTTCAATTTTTTGGTTTGATCCATTAAACTGATCCTTGGTTCTTGTTAGCTGCCAGTGGTATTTTGTGACTCATCCAGTTTCCAGGACTGACCTCCGGTTTCCCTGGAAATCCACTCCAGCCATGCATGATGCGGCCCGATTCGGTTCATCTCCTGCCAATCAGAAACGACTCTGATTGGGTGACTCACATCCTCCATATCCCCACAGCCGCAACTGGCCTCCAAACGATAAGCTCCCGGTTCCAGTTGAGGCAGTCTGAGCTTTGCCTTCCCTTCATTCAGCGGAAGTTCCGTTTCAAAACGGATTCCGGAATTGGATTCCTCTACGAGTCGGAAACTGGCATCCCCAGACCGTGTCGGAAGATGAACCCATCCCTGAATTGTTTCCATATCATGGTAAGGCCGGCCTGGAGAAAAATCACGGAAAATCCTCTGACGCATTCTAATCGGCTGAAAAAGCAATGTCTGCCAGAAGGACGCGTGACGATGTCGGATTCCCAAAAAATCAGCAGCAGCAACGGGTTTCTGGAGAGGCTGAGCATTTCCCAGTTTCCAGCTCCAACTTTGAGGTTCCAAAACCCAGTCCACTCTTCCTTTGCGATAGGGAGTACGAAGCAGCAGTTCGGATGATTGGTTGTAATCTTCCTCCAGATCCCCTGCAAAGGCAGGCTGGTGCTGCAGATCATGGACCGGAAGCAGTCTACGCTCTCTGAAATTCCAATCGGTTCGGTGTCTGAATTCGAGCTTCAGCTTTTGGCTCGAGGTTCCTGAAAGGAAAAGTTCCTGGTAATCCCGGTGACCAACCACCTGTTCCCCACCGACCACAATGATTCGTTTTCCTCCTGCCAGAAATTTCTGGAAACTCCTTTGAAATTGCGCATTCCTCAGAAATCGGCGGATGTCGAAATTGTGAAAAACCACGGTGTCAAATTTGAAAAGTTGGCGCATGAACAATTCCTGGACGGGAAACCGGATCAAGGCCAATTCCTTTTCCGGAACCGTCTGAGTGTCTTCAAATGGATCACGCAGGATGAAAAAGGCAATCATGTCCACCTCAGGCATTTCTTTGAGCAGACGCCTCAGGTGGAACACGTCCCAACTAGGCCGGCCAGCAATATGAAGAACCCGCATCCGTTTTTCACGGATGCTAACCGGCAGGTACGAAAAATTATTATGAAACTGTTCCTCTTCCAAAGATTGAAGTTCCAGGCTGAGCAGAGCCTCTCCCGAACGGACCGGCATCCACTTCAATTCCAGTTCCTGAACCGGGTTGTCAGGGTTCAGGTCGATCCGTTTGCGGTGCAAAATTGACTGACCGTCAAGGAGCAGCAGATGGGTACTCACTGCCATTGAAAAGCTGGAACGTACCCGAACCCGGATCGTGGTCAATTGATCCACAAAGGCAACCCGGGGATGAGCCACGCTTTCCACAGACAGGTCCCCTTTCGCATAATTTGCTGAGGCCAAAGTGTTGAGGCGGATTCCTGCTTCACGGAAGTGCTTTGCAGCCTGTCTCGGCATACCGGAATGAACGGAATCCTGCCCGTCACTGAAGAGCAGCAATTCCTGAGTGCTTTCGATACCAGAACGGTCCAGAAAACGGATGAGTGCTTCCGAAATAGGGGAACCCTTAGCTTCTCTTTCTTCATCAACACGGAACAGATCATAGGCATGAATTTCCCTATCGGGATATTCTTCACGAATGAAGGTCTCCGCAGCACGAGGAAGTTTTATGGGGACATTCTCAGAAAATCCATTTTCCTCGATTCTCATGCTTTCACTGCCGTCAAATAGAACAAACAAAGGCTTGGGGACGGAAAGGGAGCTTTTCAGGGTTTCCAGGGTGAGGAAAATGATTAAGGCAAATAGGGCTGTGCGCAGGATCAGGCTCGTTTTTCGGAGCATCCTTTTTTCCCGGAAAAGCCAAAGGCCATACCAGGCCGTTACCAGAAAAAGGACCAGTAATCCTGCAAAAAAATAGGGAGGCATCAAAAGGTTCCAGAATTCAAAGGAGCTTCACCCGGCAAAGGTCGGGAAATTCGCTGCAGAAGAGGCCAAAGTGGTTCCAGATCAATTCCAGTGGCATTTCTTTCTGGATGAAGCAATCTCCCAAATCCCGAAGAAGAATAAAATTGACCGCCTCTCGACTGGCTTTTTTATCATGAAGGAGAAGGCTGCTGAATTTCTCAAAATCGAGTGGAGGTAGACTGACGGGACGCATTTTGGGTTCCAGGAAGCTTCGGATCATTTCCCATGAAGACAGACCGAGCAGCTTTTCCCGCCATGAAAGATAAGACGCAAAAAGCATCCCTGTTCCCACCGCTTCTCCATGGAGACAGTTCCCATAACCGCTGTGGGTTTCAATCAGATGCCCGAGGGTGTGGCCAAAATTCAGGGTTGCTCTCAGACCTGTTTCTGTTTCATCCTGCTCCACAATCCGAGCCTTGACTCGGCAGGAGCGGAAAACCGCTTCTTCCAGAAAATCCAAATCCAGAGGTTCCAGTTGGTGCTGATTCAGGAAATCAAACAAATCACGGTCATGAATCAGCCCATGCTTCGCCAGTTCGAAGAAGCCTGCCTGGAGCTCACGCGATGGCAAAGTTTTCAACAGTTCGAGGTCCATGCTGACATGATTCGGCTGTTTGAAGGCACCAATGGTATTTTTCCCAAGAGGATGATTGACAGCAGTTTTTCCACCAACGCTGCTGTCCACTTGAGCCAGCAAGGTTGTCGGCACCTGGATCATCCTGATTCCCCGCATGAAAGTCGCCGCCGCAAAACCGGCCATATCTCCTATCACCCCGCCACCGAATGCCACCATGACGGTACCCCGGTTGGCCTTTTTTTCCATCAGAAAATCATAAATGGCCTGGAGCGTTTCCAGGTTTTTGAATGACTCACCATCCGGAAGGACACAGGTTTCATTGCTGAAACCTTCGGGATCCAGGAGATTCCTAATTTTTCCAGGATAGAGTTGTTCCAGAGTCGTGTTGGTGACTGTAACCACAAGTTCCGGATCCAAAAGGCGGATGAAGGAAACCAGTGATTTCTGGAGATTTCCGACACCAATCTCGATTTGATATTCCCTTCCGGGTAACTCAACAGGGAGGGTACGCATAGGATTGATTATAGGATCTTTATGATTGAATTGGGAGTCTCTCAGGCGGGCCGGTCCAGATTGCGATATTGGATCGCTTCTGCAACATGAGGGGTGTCAATCGAGTCTGCTCCATCGAGATCAGCAATCGTTCGTGCAACTTTGAGAATCCGGTCGTAGGCTCTAGCACTGAGGCCCATCCGGGACATGGCATTTTCCAACAGTTTTTTTGATCCCACCGAAGGCTGGGCATGGACTTCCAATTCCTGTCGGTTCATTCCACTGTTGCTGTTGGTCTGAGAATCTTGAAAACGCTGCTCCTGCCTTTTACGCGCCATCATCACTCTTTCACGGACGATTTCTGAAGATTCTCCCCTTCGTGAATCTGCAAGCTTCTCATAATCGACCGCCGGAACTTCCAGATGCAGATCGATACGGTCCAGCAACGGCCCAGAGATACGTGAACGGTATTTCTGGATTTGAGTCGAAGTACATCGGCATTCCCTTCGGCTTGCCCCCTTCCCCACCGGGTGCCCATGAAAACCACAGGGACAGGGATTCATCGAGGTGACCAGCATAAAATCACATGGAAACTCGAGTGACATCGCCGCCCTGGCGATGGTCAACCTGCGGTCTTCCAGAGGTTGCCTCAACAATTCCAGCACCGTGCGGGGAAATTCCGGCAGTTCATCCAGAAAAAGCACTCCATTGTGGGCCAGTGAAATTTCTCCGGGTCCCGGGATGCTGCCACCACCCACCAGACCTGCCTGAGAAATCGTGTGATGTGGAAACCGGAAAGGCCGATGCACAATCAGCGGAGTCGAATCGTTGAGAAGCCCGGCAATGCTGTGAATCTTCGTGCATTCCAATGCCTCCTCAAAACTCAACTGCGGCAAAATCGATCCAAGCCGTTTGGCCAGCATCGTCTTGCCCGAACCCGGTGGACCCAGCATCAGCAAATTATGGGCTCCTGCCGCAGTCACTTCAAGAGCCCGTTTGACGTGTTCCTGCCCTTTCACATCCTGGAAATCCTCACGGTAGACTCTTTTTGCTTCAAAAAGCGTGCGTGGGTTGTACGCCGTCGGCTGGATCTCCAGTTGGCCCTGAAGATATCGCACAACCTCATCCAGGCTTTTGACAGGAACCCTGCGGATTTCTTCAACAACAGCTGCCTCGGCCTCATTTTCTTTGGGCAGGATCAGTTGTTCAAAACCCTGATCCCGTGCCGCAACCACAACCGGAAGAATACCCCGAATCGGCCTGATGGCTCCATCAAGCGAAAGCTCGCCGACCGCCATCACCTTTTCCAATGCTTGCTGGGGAAAATAACGTAGAGCGCCGAGCAAAGCCAGGGCAATCGGAAGGTCGAACCCGGAACCAATCTTACGCAGCGCAGCTGGCGCAAGATTCACCACGATGCGTCTCACCGGAAAATTGAACCCCGAATTCGTGACTGCAGCGGTGACCCGATCCCGACTTTCCTTGATCGTTCCATCCGGCAGGCCGACAATATTGAAAGTGCTGAGTCCAATCGACACATCGACTTCCACATCCACCAGATGAGCATCAATGCCCAGTACTGAGGCAGAATTCGTCTTGGCAATCATTTCCTGCAGCCTTGTCGCTGATTCTTTTTCGCCTCCTATTCGTTCGTCGTATTATGGAATCGATTCCCTGCAAGCCCGACCTGCATTGACAAAGCCAATCAATTCTACTAATGATTTGAAGGGAGAGTCGAAGGCACTTCAAGTTTTTTCATCCTGATCCAAACAAGTTTTTTATGGCTGAACCGAGCATCCTTCCTGTGACAGGAGATCATTTTGAAGACTTCCTTGTCCTCACCGAAGCCGATTCGCGGGAAAAGGCGCTTCCCAAGGCATGGCGGATTCTGGAACAGCAAACCCGATCCTATATCAGTGGAGGATCGACCGTTGACCTCAACCGCATCTATGTCGACCTCGCCAGACTGCAGATGCTGGCGTATCCAATCGTGGAAGATTGGAAAAGGCCGCTTTCCAACAAGGAATGGCAGCAGATCGAGGAGCAGTCGAAAGAACTCGAACAGCAGATGGACCGGATGCGTAAGCTGTCGGTTGATGTTCGAAAAAAAGGCGCAGAATCTTTTTCCCAAGTTGCCCCGCTTTTCAATCAACTTTTTGAACAGAATCAGGAACTGCGCAAAAACTGGAACCGTTTCAAACAAACCTGGACGGTCTACAAACAGCAGTGGAAACGCTTCCAGGAAGAACAGGAAGAGTCTCAGAAAAAAAATAAACCAAAAAAGACCTCTTCGGAAGAACAGGAAGCCCCGGAACCTCCAAAACCGCCACAGATGTTTCAGCGTGAACGCTGGCATGCACTGAGAATCACCACAGGGCTTCTGGAAGTGGAACTTCAACAACAGACATCAAAAGGGCCCAAGGAAAGCTCCGAGTCCCACGATGGAGTCGAATACCTCGTGGAACAGCTAAGGGACATCTACGTCCAAACCCAGGGGTTCGAACTGCTGGAAAAAGTGAAAATGGTGCAGGAACGTAACACCCAGTTGATTGCAGAATTGCAGCAGGTCTATCCGGAACCCATCATCACTGCCGATTTGAAAGAACAGGCCCAGTCGGGCGATCAAAACCAGGAAGATTCCGAGCCTTCCAAAAAAACCCCGGTCCATTCCTGGAAAAAAAGTCTTTTCCTGGCTGCTGGAATTGTTGCCGCTGGAGTGCTGGCTGTTCTGTTCCTCCACAGTCCTGTTGTTCAGGACCCCAAAGTCAAAAAGAAAACCCTGGAATTTCGTCCAAAGGGCAAGACCATCACCACGGAAAGTCCTGCGAAAGATCCAGAACTGATCAAACTGAGCGACATGATCAACAGTTTCAACCTTGATATTCCAGTGGTTCAACCCGATGAGAGATTACTCAAGTTGATTGGAGAAAATACCGAAAAAGCAGAAATCGCCGCAAACAGTATCATCGAGGACTTGGGGCGTAAGGTGACTTTTGCTTTTGCCCAGGCAAATTCCTATTTTCTATACTGGAAAGGGCAAATCAGCCGTTTTTCTGATACTCGTGAAATGCGTCAAATGATGCGCAAACTGGATAAAGAAAAAGGTGAATTGCAGGCCCTGATGCGAAAATGGGGAGGTGAAGCCCCAAAAGACGCGGAAATTGTCCCTGAAACCCTGGACGGCGAGCCAGTTTATGGATTGGAGATGCTCGATGAAAACGGAGAACCACTTCAAATTTATGTTAATCCTGATGGGGTTCGTATGCGTCTGAGCAACGGCCAGTTTCTTGAAAAAACCTACCAACCCGATGAAGCACTGAAACGGATCCGTCAGTGAAGTCCGTCAAGCGTCCTGATTCATGTTATTCCTGAAATATCACGCCCTGGGTAATGACTACCTGGTCCTAAAAAATGAACTCTTTGGAGAGCAGACTCCAGGCTGGGCGGTCGAACCCGATAAGAATGCCATCATCCGCATCTGTGACCGTAACCTTGGTTTGGGGTCGGACGGAATCCTGATTGGAGAACAAATTTTGGAAAATGAATTTGGTCTCCGAATTTTTAACCCGGACGGCAGCGAAGCAGAAAAAAGCGGCAATGGTTTGCGTATTTTCGTCAGGAGCCTTTGGGATTGGAAACGGGTTGAGGAGGAATTTTTTTCCATCCGAACCTTGGGAGGTCAGGTTCAGGCCAAAGTTCTGGAGCAAGGGGCTCAGGTGGAAGTGGACATGGGTCAAGTAAGTTTCAGCAGTTCTGCCATTCCAATACAGGGAAACGATCGTGAAGTGATCCGGGAAACAATCGAAGTCGGAGGACGATCCTTGGAATTCTGTGGAGCGACGGTTGGCAATCCGCATTGTGTGGTGCTTTCACCGGAAGGTTCGGAAGAAGCCAAACGTCTAGGACCGCTGATTGAAAATCACCCCTTCTTCATCCATCGGACCAACGTTCAGTTTCTGGAAGTCCTTGACCGCCAAACGATACGGATCGAAATCTGGGAACGCGGTGCGGGTTACACCCTTGCTTCTGGAAGCAGCAGCAGTGCCGCCGCCGCCGTGGCAAGGAAACTCGGGCTTTGTGATGAAATGATCGAGGTGCAGATGCCCGGAGGCTCTCTCATGATCGGGATCGATGAAGATTGGTCCGTGATGATGCGCGGCCCAGTCACCCTAGTCGGAAGCATGACAGCAGACAAGGAAATCTTCGAGTGAGCGAGGCCCTTTGGAGCGCATTCGGGGCTGGAACGGTCTTCGGGCTCAGTGGAGGTTTTTCCCCGGGGCCTTTGCTGGTGCTCGTGATTTCAGAAACCATGCGTCATGGTGTGCGGGCAGGAATCATGGTGGCGATAACCCCGCTTTTGACCGACCTGCCTGTGATGGTCGTGGCCGTTGTACTTTTGAATCAACTGTCTCATTTCGAGATGCTGCTGGGAGGCATTTCCCTCGCAGGAGCCATATTCCTGATGCGTATCGGCTGGCTTAGTCTGAAAACAGCAGGGGTCATGCCTGCGGAAGCGAATCTTGAACCCCATTCGCTGGGAACCCGGATGATGACCAACTACCTCAACCCCAGCATGTACCTGTTCTGGTTCACCGTCGGGGCCCCCTTTCTGATGCGTTCGAGTTGGAGCGATCCTTGGCCGGCATTGATCTTCACCTTTTCATTTTACATTTCTATCGTCGGCGCAAAAAGCCTGGTTGCATTTGGCGTAGGACGTTCAAGCAGATTGACCGAAGGGATCTGGTACCATAGGATCATGCAGTTGTTGGGAATTTTCCTGATTGGATTTTCCTTCCTCTTTGTCAAAGACGGACTCGGATATTTTGGACTGATCTGAACCATGCCGATTTTTCACTACCAGGCCTTTGATGCTTCCGGAGCGCTGCACAAAGGAACTCAGGATGCCGCCAACGAAAGTGAAGTTCGCCAGCTTTTACGTTCCAAAAACCTCTTTCCTAAAGAAATCCGCACTAGTCGTTTTACCCGGAAGTCGGTCAAAACCAAATCCTCGGAACGTTTCAAAGTTCCTGAATTCGCAAAGAGACGCAACTACGCCAAGTCACTGATGCTTTTCACCCGTCAGTTGGAGGTTTTGCTGGATGCCACCATTCCTTATGACAAGGCCTTCCAGCTCATCATTCCCCAAACCGAAGATCATTCCTTCCAAAGTATCCTGTCGGACATCCGTGGACGTCTTCTGGAAGGTGAATCTCTGGCCAATTCCATGGAAAAACATCCGCAAGCCTTTCCAGACATGTACGTGAGTATGGTCCGTTCCGGAGAAAATGCAGGGACCCTGGGAATGATCATGAAAAGACTGGCGGACTATTATGAACGTCAGGACCGTCTTCGTTCGCAAATCCGTTCGGCGATGATCTATCCCGCGTTCATGACCGTTTTCGGATTCGCGGTGGTGGTCTTCATGGTCACCAACATCGTTCCTAAAATCACACGCATCTTTGAAAGCCGTGATGCCGCCCTCCCCCTGCCAACCCGACTGCTGATCGGACTCAGTGACCTGCTCAGTGGAAACCTCCTCTTGGTTGGAATCATGCTGGTGGTCCTGTTTTTTTCCATGATGTTCTTCCTCAGGAGTTCACCCGGCAGGCGTTTACGGGACTGGGCCGAGTTGAAACTGCCCATGTTCAGTCGAATCTGGATCAAGATCCTGGTCGCACGTTATTGCCAAACCCTGGGGACCCTACTCAAAAGCGGAGTGGATCTAAAAACATCCCTCGAGATTTCGAAGCATGTGGTCGTCAATCGTCGCTTTATTCAAGGGTTGGAAAAGATGATCATTGATGTCAACAACAAGGGGATCCCGCTTTCTGCTGCGATGGGGAAGCTGGAATATTTTCCGGAATACGTTCGCCATGTGGTAGCCATAGGAGAGGAGGCGGCACGCGTCGATGAACTGTTGGAAAAAGTCGCCGAGCGCATGCAGGAGGAAGTCCAGTCCCTGGTAGAAGCCCTGACCGCCCTGCTCCAACCTGCCCTGATTCTGCTGATGGGAGGCATCGTGGGTTTCA
>Ga0208278_1000185_pt1 | contig 34033 bp, 27 predicted proteins | sample ETN01SmetaG_FD_185794 | JGI IMG/M metagenome (GOLD analysis project Ga0208278, IMG submission 185794) | Marine microbial and viral communities from oxygen minimum zone, Eastern Pacific Ocean - ETNP2014F12-01SV259 (SPAdes) (version 2) | ecosystem: Environmental > Aquatic > Marine > Oceanic ...
GGATGTTGCGCCGCCCCAAGTCATCGCAGGTGGTGGGGCCGATGTCATTATTGACTGGATGCCCGCAGCACTGGCCTCCCGAGAGAAGGGTCTACCACTGGTCAATATCGCCCAGCCGTTCAAGCGTTCGGGTCTGATGTTGACCTGCCGTAAGGATACTGGGATTAAATCCCCAGCTGATTTCCGGGGTAGGACCCTCGGCGTATGGTTCTACGGTAACGAATATCCATTCCTCAGCTGGATGAGTCAGCTTGGAATCCCGACTGATGGCAGTGCCGGTGGCGTCACCGTTTTGAAACAGGGGTTCAATGTTGATCCGATCCTGCAGAAACAGGCCGATTGCATTTCTACAATGACCTACAACGAATATTGGCAGGTCATCGATGCGGGGCTGGGTGCCGATGAATTGATCACCTATAAATACGAAGACCAGGGTGTTGCTACGCTGGAAGACGGTTTGTATGTACTGGAAAAAAATCTTAACGATTCGGCTTTCGTGGATAAAATGGCCCGCTTTGTGCGCGCTTCGATGAAGGGGTGGCAATGGGCAGCGAACAACCCCGACGCTGCTGCTGACATCGTGCTTGAGAATGATGAAACTGGAGCCCAGACCCAAAAGCATCAGCGCCGCATGATGGGTGAGATCAACAAATTGGCCAAGGGTGGCGGCAAACTGAACCCCGATGACTATGAGCGTACCGTGGCGACCTTGTTAGCTGGAGGCTCGGATCCCGTGATCTCCAAAGCGCCAAGCGGCGCCTGGACGCACAAGGTCTGGGATGCCGCGTTCTAGCAAACTCGTCACTTTAGCCTAGAAAAAAAGAGGGGGTAGCCAATGTCTGTTCTAATCCGCGGTGGTACCGTCGTGAATGCGGACCAGAGCGTTCGTGCGGACGTTTACTGCGTGGATGGCCGGATCGCCGAGGTTGGACTGGATCTGGAGACCCCCTCTGGCGCTGAGGTCGTCGATGCTGGAGGCCAATACGTGATGCCAGGCGGCATCGATCCTCACACTCATATGCAGTTGCCATTTATGGGTACCGTGGCGAGTGAGGATTTCTTTACCGGGACCGCAGCCGGCCTGGCAGGCGGCACCACCAGCATTATTGATTTCGTAATTCCAGGCCCGCAGCAACCACTGATGGAGGCCTATAGACAATGGCGCGAATGGGCAGAGAAAGCAGTTTCTGACTACTCCTTTCACGTTGCAGTGACCTGGTGGGATGATAGTGTGCACGAAGATATGGGTACTCTGGTGCGAGAGCACGGGGTCAACAGTTTCAAGCACTTCATGGCGTATAAGGGCGCGATCATGGCGGATGATGAGATTCTCGTTAACAGCTTCACCAGAGCCTGGGAACTCGGCGCCATTCCGACTGTACATGCAGAAAATGGTGAACTGGTCTGGCAGTTACAGCGCAAGCTCATGGATATGGGAATCACCGGTCCAGAGGGTCATCCGCAGTCGCGGCCGCCAGAAGTCGAAGGCGAGGCCACGAACCGGGCAATTCGGATCGCCCAAGCACTGAAAACACCCCTTTACGTGGTCCACGTGTCCTGTAGGGAATCGTTAGAGTCGATTATCCGAGCGCGCAACGAAGGCCAGCGGGTATTCGGCGAGGCTCTTGCTGGACACCTCTTGATTGATGATTCCGTTTATCTCGATCCAGACTTTGAGGTGGCAGCAGCCCATGTGATGAGCCCGCCTTTTCGGCCTAAAGATCACCAGCGGGAGTTGTGGCGGGGCCTGCAATCGGGAAACCTGCAGACTACCGCGACCGACCATTGTTGTTTCTGTGCCGATCAGAAAGCGATGGGCCGGGAAGATTTCACCAAGATTCCAAACGGTACGGGTGGTGTCGAAAACCGTTTGGAGGTGTTGTGGGATTCGGGAGTTCGAACTGGTCGCCTGACTATGAATGAGTTCGTTCGGGTAACCTCAACCAACGCGGCACAGATCTTTAATCTCTACCCGCGTAAGGGTTTGGTGGCAGCTGGGTCAGATGCGGACCTCGTGGTCTGGGATCCCAAGGCCAGCAAAACCATTTCGGCCAAAACTCACCATCAGAACATCGACTACAACATTTTCGAAGGAATGACGGTGATGGGCACTGCCTCCCATACCATCAGTCAGGGCAAGGTGGTATTCAAAGGTGGTGAGTTACAGGTGGAGCGCGGCGCTGGCCGATACATTGAAAGGCCGCCGTTTGCACCATATTTCGAAGCTATGAGCAAGGCCCGAGAACGTACTGCGCCAGTTTCTGTCGATCGATAAAATTCTGGTGCAAGGGTGCAGGGACCGTAGCAAAACTACCCGTCTCAAAGCCTAGTTGATAAAAAAGAAATACCGAGGTGACCTGCAGGGTCAATCAAGCAGGAGGTAAACGTGCAATTTGGTATCTGTTTTAAGGGTGAGGCCCATCCAGATAGAACAAAAAACCTGGTACGCCAGGCAGAGGCTGGCGGCTTTGAATATTGCTGGTTTTATGATTCCCATATTTTATGGCGAGACAGTTATGTTGCCATGGCTATGTGTATGGAACATACCAGCAAGATGCGCTTTGGGCCCTGTGTAACAAATCCAGGTGTGCGGGACTGGTCAGTCGCCGCAAGTTTGTTCGCCAGCCTGGCGCTCCAAAGTAATGGCAGATTTGATGTTGGCGCGGGACGAGGGGATAGTTCGCTCAGAGTGATGGGGAAGAAACCAGCAAACCTGGCGCGTCTTTCTGAGTTCACCGATAAAGTAAAAGCGATGGTTCGTGGCGAAGAAGTCACTTATGACCAGTGCCCGGCCCCCGTTAAGATTCCCTGGAGTACTGGCTACGAACTACCGATCTGGCTCGCGGCCTACGGTCCCAAAGCAATCAAAGTTGCCGGGGAAAAGGGAGACGGCCTAGTTTTGCAGATCGCTGAGCCGGCAATTTGCCAGTGGCTCAGTGAGAGGGCTATTGCAGCGGGTAAGGCAATTGGCCGGGATATGGCCGATTATCAAGTCATGTCTGCTGCCCCCGCGTATATTGGGCCAATGGACGTTTGTGTAGAAAAAACCAAGTGGTTTCCGGCAATGGTAGGAAATCATATTGCTGATATTGTTGAAAGATACGGAGCTGACACAAGTTCTATTCCTGAAAGTTTGAGCGCATATATCGAAAAACGTCGAGGCTATGACTATCGCAAGCACGGGCAGAGTGATAACCCCTACCTGGATTTTATTACACCAGAAGTTGTTGAGAGTTTTGCTGTGTTAGGGACACCAGAGCAGCATGTCGAAAAAATTCGGCAATTAGAATCTGTGGGCATCACACAGTTCAACATTTACCTGGATAACGGAGATGAAGAAAAATTGATCGCGGATTATGCTGCTCAAGTAATTCCAGAATTCCGAAATTAGAGAAAGCCTATCGAGACGGCGATTTTTTTGTAGTATTCCCGTTGTTAGGGGCTTGGCCGGAGTAACCAGCATCCAGGGTCTGCCAGTAATACCTACTTGAACAGTTCACTCACTTGGGTGACCATCGCATGGCGCCTTTGAGTTCACATAAAGCAAAATTCAATGCACAGTAGTACGCTATTGGCACAGCCTGATGCCCGGCCGAGTAGCGCCTGGGTGACGCTACGTTATCCCTCGGTTTGACCAAGGGCGAACTACAGCAGGACTTGAGAAGTTGAGAAATGTCGGATTCATCTAACGCAATAACCCAGGTTGACATCTGCGATGTCGGCGCCCGCGACGGACTGCAAAGCGAAAAGCGTATCTGGAGCGTTGCTGAGCGGGTGCAACTGATTAACCGCCTGGCGAGAACGGGCATCCAGCGGATAGAAGCGGCGAGCTTTGTGAATCCCAAACGAGTCCCGCAAATGGAAGGCGCAGAACAGGTCGTGGCAGATATCGATCGGCCAGAAGGAGTTCGAATTGCAGGGCTCGCACTTAATGCAAAGGGTGTTGCACGCGCGCTTGAAGCGAAGGTCGATGAGATTCGCTACGCGGTCACTGCCAGTGAAACTTTCAACCAAAAGAACCAAGGCGCAAGTGTCGCTGAGACATTGGCTGAGCTCGAATCAATTGCCGATCAAGTGAAATCCTCGGGCAAGCTATTCTCCGCGGTTATTAGCACCTCCTTTGGTTGTCCGTTTGAGGGCGAGATAGCTACTTCAGCCGTGATTGATATTGGCCACCGCCTGGAACAGACCGGTGTCGACGAAGTTCTACTCGCCGATACTATCGGCTGCGCTGTGCCCAGCCAGGTCAGAGAACGCGTGATCGCGTTGCAGGCAGCGTTGGATCCATCGATCGGTATTGGATGCCATTTCCACAACACCCGCAACACGGGAATTGCGAACGCAGTTGCAGCGATTGAATCGGGTGTGCGAATACTGGATGCTTCGGTTGGTGGAATCGGCGGGTGTCCGTTTGCTCCGCGTGCCACCGGCAATATTGCTACAGAAGACCTATGCTATTTACTGCGCAACATGGGTTATGAAACCGGAATTGATCTTGCCGGGCTAGTCGACGTTGCCAAATGGGTAGAGCAATACTTTGATCAGCCACTGCCAGGACAGGTGATGAAAGCGGGCTTGTTTCCAGACGATGTGTTGGCTGAGCGTGTTGCATGAGCGAAGAGAAATAGAATAGGCCATTATGAATGACGCTGCGAGGCTATTCGATCACTATAAGTCGCAATATGACTAAAATCCTTGGGCCATTTATTCGATTGGATTTACCTCTGATTTGATTTAGTCTGTATTCAACGTAAAAGGCCAACGCTAAGGAATCTAGCTGATAAATTGAAGGATGATCGTATCATTTAAAAGTGCATTTACCGTCCCGCAAGTTGGGGCCGGATTGCAAGACAAAGGAGCGAGCGCATGACAACTGTAGAACAAGCCGTACTGGTTAGCCGTGATGCGGCCCACTTGGTTCACCCGTTGCACAACCCATCCGCCCATTCAGGTGCACGGGTGTGGGTTGGTGGCGAGGGGGCATACCTGGTCGATGCCGATGGCAATCGTTTTATCGACTGCCTGTCTGGGCTTTGGAATAACACCGCGGGTAATGGCCGCACTGAGCTGGCAGACGCGGCAGCCCGGCAGATGCGCCAAATGGGTTTTGCCTCTGGCTACATCGGCAGTTCTAATCCGCGGGCGATTGAACTGGCCGAAAGGCTTGCTGCAATCACTTACCCGGACATTAATCATTTTTATCTGACTTCTGGTGGCGGCGAGGCGACTGACAGCAACATTAAACTGGCTCGCTATTACTGGAAACTCAAGGGTAAGCCGGAGAAGACCAAAGTCATATCACGCATTTGGGGTTACCACGGGGTGACTTTTGCCGGCATGTGTGCGACCGGCATCGCACCTTACTGGGAGATGTTTAAACCGTTGATTCCCGGGTTTGTGCATATCCCGAGCCCCTATCCGTATCTTTACGAAGCGCCTGCAGGTGCGGCCAGCCAGGGAATTGCCGCGGCTGATGAGCTGGAGAAAAAGATCCTTGAGGAAGGCCCTGATACGGTGGCCCTGTTCATCGCCGAGCCAGTGCAGGGTGCAGGCGGGGTGCTGGTGCCGCAGGACGATTACTTCCCACGGATCAGAGAGATTTGCGATAAGTACGAAGTTCTGCTGGTCTCAGATGAGGTAATTACCGGCTTTGGCCGCACCGGCCGCATGTTTGGTCTGGAGCACTGGGGTGTGAAACCAGACCTCATCCAGTTCGCCAAGGCCATCACCTCCGGGTATTTTCCACTTGGCGGCATTGGTATCAGCGACGAGATTGCCAGCGTGATGAACGAAAGCGGCTCGCCGTGGATGCACGCTTATACCTACAGTTCCCATCCGGTCGGTTGTGCGGTTGCACTCGCCATGTTGGATATCATCGAACAAGAGGATTTTGTCGGCCAGGCTAAAGAAAAAGGTAAGCGGCTGCTGGTAAAACTCAAGGAAGCACTGGCCGATCACCCAAACGTGGGTGATGTGCGGGGCCTCGGACTCATGTGCGGCGTCGAATTCGTTAAGGATAAGCCCAGCAAAACCATGTTCGAGGCCAGTGAGGCCATTGGTCCGAAGATTCACGCAGCGACCGTAGAGCGCGGAATGTTCAGCCGGGTGCGCGGCGACGCCTACTGCATCGCGCCGCCAATTGTCACCGACGAGGATACGCTGGATCGTATTCCGCAAATTCTGGCTGAGGCGGTGAACTCAGTGTTGGGCTAACTGCCTAACGAGTTCACTGGTGTTGGGATATTGGTCGGGGACTGGGAGAGCGCGGCGGTCGGTGGGGCAGCATTCGATCCGGCGCTCATGGATTCAATGCTCTTCGAGCAGCGGTTGCAGGGCCGCCCAGACCTTCTCTAGGATCAGGGGTTGGGCAGCCGCGTTGGGGTGAAGGCGATCGGGTTGCATCAGGCTCGGCTGGCTGGCGATGCCCTCGAGCAGAAATGGCAACAGGGTAACGTTTGTTTTTTTGGCAACCGCCGCGAACACCCGGCGAACAGCGGTACGGTAAGCGTCGCCGTAGTTCGCCGGAATATCCATACCAAGCAGCAGCACCCGCGTGCCACGAGCCCGCGCCGCTCGCACCATAGCCTCGAGGTTTTTTTGGATAGCAAAGGGTGGGTGGCCGCGCAGGCCGTCATTGGCACCGAGTTCAATAATGACAATTTCGGGCCGGTAGCGGTCCAGCAGGCTTGGCATCTTGGTGAGACCCTGGGCGGTGGTATCCCCGGAAGTAGAGTCATTGATTACCCGCACTACGGGCGCTACTTTTTTTTTCAGTAATGCGACCCATCCTACCGCCAGCGGCATGTTGTAGGCAGAACTCAGGCTATCGCCAATTACCAGTAAGGTACGTTCGGCCATTGCCAATGTCGGGTTACTGAGCAACAGGAGCAGCAGCAATCTTATGAGTGACTTCATTTTGCAGGCTGTAGGTGTCGATCGCGAAGTTGAAGGACCTTCGGGGCCGCTGACTATACTTCAGGACATCGACCTTGGCATCGCGGCGGGCTCGGCCACGGTAATCTCCGGTCCCTCGGGGTCGGGCAAGTCCACTCTGATTGGTTTACTCGCGGGACTCGATCTGCCAACCCGTGGTCAGATATTTTTTCGAGGCAATGAGATCACGGCGCTTGACGAGGATCAACGGGCACGGCTACGGGCCGGGCAGGTGGGTTTTGTTTTCCAATCGTTTTACCTGATGGAAAGTCTCACGGCGCTCGAGAACGTGATGTTGCCGCTGGAACTTGCCGCCGCCGCTGACGCCCGGCTCCAAGCTCGGCAATGGCTCTGTGAAGTCGGACTCGGACAACGCTTGCATCACTATCCCAGGCAATTGTCAGGTGGCGAGCAGCAGCGGGTCGCGATCGCTCGGGGCTTCGCGGTGGAGCCTGCGGTGTTGTTTGCCGACGAGCCAACTGGCAATCTTGATCGGGAAGCCGCCAGCCAGATCAAGGAACTGCTTTTTTCACTGCAGGCTGAGCAGAAAACATCCCTGGTGCTGGTGACGCATGACCTGGGACTGGCCGAACAATGTCAGCGACGGTTGCGGCTGGAAAACGGCCGCATAGTGGAACAACACTAATGAGGATTGGCACCGGCCACGCGCTCAGGCAACTGCGGCGTGAGTGGCGTTCAGGGGAACTGGTAGCGCTGGCATTGTCACTGCTGGTTGCAGTGGGTGCTGTTACCGCCGTTAGTGCACACGGGGAGCGCATAGAGCGTAGCCTCATGCGCGGTGCCGGTGAGATCATTGCAGCGGACCTTAAGGTATCAGGGCGCCAGCCGATACCCGACAACTGGTTGGCGCGGGCAAATACTGCCGGCCTTGCCAGTGCAGAGGTGGCGACTTTTCCAAGCGTTATCTTTCGTGACGGTATCACGCAATTGATCGCGGTCAAGGGTGTTTCGTCAGGTTATCCACTGCGTGGAGAGTTGACTATCCGCAGCGCGGACCCAGGGCCTGCGTCGGATGTGAACTGGGGCCCGACTGCTGGCGAGGCCTGGGTTGAGACCAGGTTGCTGTCAGTGCTGGGGCTGGAGTTAGGGGATCAATTGGAGCTTGGCTCGGCTCAGTTCACGGTAAGCGCGGTAATCGCCTACGAACCGGATAAGGGGGAGAGCTTTGTCAGCCTCGCACCACGGGTCATGGTGCGCCTTGGTGATCTAAAAAAAAGCGGCTTGTTGGGGCCGGCCAGCCGGGCCCAATATGCGCTGTTGGTGGCTGGGACCGAGTTGGCAGTAGAGCGCTTTCGCCAGGGTATCGCGCCTTTACTGGGCCTGGATTACCGGATTATTGACCTGAAAGAGGCGCAACTACAGGTGGGGTCGACACTGCAGCGGGCCCAGAATTTCATTGGCCTGGCGGCGTTGGGCGCCATCTTGCTGGCTGGTATCGCGATTGCCGTGTCGGCTGGGCGTTACGCGGCGCGACAACGAACCAACGTCGCGCTGCTGCGCTGTTTCGGTGCTGACCGTGCAGCCGTGTTAGGCCTGCATGTGCGGGTATTGCTGTTGTTGGCACTGCTGGTGGGCAGTATCGGGGTGGCGCTTGGCTACGGCGTTGAGAGCGTTATCGCGCAGATCGCACGGCAGGTTCTGACTGGCGAGCTTGGCTCTACCGGCTGGCGCTCGGCGGCGACCTCGCTTGGCCTGGGTGTTGTGCTGTTGCTTGGCTTTTCGGTGCCGGCGCTGGCAACTTTGAATACGGTTACACCGATTCAGGTGCTGCAACGGGGGGCAGTGACGGCGGCTGCGAGGTGGCGACACCTATATTATGTTTTGCCGGTAGCGGCATTGGCGCTACTGGCACTTGCTCAATCGACCGATATAAAAATTGTCACCTATGTTCTTGGCGGGTCGATAGCGGGTCTGCTGGCAATGATGGGGCTGTCGGCCGTACTGCTAAGGGTGCTTAAAGCGATTTCCCGGGGTGTTGGTGTTTCCTGGCGTTTTGGCTTGGCGCGCCTTTTCCGCCACACCTTGAGCAGTAGTCTGCAAATCGCGTCAATCAGCCTTGGCTTGACAATCATTTTGCTGTTGACCCTGGTACGCGCCCAGTTATTTGCCACCTGGCAGACTCGCTTACCTGCAAACGCACCGAACTATTTTCTGGCCAACATCCAGCCGCATGAGCAAGCGGGTGTGGATGAGCTCTTTACGCAGGCCAGGGTAAGCGCGACTTACTCACCTATGGCGGTAGGCCGGCTGGTATCCATCAATGGCCAAATACCAGATCCGGCGCAATACCCGGACGCCAGAGCATCGAGCCGCATCGAGGGTAACTTGAATTTCTCCTGGGCGGAGAATTTGCCATCGGGCAATAGTCTTGAAGCCGGCACCTGGTGGGGCGAGGGTCCACGCCATGGCCAGGTATCGCTGGCCCGTAGTTGGGCCGAACCGCTCGGCGTGCACATTGGTGACCAATTAGGCTTCCAGGTTGGCGCGCAGGAGTTGCAAGCCACCATATCCAGCATCCGTAGTGTGACCTGGGATTCGTTCGAGCCGAACTTTTTCATTCTGTTTCCACCGGGCGCATTCCCGCTAACGCCGCGCACGCTGCTGACGGCGATACACCTGGATGAACCACAAGAAGTACTACTGGCCGATCTGGCGCGGGGTTTTCCGACTGTCAACATCATCGATATCGGCGCCATTCTGGCACAGGTACGGCGCATCATCGATATCGTCAGCCTGGGGTTAAACCTGGTTTTTGGCTTCACTGTAGCAGCTGGTGCCCTGGTGCTGGTCGCCACCCTCTCGGCTACGCGGGACGCCCGGGTGTATGAGGCCGCTGTGCTGAAAGCGCTGGGTTGTGATCGACGTCGATTATTGGCCAGCCTCAATACCGAGTTCCTGGTGATGGGAGCGCTCGCTGGTACCGTAGCCGCGGTGGCTGCTGCGCTGATTGGCAGAATACTTGCCACCAGGGTCTTTTATATTGATTACACGCCGAATTTATTGCTGCTGCTGGTGTCAGTATCGGCGGCAGTGCTGTTGGTGTGGCTGGCCAGTCGGGCCGGAATGAGAAAAGTGCTGGCCACGCCGCCGGCCTTGGTGCTGAAGGAGGCCTAAATGCGGCCTCGCCTCCATGGAAGCCCCGGCCGGTGCGGAGGCAGTCTGGCTCGGGGTGTCGCCGCCGCCAGAGATCTTGCCGGACACGGGCTTGTCTGGCTTGTGCGCTCGGCGAGATTTATATAATCGGCGATTGTCGGAAAGATCATGTCTGTGATTAACTGGGCCATAGTCAGATAGTGTTCGACTGATCTGGGGAGAGAATTTCATGCCTATAGAGTCGGTGCGGGCTGCGCGCAAGCGGCCACGCCAGCATGGCGCCATGGAGTACAGCGAGGCGCCGGTTGATCTGGATGTCGTTCGTCGTTATCGCTTGGCTCGGTTACGTGAGCAGATGGAGCTGGTCGACGCAGCGGGCTTACTGCTTTTTGATCAAATCAATACACGCTACGCGACCGATGCGACGAATATGCAGGTGTGGTGCACGCACTACGAGACGCGCTGTGTTTTTGTTGCCCTCGATGGCCCAGTGGTGCTTTTTGACTACGCCAACCTGCCACACTTGGCCGAAGATTTGCCAGGGGTGGACGAGTACCGTGCCATTCCTTCGTTTTACTTTTTTTCCGCTGGCGATGACGGCGAGGCCAAAGCCAGGGCGTTTGCCGGCCAGATTGACGAACTGATGCAGGCTCATGGCGGCGGCAACCGGCGCCTGGCGGTTGATCGATTGTCCTTTGCCGCGACTGATGCCCTGCGCGAGAAGGGCCTGGTAATGGTTGATGGGGAGGCGGTCGCTGAGCGTGCGCGGGTAATCAAATCGAGCGAGGAACTGATTCTGATGCGTGCGTCTATGGCTGTTTGCGAAGCAGGTTGTCGCGCTATGGAAGAAGCTTTGCTGCCGGGCATTACGGAGAATGCACTGTGGGCCAAGCTACACGAGACCAATATTCGTCTCGGCGGCGAATGGATCGAGACGCGATTGTTATCCTCTGGCCCTCGCACCAATCCCTGGTTTCGTGAGTGCTCGATGCGGGAGATCGAAAAAAATGACCTGGTCAGTTTCGATACTGACCTCATCGGCCCCTACGGTTATTGCTCAGATATATCTCGTTCGTGGCTGTGTGGGGACAAGCCCAGCGATGAGCAGCGCCGGCTCTATGCCGCCGCCTACGAGCAGATCGAGACCAATATCGCCGTGCTCAAAGCGGGCCTGACTTTTCGCGAACTGTCAGAGCGGTGTTGGCCGATTCCCGAAGAGTTTTTGTCCAACCGATATTCCTGTCTGATGCATGGGGTAGGTCTTGCCGATGAGTACCCCAGTATTAAGCATTCGGTAGACCTTCGAAGCGGGGCATACGATGGGATAGTTGAGCCGGGGATGACCCTGTGTGTTGAGTCGTTTATCGGTGCGCAAGGCGGTCGTGAAGGGGTCAAACTCGAAGAGCAGGTGATTGTCACAGAAACTGGAGTCGAGCGTATGTCAAGTTACCCGTTCCAGACCGATTGGTTGTAAGGGATACGTTTACTCCAATGCTGGCTGTAGGCCGTTGGTGGAAACTGGCCGGTGTCTGGTTGCTCTACACCGCTTTTGGCATGCATCTTGCGAGCCTTGCTCCGCTGGTTGCGGTTATTGAACCAGACCTGGGGATGAGCCACGCCGCCATGGGTGCGGTGCTGGGTGCCTGGCAATTTGTCTACATTTTTGCTGCTATTCCGTGCGGCCTGCTGCTGGACCGATTGGGTACTCGTTCGGCGTTGTTCATCGGTGCATTGCTGATGGCCGCCTCGGGCCTTGCCCGGGGATTGGCTCAAGATCCTGGGCAACTGGCTCTGGCCGTAGCTTTGTTCGGACTGGGTGGTCCGCTAATTTCTGCCGGTGCGCCGAAAGTTGTGGCCGAGGCTTTCCGTGGGGCCCAGCGTGGTCTCGCTATGGGCGTCTACATCACCGGGCCCGGGGTGGGGGCGATACTGAGCCTGACCCTGAGTAACGCGCTGCTGATGCCTTTGTTTGATGGTAACTGGCGCTTGGTGGTTCAGTTCTGGGGTGGTATCAGTCTCGCAGCGGGCCTGTTCTGGCTGGTGGTGGCCGGTGAGCCGCGTGTGCGGCCAGTACGCGAGCCGGCTGCAGGGCCCTTCTACCGCGATGTCACCGAGTTGTTGTCGTTACCGGCGGTGCGGCTGCTGTTGGCTATGAGTATCGGGGTATTCGTGATCAATCATGGCCTGGGCAACTGGCTGCCGGAATTGCTGCGAGCCACCGGCATGGACTTGGCCCAGGCCAGCCTGCTGGCGACGGTGCCGGTAGCCGTGGCAATCTTGAGCGCGCTCACGGTGCCGCGGCTTGCGACCGACCAACGACGCACTCGCGTGCTGGCTGCGCTGTTCCTGTGCTCGGCCCTGGGCAGCGGCTTGCTGTTGGGGGGTCAGGGTCTGGCGCTAATCGGTGGGCTGGTTTTTGCGGGCATCGCCTGGGGCGCCATGATGACGATCCTTATCCTGACCATGGTAGAGATTCCGGGTGTCGGTGCGCGCCGAGCTGGTACCGCCGGGGGGCTATTTTTCTCGGTTGCCGAAATCGGTGGCGTAGGTGGCCCGGTGCTCTTGGGTCTGCTCTATGACCGCAGCGGTGGTTTTGCCAGCAGCCTGTGGCTGTTGGTGCTGATCGCGCTACTGTTGATGGTCGCAGTGGCGCCATTGCGGCGTTACCTTGGCGGACAGGCCCCATGCAAGCATAGAACTCTCGATGAGGATCGCACGAGCTCCTAATTTGCCGATGTAAACTGTGTCAGTTGTACCGGCAAGTGGACTAAATCCAAGGTCAGGCAGGAATCCCGCACGGGCTAGTTGCACAAGGCTCGAAAAGGAGCAACATTGACCGCATTCCTATAAAGAGATACATAGTTGAAATAATTCCGTTATAGTGATGATGATAGACTGGACGGTCGTGATATTGATCTACATTCTGAGAGCCCGAGACAGAATTTTTGAACCTGGTGCCAGTTGAGATTCTTGACCAGAGAGTATGAAAAGTTAGAAATTCTCAGGCAGTGCTACTAAGGAGGTAATGATGCGTTATTCCAAGTTTCTGTATCGATTGTTTTCGGGAGCCAGTCTGGCGATAGCCGGTCTCCTATTTCTCGTCAGCGGTAATGTCGCCTCGGCTGGAGATTGTCCTGCTGCCACGGTGGCGGATATGAAGGGCGTCAGTGCCGGAAAATACCCGCAGCAATTTGAACTCAGTGAATTCGAGGCAAATGCTGGCTGTACGCTGACCTTCCAAGGCAATCCGGATATTGCCAAGCTCAACGCCCAAATTCGGGGCAACCCCAGCAGCGTCCCTTCGGTCGAAGATCGGTTGCCATCGGAGCCTTTGGTCTACGCTCCATATCACTCGATCGGCAAGTACGGGGGCACGCTGGATGTCCTGTCCAATGCGACAGAGGCCGGTACGTCCGACTTCCTGTCGGTGCGGCATGTCAACCTCGTGCGCTTTTCCGATGATCTTCAGACCATTGTGCCGAACATCGCCAAGGACTGGAAATGGAACGACGACTTCACGCAGCTGACGTTCTACCTGCGCAAGGGCCACAGGTGGTCTGACGGTGCGTCCTTCACCGCAGAAGACGTCAAGTTCTGGTACGACCACCTCGCGCTTTCCCCATTAATCATGGAGAAGCCAAAGGACTACGTCCTGGTGGGCGGCGAGCCCATGACGGTCGATGTGGTGGATCCACAAACGGTTGTCTTCAACTTGCCAGCACCGAAGCCGGGTCTCTTGGCGCACTTTGCATTTTCGTTTGCCCAAGGGTTTCAACCCAAGCACTTTCTGGCGCCGTATCATCCGGAACTTAATCCGGATGCAGATAAGTTGGCTCAGCAAGCAGGATTTGAAAATGGCCTCGCGGTCATCAAGGCCTATTTCGGCAATTCAGACTGGACCGACACACCGTCACCCCTGCTGAATTCTCCGGACGAGGTGGCAAACCTGCCGGCTGATGTCATTCCGACGCTGGAGAGCCATATCTATATTACTGACACCACGGAAGGTCGGCATCTCGTTGCCAACCCCTACTTCCATATTGTAGATACGCAGGGCAATCAGTTGCCTTACATCAGCGAACAAGACGAGGTGTACATCAACGACAACGAGATTCGTATTCTTAAACTGGTCAATGCAGAAGCCGACTACAAAGCGCAGTCATTGCAACTGCCGGCGGCACCCATACTGCTGGAAAATGCGGGAAAGGGCGACTACACCGTCGACTTACGACCTGAGATCACCCTACCGAACATATCGTTTAACGTAACCCATCCTGATTTGGATGTGCGCGAAGTCTTCGGTGACCTGCGTTTTCGCCAAGCCATGTCGGTAGCAATTAATCGCGATGAGATTAATGAATCGGCTTTCTTCGGCTTGGGTAAACCGAAGCAGTACATCGGTTTCTCTCCGACTCCGGCATTTGTCGACAGCAAGTGGGAAAGCCACATGATTCAGTACGATCCGGCCATGGCTAATTCACTGCTTGATGAGATCGGTATGGCCGATACCGACGGCGATGGATTCCGTGAACTGCCAAATGGCAAGAAACTTGTCGTCAACATGCAGTACTCCACCCAGGGAATGCCCGGTCAAGTAGTTGAGATGGTCGGTCAGAACTGGGCCGAAGTTGGCGTTAAGACTACTGTTAAGGAAGTCACGCCGGACGAGTATCGTTCTGCTCAGTCATCGAATCAACTCGATGTTGGCATGTGGCGTTCGAGCCAGCCTTTGGCCATCGTGCTCGGCAACAATGAGCTTTGGGTACCACCGTTCGAAAATTATTTCGGGCACCGCACCGGTATGCTCTGGGCCGAATATTATGAGTCAAACGGCGCCAAGGGCGTGGAACCGCCAGCGTACGTTATGCAGCTGATTGACGACGTTACGGAGTTTCAATCTACCGCTATTGGTTCGCCAAGGTTCGAGGAATTGGGTGAACGAATGGTTAAAAACATGACCGAAAATCTGCTGAAGATCGGCATTGCCCAGGCGCCAGCGCCAATCTATCACCGCAATGTGTTGAAGAACTTCAAAGATTTCAAGGCACACGCGTACGAGTATTACCGCACCTACCCCTATCGGGGGACGCAGTGGTACCTGGACGAGTAAAACTTTTTGTTAATTAACTGTGTATAGACCGGGCGATTTGATCGCCCGGTCTTTTTTTCGTATAACCTGCCAACATCTATGGTTAAGTTCTTACAGTTCACGCTGATTCGAGCAGTGATGTCTGTGGTTACGCTGCTGATTGTCTCTTTAATTGTGTTCTCTCTCATGGAGATGGTGCCCGGCAACTGTGCCGAGCGATACATTGCCTTCAAGAACACCCAGGGCCAGGTGATCACGATCGAAGACATACAGGCGGAAGAAAGACGCCTCGGCTTGGACAAGCCATTCATGATTCGTGCAGGAACCTGGGCTGGAAATGTATTCTTCAAAGGGCAATTCGGAGACAGCTGCATTCTTCGGCTTAATATCAATAATCTGCTGAGCGACAAAGTCTGGATCAGTCTCGGCATCTGTCTTGCCGCGTTGTTTTTCTCCTATCTGATCGCTATCCCAGTTGGCATCTATGCGGCATCAACGAGAAATCCGTTGGCCAATAACTCGGTGCGCTTCATCAGCTATCTAGGGCTTGCGCTACCGAGTTTCCTCCTGGCCTTGATCATCATGCTGACAACGACCGTGCTGTTTGGCGAATCGATGGCAGGTCTGTTTTCCAAGGAGTATCGCGACGCGGCATGGTCTTTCGCGAAATTTATGAATTTTATGTCGAGGGCCTGGTTGCCGATTTTTATTCTTGGTTGGGCTGCGACAGCATTTGCGTTGCAGACGGTGCGTGCCCTGATGCTGGATGAGATCAGCAAACTCTACGTGACCGCTGCATCTGCGCGGGGTATTTCCGGGCGGACCTTGCTATGGCGTTACCCCGCTCGCCATTCACTCGGCCCGGTAATTAACTCGTTGGGTTTTGATCTTAACCGCATTTTCAATGATTTGCCGGTGGTTGCCCTGATCATGACTCTCACTGAAATGGGAGCCTTGTTGATTGATGCGCTTGCTTTTTCCAACGATCAGCAGCTCGCTGGCGCGATCCTTGTCATTTTGACCGCTTGCATAGTGCTTGTGAATTTCGTCACCGATATCGTACTGGCTCTGATGGACCCGCGTGTCCGAACGGGGTTGATGGGATAAACCATGGATCTTTTAGCCAGATCTAAACAGAAAGTAACTGATCAGAGTCTGAAGGAGGCCTATTTCACGGCCTCACAGACGCAGTTGGTCCGTGCACGGTTTAAGAAAAACCGCGCCGCAATGGTTGCGGGCTGGGTATTGACATTGATGATTCTGGCTGGTTTTTTCAGTGAATTTCTCTCTCCCTATGCACCGACCATGGCGGGTCGCGATAAACAATACGAGAATGGGCCACCGCAGATGCCGAAGTTCTGGGACGAGAACGGTTTCTCGTTGCAACCCTTTATCTATGGAACCAAGCGCGAACGATCGATCAAGACGAATTTCCGGTGGGTGATCACGGTTGATCGCGAAGACCGACGTTATGTGCGCTTATTTGTCAAAGACTGGAAGTACAGTTACATAGACTTAAACTGGGATTTGCCCGGTGATGCCTTTGACGTCAACTTCAAGGCACTAACCTTCAGCACCCATTTGTTCGGGGTAGACAAGGGTGGTATCCACTTGTTTGGAACGGATGCCAGTGGCAAGGATATCTACTCGCGCACACTGCGGGCAATCTTTACTTCTCTCAAGTGCGGGGCATTGGGCGTTTTCATTGCTTTCGTGTTAGCGCTAATCATTGGGGGTATCTCCGGTTATTACGGTGGCTGGATCGATTCGACCCTACAGATGATCACGGATGCAATTCGAACGGTACCGCCGCTTCCTCTATTCATGGCCTTGGCAGCATTCCTGCCTCAGGAATGGAGTGCCGAGGCAGTATTCTTCGTTATTTCGTCCATACTTGGCTTGATTGGCTGGCCCACTCTGGCCCGCCGCATTCGCACGCATCTATTGAGCGAAAGAAGTCAGGAATATGTCCTCGCGGCTGAGCTTTGTGGCGCATCTTCGAGTCACATTATCCGTCGCCACCTGTTGCCCAGCTTCACCAGCTACATCATTGTTGACCTGATGATTACGTTTCCCTATATGGTGCGGCTGGAAACCGCGCTCAGCTTCATTGGTCTCGGCCTGATTGATCCTGTCAGTTCGCTCGGGTCAATGATGCAGAATGTTTCCAAGGCGGACATTTTGCTGAACTACCAGTGGTACTTCATCCCGGTTCTTTTTTTCATTGCTTTTGTCCTGGCTTTCGTCTTCGTCGGCGATGGCTTACGTGATGCAGCGGACCCCTACACAGATGCAAGAAAATGACCTTGCTAACGGTCGAAAAATTAGATCTAAGATTTGATACGGACGAGGGCCGGATAACTGCTGTTGATGATGTTTCGTTCACACTCGATGCGGGTGAGGTGCTGGGGCTGGTCGGAGAATCAGGGTCCGGCAAGTCAGTAACGGCGAAGTCATTGATGCAGCTCAACCCATCGAACGCGGTGTATGGGTCGGGGAGCGAAATTCATCTGGAGGTAGAACGTAATGTCGTGGATGTGTTATCGCTGCAAAGCGCTCGTGAGTTGGAGGTTGTTCGCGGCGGGGCTGTTTCGATGATCTTCCAGGAGCCAATGGCAAGTTTCGCGCCGGCAATTACGATCGGGAACCAGATGGTGGAGCAGTTGCTGATCCACACCGCACTGTCGAAAAAGGAAGCGGCAGAGTTGTCTGTGGAGATGCTGGAGAGGGTCGGCATCTCCGATGCCGGAAAGCGCTTCTACCAGTACGCCTTTGAACTTTCTGGGGGCATGCGACAGCGAGCCATGATTGCCATGGCGCTTTCGACCAAGCCGAAAGTCCTGATTGCCGACGAGCCCACTACCGCCCTCGATGTGACCATCCAGGCCCAGGTGCTAGACCTGATGAAAGACCTGGTGGTGGAATTCGGGATGGCTATATTGTTCATTACCCACGATCTCAGTGTGATCGCTCAGACAGCGGATCGTGTCGCGGTGATGTACCTTGGCAGAATTTTGGAAACAGGTACGGTTCGGCAAGTGATTCAAACCCCATCACACCCTTACACCCAGGGGCTGCTTAATTCGCTTCCAAAACTCGCTGCTATTGACGAGCCCCTGACGCCGATTGCAGGGGACATACCCAGCCCCTTGGAGCGTCCATCCGGTTGCGTTTTTCACACACGCTGTCTAAAAGCAAAACCCGGTGTCTGCGATCAATCCATCCCGGACTTGTTCGCAATGGATCCCGGACATACTGCTGCCTGCTTCGCGTTGACTCAGGAATGGGTGGGCATCAACTAGAAGAGAACAGCGTGATCGAATCATCCCACATCTCGGTTCGCAACCTTTCTGTGCATTTTCCGCTGGGACGCCAACTGTTTGGAAAGCCACCGGTTGTTCGCGCGGTGGACGACGTTTCACTGGAAATCCCAAAAGGGTCCTTTTTCGGACTGGTGGGAGAAAGCGGGTCGGGGAAAACCACTCTGGGGCGCGCCATCCTGAGAGCCGCGCCGATCACGTCTGGACAGATTTTCTACCGTGACGACGAGGTTGAATATGATCTGGGCGACATCCACAAGGAACAACTCAAGGACTACCGGCCGCGCGCACAATTGATCTTTCAGGATCCATACGCGGCGCTCAGTCCGCGAATGACGGTTCGGGACATTATCGCTGAACCCTTGGAGGTAATGGGAATAACCAATACCCGCGAGGAAACCGATGATCGTGTCCGCAAAATTGCTTCGAAGTGCCGCCTGAATCTGGAACACCTGCGTCGCTTCCCTCATGCGTTTTCCGGAGGGCAGCGCCAGAGAATTTCTATCGCCCGTGCTTTGGTTTGCAACCCCAGGTTCGTGGTGGCTGACGAAAGTGTCGCGGCTCTGGATGTCTCCATCCAAGCGGACATCCTTAACCTGCTGAAGTCGTTGCGAGGGGATCTTCAGAACACCTTTCTCTTCATCAGTCATGATCTCAGCGTAGTCGCCCATATTTGCGACACTGTGGCGGTGATGTATCTCGGCACTCTCGTCGAATCGGCCCCTACCAGATCTCTGTTTTCAAATCCCAGCCATCCGTATACAAAGGCGTTGCTGTCGGCTATTCCGTCTCTCGATCCGGACGTTCGTGGGAAAGCGCAAAAACTGGAGGGTGAAATACCAAGCCCGGTTACTCCCCCTTCGGGCTGTAAGTTCCACACACGATGTCCGGTAGTGCAACAGCGTTGCAAAAGCGAGATTCCACAATGGCGTGAATTAAGCACGGGGCACTCCGCGGCCTGCCATTTTGTCGAACCCCAAACCTTGTCCCAGGAAATACGCGACTAATGGACCTTTCGATTTCTACGAACTAGATACCTGCCTTTTTATACCTGATTTATGCCCAATTTGTATTCCATCCCCATTTTTTGGTAAATGAATGTTATAGAACCTTGACCTTGATAGGGTTCGAGTTCAGCGTGTGTGTTCCTTAGGATATAGAGTGAGCGTTGTTTTTCACTTGCCGTGCCAATCGGTGTACGTCGTCAGAATCTTTTGGATTTGGGGCCAGCAGATACTCAACAACAGAAAAAAAGATAAAACTAGAGACACTCTAATACAATCTGTTAGGCAATCAGGCTACGCTTTCTCACTAATGTTGGCGGATTACAATCATTAGGTTGAATGAATTCTCCGTGTAGTAGGCAGGAACGTCTGCTTAACCTTCTACGCCTTGCCTTCAATTGCCATGTTAGCGACAATTTATCGAAGTCCGGTTACATTTTATACCCAGGGTGTAGCGTAATTGGGGAGAGGGGCCAATGCCATTAGTTGATATCCAACTTTACAATCGGCAAACCAAATCACTAGAAAAGGAAACCGTGTTTGAGAAGCGGGTCATGGAATTAGCCTATGGTACGTCACTAGGTGTTCAGATCTGTCAGTTACTACTAAAGAAGCCATGGTTCAGTCACTTATATGGATGGATAAAGCGCCAACCGAGTAGTAAAACTGCTATTCATTTGTTTGTTGAAAAATACGGTATCGATACAAATGAGATTCGGCAGCCACTAGAGAAGTTTGCGAATTTCAATGAATTCTTTATTCGTGAATTAGTCGATGGAGCAAGGCCGATCGATAATACACCTGAGCATCTTATTTCACCGTCGGATGGTCGAATGATTCACTATCCAGTCTTAAATCAAGCCGTGATTCCCGTTAAAGGCGTTCGGTTCGACATAGCGACTCTGCTTAATGATGCTGTGCTGGCGGCTCAGTACGACGGTGGAGATTGTTTTGTCACTCGGCTGGCTCCAATAGATTATCACCGCTATGGCTACATCGACTCTGGAACTCACGGCAAGCATCATAAAATCAATGGCTTTTTGCACTCCGTCAGCCCTTACGCGTTGCAACGAAACTTAAGGGTGTTTACTGGAAACCAACGAGAGTCGTGTGTCCTGCACACGGATAATTTTGGAACCGTTATTCAGATTGATGTAGGTGCTCTGGCAGTTGGAAAAATTGTACAGCACCAGCCTCAGGGTGGCCGATTTGAACGAGGGGAACAAAAGGGATATTTCGAATTTGGAGGCTCGACTGTAATTCTATTGTTCGAGCCCAATATCGTCGTTCCTGATGAGGATATCCTTCACCATTCCCGCGCTGGTATTGAAACCATCGTTAAATACGGATCAAAGATTGGCCGGCGACTTTAAGTGGTCTCTAGGCGGTCGCTAAGTCCGGAACTACAGGCAAAACTTGGACGTAAGTCAATGGGAAGATGGCGCTCCCTAGGGGGATCGAACCCCTGTTACCGGCGTGAGAGGCCGGCGTCCTAACCGCTAGACGAAGGGAGCAGGACCGCCGAAACGGCTAAACCAAATGCTAACATAGGGCCCAGGCATGCGCATGCCCTTACACTTCTTGCTGGCATCAGCAGCCGCGCGCTCGGGAAACCTCCGCTTACCTAAAACAATCTTTGAACACATCATCGGCACAATCGAACAAGGACCACCGCGGGGGTTTCGCGTTGGATTTCGCTGAGCCTAGGGTCATTGGCCACCGCGAGCACGGATTGTCGCCGCAGCAGGTGAGTAGTGGTGCGCGCAAGGTCGTGCACGCACTGTGCGAGGCTGGATTCTCTGCGGAACTTGTTGGCGGATGCGTCCGCGATTTACTACTAGAACATGTACCCAAGGACTTCGATGTCGTCACCGATGCCCGCCCGGAAGAGGTTCGGCAGGTATTCCGGCGGGCCCGGCTCATCGGCCGTCGTTTCCGCCTGGCGCACGTGCGCATGGGTCGAGAGGTGGTCGAGGTTTCCACCTACCGGAGCCTACCCACGATGGCGGGTGGGGATTACGAGGTGCATGGTGAGCACGGCCGGATTCTGCGTGACAATGTTTTCGGTAACCGTGACCAGGACGCAATGCGGCGGGACTTCACCGTCAACGCCCTTTACTACGATCCGCTGAAAAATGAAGTCATCGACTACGTGGATGGTTTCAAGGATTTGCAGGCGGGCCGGTTACGGATGATCGGGCTGGCAGCTGAACGCATTAGCGAGGACCCGGTCAGAATGCTACGGGCAGTACGTTTCCAGGCCAAGCTTGGGCTGGTACTGGACCAAGAGATCGAGGTATTGATGCCCGAGATGGCATATTTTCTGCGCCATGTCCCACCGGCAAGGCTTTTTGATGAAGTGCTCAAGATGTTTCACCACGGGCATGCGCTCAAGGTTTTCGACGACCTGTACCGTTACGGGCTTTTTGCCGAGCTTTTTCCGGCTGCGGCGCGGGCGTTTATCGAGCTCGACCTGGAGTCACGGACAGGGCTGGTTCGCCGGGTATTGATCAATACCGACCAGCGAGTAAAGGAGGGTAAGCCGGTGATCGCAGCATTTTTGTTTGCCGGGCTACTTTGGCGAGCATTGCTGGTCGAACGGGATCGGCGGGTGAGCCACGGTACGGCCGGATACCCAGCGCTGCAGCAGGCAGCCGGTGACGTCATCGGGCGCGAGAGCCAGCGAATTGCGATTCCACGTCGGGTCAGCATCGTCATGCTCGAGATCTGGGAGATGCAGCATCGACTGCAGGAGCGGCGGCCACGTATGATTCAGCGGTTGTTGGAGAATAAACGCTTCCGTGCGGCCTATGATTTTCTGGTACTGCGTGCTGGGGCTGGAGAGGTGGCGCAGGATATTGCCGACTGGTGGACCCGCGTACAGGCGGTCACCTTGGACGAGCGGCGCCAGATGATCAACGCACTTGCAATTACCGGTGACGGGCGTAAGCGTCGGCCTCGTAAACGTCGCCGCCGGCCGGTAAAAACGGCCACCCCTTGAAATACAAGGGGTCAGTGGTATCAGCCTGGATCGGGCTGGGGTCGAACATGGCGAATCCGGCAGCCCGGATAAGTGGCGCTATCGACCGCCTCGGACAGGAACCGCAATTGACGCTGGAGCGGGTTTCTTCCCTTTATCGGACAGCGCCGCTGGAATACCTCGAACAGGCGGATTTCATCAACGCCGTAGCCCGGGTTAGCACGATTTTGGGAGCTGAGCAGTTGCTTGAGCGCTTGGTTCGGATCGAGACCGAATTGGGACGAACCCGCAATGGTGACCGTTATGGCCCCCGGGTTATCGATCTGGACCTACTGCTTTTTTCTGATGAGATGCATTGTACGCCTGCTCTGACGGTGCCACATCCGCGGTTGCACCAACGCTTGTTCGTGTTGGCGCCCCTAGCCGAGATTGAAGGTGACATGAGGCTGCCCGATGGCAGTAATCTGACTATACGGGTCACTGCCTGCACCGGACAGCGGGTCGAGCGAATGAGTGCGGCAGCGACCACTGCGGCCATCGACGGAGTAACCAATGGCTCAAGTTATTAAGGTGCACCCGGCCAACCCGCAACAACGGGCTATTACTACGGCGGCGGATATCCTGCGTGCCGGCGGGGTGATGGCCTATCCGACGGACTCGAGTTATGCGTTGGGCTGCCTGGCCGGTGATACTGCCGCCATGGAGCGGATTCGAGCCGTCCGCCGCTCGGATAAGCACCACAACATGACACTGGTGTGTCGGGATCTCGCCGAGATTGCAACCTATGCACGGGTAGATAATCCGACCTACCGGCTGTTGCGGGCCCATACCCCGGGGCCCTACACCTTCATTTTGCCGGCAACCCGGGAGGTGCCGCGGCGACTCCAGCATACCAAGCGTCGGACGATAGGAATCCGGGTACCGGGAGTTGCCGTGGTCAACGCATTGCTCGATGAACTCGCTAGCCCTTTACTGAGTTCTACTCTTTTATTACCGGGTGAGTCGGTACCGCTCAACACTGCCGAAGAGATCGAGGCACGCATTGGTAATCAGATCGAAGTTATCGTTGATGCTGGACCGTGCGGCCTGGAGCCGACCACGGTGGTTGTGTGTGAGGTGAATGGTTTGACGATAGCGCGGTATGGCAAAGGGGACCCGGCACCGTTCGAACACCGGTGATCGGGTACAATTACCGGCCGTTGATCGCCCCGCTTCCTTGCCGGGGAATAGCCCGTTTTTCCCGCGCACTATGTGCTGCAATATAGAGCCGCCGCTATATGAAAAGTCAGGAAGGTAAGGCCAGAGTATTGTCTGGCATGCGCCCAACCGGGCGACTGCACCTGGGGCATTACCATGGTGTGTTGCACAACTGGGTCGCCTTGCAGGAAAAGGTCGATTGTTTCTTTTTCGTGGCCGATTGGCATGCGCTGACTACACATTACGACGAGCCGGAGGTAATGAACGCCAACATCTGGGAGATGTTGATCGACTGGCTGGCGGCGGGGGTCGACCCGGATAAGGCCACCTTGTTTATCCAGTCACGGGTGCCGGAACATGCCGAATTACACCTACTGCTTTCCATGGTCACGCCACTCGGCTGGCTGTTGCGGGTACCAAGTTTCAAGGACCAGCAGCAGCAACTGGGTAACCGGGATTTGGCAACATACGGTTTCCTCGGCTATCCGCTGTTGCAGGGCGCTGATATCCTGATGTACCGGGCAACCGGTGTACCAGTGGGGGAGGATCAGGTGCCGCACGTGGAACTGACCCGGGAGATTGCCCGGCGTTTTAACCACATTTTCGGCCGCGATAGCGCGTTCGAGGAAAAAGCTCAAGCGGCGGCCGCAAAACTGGGAAAGAAGGTAGCACGTTCCTTTGGCGAGTTGCGCCAGTCTTGGTTGCAGAACGGCAATGCCGAGGCCAAAGAGCAGGCCATAACAATGCTGGCCGCCTCGGCTAATATCGGCGCTGAGGATCGCGCGCGGTTGGCCGGGTATCTGGATGGGGGTGGCCGGGTAATCCTGCCGGAGCCCGAAGCCCTGTTGACCGAAGCGTCGAAAATGCCGGGCTTGGATGGACAGAAGATGTCCAAATCCTACAACAACACCATCGATATGCGCGATGATGCCGAGCGGGTCAGCACTCAACTGATGACCATGCCAACCGATCCAGCCCGGCAGCGGCTGAGCAATCCTGGTGAGCCGGACATATGCCCGGTGTGGGAACTGCATCAGGTCTATACCGTCGAAGAACAACGCATCGAATTGGCGCGGGGTTGTCGCAGCGCCGGGATTGGTTGCGTGGACTGTAAACGACCGTTGCTTGACGCTATTCTCCGGGAACAGATGCTGCTCAAAGAGCGGGCTCGGCCGTTCGAAGAGGATCCAGCGCTGGTGCGGCGCATTATGGAGGAGGGCTGTGAGCGGGCCCGGGTGGCGGCTGAGGAGACCATGCGCGAGGTGCGTGCTGCGGTGGGGACGGTCTACCAATGACCAATGACATTCCTAAACCAGGGGTGGCCGAGGCTGGCCAGGCGCACCGGGCAGTTGTTGCTGGCGAGGCTCTGCAAAGTTGGCCCGAAGACTTGTACATTCCGCCCGATGCGCTAGAGGTTATCCTCGATGCGTTCGAGGGTCCGCTGGACCTGCTGTTATATCTGATTCGCCGGCAAAATATCGATATCTTGAATCTGCCGGTGGCAGAAATCACCCGCCAGTACATGGAATATGTCGAACTAATGCGGCGGCTGCGGCTGGATTTGGCCGCCGATTACCTGGTGATGGCGACCATGCTGGTAGAGATCAAGTCCCGTATGTTGTTACCTCGGCCGGAATCGGATGAGGAGGACGAGGAGGATCCGCGAGCGGCGCTGGTGCGGCGATTGCAGGAGTACGAACGTTTCCGCGGCGCTGCCGAAAAGTTGGATCAGCGGCCACGACTAGAGCGGGACCTATACCTGGTGTACGCTGCAGTCGACGATCCAGAGCCGCCAAAAGTTGAAGCGCGCGTCGAATTGCAGAACCTGATCGCGGCCATGGGCACGGCTATGCTTTCGGCCGAGCGGCGGCGGCATCTGCAATTGGTGCCGGAAACGCTGTCGGTACGCGAACGCATGGCGCAGATCATAGAACGGGTGCGCAGCGGCGAGTACGTCCGGCTGCAGGATTTCTTTTCTCCCGAGGAGGGACGCAAAGGGCTGGTGGTGAGCTTTATCGCGGTGCTGGAATTGGTTCGGGATGGTGTGCTGGTGGTTATCCAGAACGAGCCGTTTGCGCCCATTCATGTTAAGGCCGCAAGCCTGTGAGCCAACCCAAGAACTTACGTAACACCATAGAGGCGGCCCTGTTTTCAGCGGAGCAGCCACTCTCGATCAAGCATTTGCAGATGCTGTTTCCGGCCAGCGCCGCTATGCGACCGGACAAAATCCGGGCGGTGTTACGGGAACTGCTGTCCGACTACGCTGATCGAGGCATAGAACTGGTCGAAGTTGGCGGTGGCTATCGTTTCCAAACCCGCCAGGAATTTGCTCCCGCACTACGCGCCCTGCAGGAGATGCGACCACCGCGCTATTCGAAAGCGCTGTTGGAAACACTTGCTATCATTGCCTATCGCCAACCCGTCACTCGCGGTGACATTGAGGAGATTCGGGGGGTGACTGTTACCACCGAGATTATGCGCGCGCTGCTCGAGCGGGAATGGGTGCGCCAGGCTGGACACCGTGAGGTGCCGGGTCATCCAGCACTATATGTCACTACACCTCAGTTTCTGCAGTATTTTGGGCTGGCGTCGACCAGTGAGTTACCGCAACTGGGTGAAGAACGGGAACTGGCCGAGATTGCTCGAGAACTCGGTATCGAGATGCCCTCGCCGGTCGATGTGGCAGCAACGGAGCAGGACGCGCAAACAACGGTAATTACGGGTGATACCGAACCCGGCGGTGGTCCGAGCGAGGAGCCGGCGGACGATGACTCGGCAGATCCTGGCGGTAACCGGAACCCGACGGAACCCGACGGGCCGGAACAAGATCCGATGTCCCGAGCCGCCGCTGCAACAGAGATTGACTGAGCGCTTGCAGAAGGTCCTGGCCCGTGCCGGGGCAGGCTCACGCCGGGAAGTTGAGGCATGGATTCGCCAGGGTCGGGTAACCGTTGATGGCGTAGCGGCGACGCTCGGTATCCGGGTAACACCCGGTTGCCGGGTGGCCGTCGACGGCAAGGTTTTGCGCCAGCTTTACGCCGCACGAGGTGCTTCCCGGGTGTTGCTCTATCACAAGCCAGTTGGCGAGATCTGCTCACGAGATGATCCGTCAGGGCGGCCGACCGTGTTTGATCATCTGCCCCGACTCCGGGGTCGCCGTTGGGTTACAGTTGGACGACTCGATTTCAACACGTCTGGATTGCTGATTCTTTCCACCGACGGCGAGTTGGCGCATCGGCTGATGCATCCATCCAGCGGCATCGAACGCGAATATCTGTGCCGGGTGCGCGGTGAGCCGGGGCAGCTGGGGTTGAGTCGCCTGCGTGAGGGCTTACGGCTGAATGGGCGGTTGTGCCGCTTTGAGCAGGTTACTGCGCGTCGCGGACAAGGCGCCAATCGTTGGTACGCGGTAGTCGTAAGGGAGGGGCGCTACCGCGAGGTGCGTCGGCTTTGGTCCAAAGTCGGCTGCACAGTCAGCCGCCTGACCAGGATTCGTTACGGGTCGCTGCGGTTACCTCGGCGCCTACGCACCGGCCAGTGGATCGAACTCGGCGGCCCGCAAATAAGCGAGTTGTACCAACTGGCTGGCCTGAATTCTTCGTCGGCCGGCACGAGCGCGGCAGCAGTGAACGCGACCTGCGGTGAGGGGCCCCCGCCGCAACCGTTGCCGGCGGTTAAGTCGAAGGGGCGGCGCCAGGGCACATACCGGCGCGCACCCCGGACGCGGGCTTGAGCAGCAGGTCGAGGTAGCCGCTGGCAGCAGTTTCCGGGCTGGCCAGCGTCGTGGGATCTTCACCGGGGCAGGCTTGGGCACGGGCGCTGCTTGCAACCGGGCCTGGCTCCACGGTGAAAAACATAATTTCGGTGTTCGCTTCGGTTTCCTCATTCCAGATCTCGGCGAGCGCTTGCAGGGAAGCGCTGGTTACGCCGGTCGCGCCCCAGTAGGCAGGCAGGTGGCCGAGGCGGTGCCAGAGGGTGAAAATCACGCTGGCTTGCGGCGCCTGGCGCAATAGCGGCAGCAGGCCCCGGGTCAGCAGGTACGGTGCGTGCAATTGCACCGAGATCAACCGCGACCAGTGTCCCGGGTCCAGATGCTCGAGCGGTGTCAGCCGCGGAGGTTCGCCGGCGGCATGGACCAGGCCGTCGAGTTTTCCAAATTCCTCACTCAACTGGCCGGCAAGAAGATCTACTGTTTCAGCTGTGAGGTCAGCGAGTTCCTGCAGGACCTGTATGGGTGGGGCGTTGCCAAGAGCCATGATCTGGTCGTAGATGCGGTCGAGCGCGCGCTCCTGCCGGTCCAGTAGTACCACGCTGCCACCGGCAGCTGCAACCTGGTGCGACACGGCGGCGCCGATGGTGCCGGCAGCGCCAGTGACCATGATCGTTTTGTCGGCGAGTGGGCCGGTGGCAGGCATTTTGTCAGGAGCGATGCGGGTGGGCGGCAAAAAGACCTGCGGCGCACTCACCGGCGGGTACGGGCTGGGTTCACGAGTGCCGCACCGTGGTAGTCGGCACCCTCAAAATCGAAGGCTTTGCCGAAGCCTTTGACCCAGTTACCGTGTAATGGGGTGAGGCAGAACAATTGGAAGTCTGGCAACGAGGTCAAAGTGTTGACAATTTCCCCAAAGCGCTCGCGGAACTGTGGCAATAGCGTTTGCCATTCCTTGTCAGCGCGAACGCACTGGCGTGCATTGCAGGAAAAGCGCAACCGCCGGCGGGCATATGCCTGCTCTACTGCCGATTCATCATCGATGAACATAACCTGGGCAACGGGGTGTCGTGTCAGGTTGCCGGTGTGAGAGGCCAGGCCGCTGATAAGAATAAAAAATTCCCCGTCAAGGTCGATAAAGGGTGCGTAACTGAGCTCGGCTTCACCAGCCTTATCCAATGTGCCGAGCAGCAGGGAGCGGCAGCTACCGACGAATGCTTCACATTCCGCTCGGACCTTCTGTTCGAGGCTCACGGCTCGCTCAGCACTGCGCGGGTTCACTGACGTGGATCATCAGACGGCTGTGCCCAGGCGGGCAAAGCCCGCCTCCAGATCGGCCACCAGGTCGGGCAGCGATTCAAGGCCCGCATGGATGCGCAGCACGGGACCTGCTTCGTCCCAGGTTGTAACCGAGCGGTTTTTTTCCGGATAGACCGGGATCAACAGGCTCTGGTAACCGCCCCAACTCGCGCCGATGCCGAACAGTTCCAACCCATCGACCAGGGCGACCAGCGCTTGTCGGGGACAAGGTTGCAGCACGACCCCGAAAAGGCCGGCCGCACCCAAGAAATCGCGCTGCCATAGCGCATGCCCGGGAAAAGCAGGCAGGGCCGGGTGCAGGACCCTTGCCACCTCGGTCCGCGTTGCCAGCCATTGCGCCAATGCAATGCCCTGCTCCTGGTGGGCCTGCATCCGCACAGGCAGGGTACGCAAACTGCGCAGCGTTACATAGGCGTCGTCTGGACCAACGCACTGGCCAAATTGGTTGCGGGTCCGGTGAACAACTTGCCAGCACCTTTCGTTGCTGACAATAACCCCCATCATTATGTCACCGTGGCCAGAGAGATATTTAGTGGCTGCGTGCACAGAGACGTCTACACCATGCTCGAAGGATTTAAAAAAAAGAGGTGTCGCCCAGGTGTTGTCGAGGATGGTCGTGATGCCCCGTGCCCGGGCGATCGCAGTGATGGCGGGTACATCCTGGATTTCAAAGGTGAGTGACCCCGGGGATTCCAGGAAGATCACCCGGGTGTTGTCCTCGATGAGGCTTTCGATATTGCTGCCGGTCAGCGGATCGTAGTAAGTCACGGCTATGCCCAGCCCAGGCAGCACTTCATCGCAGAAGATCCGGGTCCAGGCGTAGACCGTGTCGGCTACCAGCACATGGTCACCGGTACGCAAGAATGCGAGCAGAGCAATACTGACTGCAGACAGGCCGGAGGAGGTCAGCACCGCGTCATGACCGCTCTCGAGATCGGCAACCGCACGTTCGAGATCGAAAGTCGTCGGCGTGCCCAACAAGCCGTAGACCACGCGCTCCCGGTTGCCGGGCTGGTGCCGGCGCTCAAAAGAGGCGAGGTCCGAGTGCAGGATGGTGGAGGCGTGATAAACGGGGGTGTTGACCACGCCATGGTGCGTCCGGCTCGAGCGGCCGGTGGTCACCGCAATGGTCGCCTCACCGGGTTTTGTTTCTTGTTTTTTCACGCGGAGATTCCTGGGGCTGTCAGCAAGCGCCGTGATGGTAACAGTTCCCCAGTGGGGCCGGGCCAGCATCGGCCAATGTTGCGCGGAGACAGCCGGGCACGCCCCGCCCGGGGTAAATGGCCGACACTTTTCGGGTCGCGTTGAGCCCGCTTACAAAGGGTAAACGCAACTTTAGCCGCAGGGCCGGCCGGCGACTGGACAGAGTCGCAAAAATTAAGGACACTTGGTGGGTTACGCGAGGCCAGTGATACTGCCTGGCGTGCTAATAACGACATTTTTAACCGTTTCTCAACAAAGGAGGATACAACATGAAACGTCGTGATTTTCTGAAAAAAGCCGGTGCTGGCAGCGCGGTCGCTGCTGGTACCCTGGCTGCACCAGCAATTGTCAAGGCGCGGACTGAAATCGTTATGGTCAGCACCTGGCCCCGCGATTTTCCTGGCCTGGGTACAGCTGCTCAACGGCTGGCCAAAAACTTGTCCGATGCGACCGATGGCCGCCTGCATGTTGAGTACTTCGCGGCCAACGAGCGGGTCAAGGCTTTCGACTCGTTTGACGAGGTTGCCTCGGGTAATGCGCAGTGCTACCACACCGCCGATTACTACTGGAAAGGCAAGCACCCGGGTTGGGCTTACTTTACGTCGGTGCCCTTTGGTTTGACCTATACCGAGATCAATGCCTGGATACGTTTCGGTGGTGGTCAGGAACTATGGGACGAACTGGGCGCTGAATTCGGGCTGAAGTGTATGCCGGGCGGTAACACCGGCGTACAAATGGGTGGCTGGTTCCGCAAGGAGATCAACTCGGCCGATGACCTCAAAGGACTCAAGATGCGTATCCCGGGCCTTGGCGGCGATGTCATGGCCAAGTTGGGCGCTTCGCCCGTGTCTCTGCCGGGCGGCCAAATCTACGAGAACCTGATGTCTGGCGCTATTGATGCGACCGAGTGGGTCGGTCCCTGGAACGATGGCTTCATGAAGTTCTACGAGGCGGCCAAGTACTATTACTATCCGGGCATGCACGAGCCGGGCTCGATGCTGTCGTTCGGCTGGAACAAGTCGTTTTGGGATAGCCTGTCTGCTTCGGACCAGTTGCTTATCACGTCGGTTGCAGCGCTGGAGAACGACCTGATGATGTCTGAGTACAACTACAACAATGGCGTGTCGCTAGAGAAACTGATCAACGAGCAGGGCGTTCAGTTGCGCGCCTTCAATGACGATGTTTACGACAGTTTCGGTGAGGCAGCGGCGGAGGTGTTCGAAGAAGTCCGGGCTCACAGTGATCTTACAAACCGTGTTCACGAGAGTTTCGAGGCTACTCGTGCTGCAGTCGGTGGTTGGGCCAAGATCGCCGATGTGGCCTACCTTGCACAACGCAACCGGGTGCTCGGTCTCTGATCTGACACCTGTCACCAGGAAAGGAAGGCGGGGCCTGCGGGCTCCGTTTTCCCTTGTGCTCACCGATAGCCCGTGCCGTCGGTTGCCAGGCCGGGTCACATGGCACTGTGCAGGTAACGCAAAGGTATGGCCATAATGGAATCGAGCAGGGTGGCAGCGGTTGGTAACGAGCCGGTGCACTGGACCAGACCGGCTGTGCTGGCCCGCATGTTCGCCGCGGCCGTGATCGGCAGCACCTTTTTGTTTCTGATCAACAACTACCTTATCTTCTGGCAGGGTTGGCCGGGCTTGTGGAAATTCTTTGCTCACCAGCAGTGGCTGGGGCTGGGACCATTGCGCTCGCCGCTGGTCGATGATGTGCTGCTGTTGGGCTGGATCCAGCTGGGAATACTACTGGCCCTGCTGGCCGGGGTGGCAGTTTATGTATTGTTGACCCCGCAACGGGGTCTGCGTGTGGACTCGGAATTGTGGTCGTCGGTGGCAGCGTATGTCATCCGCGGCTGTTTCTGGGCTGTGCTGCTGGTGGGCGTGGTCGACATGGTGATCTCATTCCTGCGCGTGGAGGGATTTCTGGTTGCTCTTTTCGGCCAGGAGATGGCAACGAATCTTGGACGCTCAGTGTATCGCGGCAGCCACATCCACTACCCACTGGTGATACTTGGTTTCATCATCGCCTTGTTCGCCCGTGGCCTTGGGTTTATCTGGCTGGCACTGTTCGTTGTGATTGCCGAATTCCAGATCGTCATCTCGCGTTTCATCTACTCCTACGAACAGGTGTTTATGGGTGACTTGGTGCGTTTTTGGTATGCGGCACTATTCCTTTTCGCCAGTGCCTATGCCCTTATCACCGAAGGGCATGTGCGCGTGGACGTTTTCTATACCCGCTTTAGCCTACGTGGCAAGGCCTGGACCAATTGCCTGGGCTCAACCCTACTCGGGTTGCCGTTATGTTGGGTGATTCTGACGACTGGCATGGCCAGCAAAGGTAGCAGCCTGAACAGCCCGCTGCTCAGTTTCGAGGTTTACCAGCAGGGCTACGGCATGTACGTCAAGTACCTGATGGTGGGCTTTCTGATCATTTTCGCCGTGTCCATGATGATCCAGTTTTGCAGCTACTTTCTGAGCAGTGTGGCCGATCTTTGTGGTGAGTCTGGCCACAAGGACGTCGCCGAAGAATCGGCGCTCTAGCGCTAGCCAAGCGCCGAAAGCCAGCCCATGGAACTCGTTTTTCTGAGCCTGCTCATAGTGCTGATGGTGCTGGCGCTCAGTTCCGGTTTTCCGGTGGCTTTTTCCCTGCCGGGCTCGGCGATTCTCAGTATTGGCGCAGCTGCATTGTGCGGGTACATTTTTGCTGGTGATGCGGGTGCCTATTTTGCTCAGGGTGGTGCAGTCCAGTGGCTGAGTGCAGGGGTCACTAATTTTCGCAGTCTGTACTGGGATGTTGAGCGCGATACGCTGATTGCGATTCCGTTGTTCATATTCATGGGTATCATGCTGCAGCGGTCAAAGATTGCCGAAGACCTGCTGGTGGCCATGGCCCAGTTGTTCGGGCCGGTGCCCGGCGGGCTGGGCATCTCGGTGGTGTTCGTAGGGACGTTGCTGGCTGCGACCACAGGCATTGTTGGAGCCACGGTCATAGCCATGGGACTGATTTCGCTGCCAGCCATGTTGCGGCATAACTATGCCAAACCGCTTGCTTGCGGCACGATTTGTGCCGCTGGCACGCTGGGTCAAATTATCCCTCCCTCTATCGTCCTGATCATTCTCGCTGATCAATTGTCCAATGCGACCGATGTGGCCGGGGCCTTGCGCACCGAGCACTACAAACAGGTCACCGGCGAATTCAACCTGCCATCGGAGTTTTCTGTCAGTTCAGCGAGCGCTGGTGAGATGTTCATGGGGGCCCTGTTTCCAGGTCTGGTGCTGGTGGGGCTGTACATGGGCTACATCCTCATTAGAGCTTTGATTCAGCCCCGCAGTGCGCCGTCTGTCCCCTACGAAGGCAACTACGATCTTCAGTTTGTCATCCGGGTGTTGCTGGCGCTGGTGCCACCGTTGGCGCTGATTTTTGCGGTGCTGGGCTCCATCATCATGGGTATTGCAACCGTCAATCAGGCCGGCGCCATCGGCGCCATCGGCGCTATGATCATGGGCGGCTACCGGCTTAACACCAGTGGCAAGCACCGCTACCTTCCGGCGATCATCGCCTTGGTATCGACACTGTTGATCTTCGTTGTCAACAGTGCCTACGAGGTCAATGTCAAGAACCTGCAGTCGTCCGAGGATGTGGTCGGCTTGATTTTGGCATCCGTAGGTGTCGCCGGCCTGTTCGTCTCGATGTTGTGGAGTGCATACCGGGCGTTCGTTACTGAAGACGTGTTGCGCGGGGTCATGGTGGAGACGGCCAAGATTACCTCGATGGTGTTCATTATCCTCATCGGTGCAGCAATGCTGACCTCTGCATTTAGGGCGTTCGGCGGAGAGATACTGGTCAAGGATTTTCTGGGTGGGCTACCCGGCGGGTTCTGGATTCAATTCATCGTGGTGATGGCGGTGATTTTTCTGCTTGGGTTCTTTCTCGACTTTATCGAGATTGCCGTTGTGGTGGTGCCGATTGTTGCCCCGATCCTGCTGGCCGAGCCTTCGGCCAATGTCACCGCCGTCTGGTTGGGGGTGATGATAGGGCTTAATATTCAGACCTCGTTTTTGACCCCACCTTTTGGTTTTGCGCTGTTTTACCTGCGCGGCGTCGCCCCCTCCACGGTGAAGACGCTGCAGATCTACCGTGGGGCCGTGGCGTTTATCG
>Ga0208278_1000213_pt1 | contig 31994 bp, 30 predicted proteins | sample ETN01SmetaG_FD_185794 | JGI IMG/M metagenome (GOLD analysis project Ga0208278, IMG submission 185794) | Marine microbial and viral communities from oxygen minimum zone, Eastern Pacific Ocean - ETNP2014F12-01SV259 (SPAdes) (version 2) | ecosystem: Environmental > Aquatic > Marine > Oceanic ...
AACATGTTCCAGAAATATATTATTACTCCCATGAAATGAGCCTTGTTATCATGAAAGATCTTTCAACTCATGGAGTATTGAGGGGGCAACTGATTGAAGGGCAATATTTTGCCAAATTTGCGGATCATATTTCGACTTACCTTGCAGAAACTCTATTTCATACAAGTGATATTTTCTTAAATCCAAGAGAGAAAAAAGAATTAGTAAGAGATTTCATCAATATTGATTTATGCCAGATTACTGAAGATTTTGTATTTACCCACCCTTTTGAACAGAATGAAACTAATGTATACAATATTGAATTAAAGGATTTTGAAATAAAATCAATTCAAGAGGATTGTGAATTAAAAATCGCTGTGGCTGAAATGAAACGTAAATTTATGACTGAAGCACAGGCACTCATTCATGGCGACCTTCATACTGGGAGTATCATGGCAAATGAGGAAGAAACTTATGTCATTGATCCTGAATTCGCGTTTTATGGTCCAATGGGTTTCGATGTTGGAGCACTCCTAGGAAATTTCTTGATGACATATTTTTCACATGAACATCGGCAGAACCTTTTAGGAAGAGAACCTTATCAATATCGTAAGTGGTTGTTGGATACAATTGAAATAATCTGGAAGGAATTTGTAAATAAATTTGAACTTTTATGGGTTGAACAAGCCACTTCTGAACGAAGTTTGTACTGGGCTTATGAAAGGGGTGAAGAGCATTTTAAAAAACAACGAGATGTATTTTTATTGGATCTGTTTCAGGACACTCTTGGATTTGCTGCATGTAAAATGATGAGAAGGATCCTTGGGCTTGCAAAAGTGGCTGACATAGCAGATATTAGAGACCTTAAGGAGAGAGCGAGAATCGAAAACATGACACTTCAAATGGGGAAAAAACTGGTAACAGAAAGGAAGAAAATCAATTCGATTGAAGAAGTGATTGATCTAGCAAAGAGTTTTTCAGAATTGAGATAAAACATTTATAAAGTCTGGTATATCTTGAGGCTCAATTTGTTAATTTTAAACTGATTTGAACCATGGAGCCGGTACCGAAGAATAAATCTTTTTTACCTCAAACACTGCGTTGGGAAGACGGTGAATTATTCCTTCTGGATCAGACGCTTCTTCCTGGGAAAGTGGTAGAAGAACGTCAAGATAGCGTTGAGCAGGTTTGGGATTCCATCAAAAAACTTAAAGTCCGTGGAGCTCCTGCGATTGGAATTGCGGGGGCTTATGGTTTGGTTGTTGCCCTGAAATCGTGTCAAGGCCTGGAACGTGTTGAATTCATCGATGAGATGCGTAAACAGGCACAATACCTCGATGGCGCACGACCTACAGCGGTCAATCTGCACTGGGCATTGGAGCGTATGGTTCAGCATGCGGAAGGATTATCGGAAACCTCATCTGAATTGATTCATCAACGGCTTCTGGAAGAAGCCATCCGGATTCATGATGAAGACAGGCAGTTATGCCGAGGAATGGGCGAAGCCGGAAAAGGATTGATCCGGGAAGGAATGGGGATATTAACACATTGTAATGCCGGATCTTTGGCCACTGCTGAACTAGGCACTGCGACTGCCCCAATGTATCTGGCGCATGAAGACGGGATCCAGTTCAAGGTTTATGCGGATGAAACCCGGCCATTGCTTCAGGGAGCCAGGCTGACGAGTTGGGAACTGATGCAGGCAGGGATCGACGTAACTTTAATATGCGACAACATGGCGGCCTCGATGATGTCTCAGGGGCTGATCGACATGGTCATCACAGGAACCGACCGTGTCGCAGCCAATGGTGATGTGGCGAACAAAATCGGAACTCTTGGAGTAGCCATTCTGGCCCGGCATTACGGGATACCATTTTATGTGGCCTGTCCCTATTCCACCATCGATCATCAGACCCCGAACGGTGAGCAGATCCCTATTGAAGAACGGGATCCGAATGAAGTGACCTTCTGGGGCAATCATCGTACGGCCCCGGACAATGTTAAAGTTAGAAGCCCAGCTTTTGATGTAACTCCAAATGAATTGGTCACGGGCCTGATAACCGAAAAAGGGATTCTCAGGGCTCCCTATCTCAATTCGATAAGCGAAACATACTCTTAAGAAAAAGTGTCTCAAGGATCCAAAAAAGAAGGACCATTCCTGCTTGGTGTGGATGCAGGAACGGAGAGCCTGAGAGCGGGGATATTTGATCTTTTTGGAAATCCTCTGGCATTTTCCTCAACAGCTTATTCGACGGAATTTCCTCAACCGGGATGGGCAGAGCAGAACCCTCTTGACTGGTGGAATGCTCTGGGCTGTTCGGTTCGTTCTGCCATCCATGAGGGAGGTGTCGATTCCAATGCCATTGCTGCGATGGCGGTTGATACCACCTGCTGCAGCGTGGTGGCGCTTGACGAAAAAGGAGATCCGCTGCGTCCCTGTTTGATCTGGATGGATCTCAGGAGTGCTCCCCAGACGGAGAAGGTTTTGGCCACAGGGGATCCTGCCTTGAGAGTGAACAGCAACGGTCAAGGGCCGGTTTCAGCAGAATGGATGATTCCCAAGGCACTTTGGATTCATGAAAATGAACCTGAATTGTTTGATCGTGCAACAACCATTTGTGAATTTCAGGATTACATCAACCTACACCTCACAGGCCGCAGAGTTGCTTCGATCAATAACGTATCAGCTCGCTGGCACTATGACCGAACACGTGGTGGGATACCAGAAACCCTTCTTGAAAAACTGGGTTTAAGTGCATTGTCTGAAAAATGGCCTTCCGAAGTCTTGAATCTTGGAGAACAGATAGGGGGGCTGACGGCAAAGGCCTCAGAACATCTAGGGCTTCCCAAAAATTTACCGGTGGTACAGGCTGGAGCAGATGCTTTCATTGGCATGATTGGTCTTGGTGTGGTGAGACCCGGAAGCCTGGCTTTCATCACGGGTTCGTCCCATCTTCAGTTGGGATTGAGTGAAAAGGCTTTTAACGGGACAGGTGTCTGGGGCACCTATTGTGATGCACTGCTGCCTGGGATACACGCGGTCGAAGGGGGGCAAACCTCTACAGGCTCCGTAGTGAACTGGCTTAAAAAACTTTATGGTGTAGAGGATTATGAAGTCCTCAACCGAGAAGCAAAGAAACTTCCTGCAGGTTCCGAAGGACTGATCGTCCAGGAACACTTCCAAGGCAACCGCACTCCTCATACCGATCCTCTTTCACGAGGGGTTTTCCATGGACTGACTTTGAAACACCAAAGAGCACATCTTTTCCGGGCCGTGATTGAGGGAGTGGCTTTCGGCAGTGAACTGATTCTTGAAACCATGCGGAACAACGGTTTTATACCGGAAAGAATTGTCATCGCCGGTGGTGCGACCCGATCCCCTCTTTGGTTGCAAATCCATGCCGATGTCTCAGATCTTCCACTGACGTTGACCAAAGTTTCAGACGCTCCAACTCTGGGTTGTGCCATCCTTGCTGCTGCAGGTGTAGGGTTCTACGAGAATGTACAGTCGGCAGCAGATATGATGGTTCAAGTCGAAGGAGTGGTGAAACCCAATTCTGAAACGCATCAGGAATACCAGCCATATTATGAAAACTACAAACAAACCTATCACGCCATGAGCCAACTCCGAATGAACCTGGAACGTAAATGAAAAACGCGGTGATCAAACAGGGCGGAAGGACGGTGATTGCCATGGCACATGTTCCTGCCCTTCCAGGTTCACCCGATTATAAACTGCACGAGGGAATGCAGAAATTACATGATTGGGTTGGTCGGGATATTGAAGCTCTTCAGTCGGGAGGAGTGGATGCGATCATGTTCGGTAATGAATTTGACAGGCCCTATGTGCTGAAAGCTCCTCCGGAAGGTCTTGCGGCCTTGACAGCGGTGGTTACTGAAGCCAAGAAAACCTTGAAGCTTCCTTTTGGAGTGAATTACCTCTGGGATCCAGTTGCAACAGTTGCTCTGGCATCTGCAACTGGGGCATCGTTTGCCAGGGAAATCTACACCGGCGTATATGCCTCCGATATGGGACTTTGGGTGCCTGATTGTGCAGGTGCTGCTCGTTTAAGATCACAACTGGGTAATCAGGATTTGCAGATGCTTTTCAATATCAATGCGGAATTTGCAACCAGTCTTGATACTCGTCCACTTTCCGTACGTGCTCAAAGTGCGGTTTTTTCGTCCAAGGCGGATGTGGTCTGTGTGTCAGGCCCGATGACCGGTCAAGGGGTGGAACAATCCGAACTTGCTGCAGTGAGAGAGGTGCTTCCGGAAACACCCTTGCTTGCAAATACGGGGGTCAACCTCGAAACAGTCCGTGAGATCATGAAGGTCGCCGATGGATGTGTGATCGGAACCCATCTGAAAAAAGACGGAAATACCTGGAATCCTGTTGATGTTGAACGGGTGAAACGTTTTATGGATAAAGTGACACAAACCATTAAAGGAGTGACATGAAAAAAATTTTGAACGATCCCTTCAATTATGTTGATGAAATGTTAGACGGGCTATGCTCCGCTCATCCGGAATTGTATCGCCAAGCTGGTGAAGGAGGAAGGGTGATTGCTCGTGCAGAAAAAATGACACAAGGGAAGGTTGGTATCGTAAGTGGAGGAGGATCGGGACATTTGCCTGTCTTTACTGGATATGTTGGAAAAGGTTTATTGGATGCGTGTGCAATAGGAGATGTTTTTGCTTCACCATCAGTGGATCAAATGGCTGATGCAATGCGGGAAGCCAATGGAGGTGCTGGTATTTTAAAGTTATACGGGAATTATGGTGGAGACGTCATGAATTTCGATATGGCAGGTGAAATGCTCGAAATGGAAGATATCTCTTCAACGACCGTTTTACTTGCCGATGATGTGGCTTCTGCCCCAATAGATGAAAAGGAAAAACGTCGTGGTGTCGCCGGAATGGTCTATGCCTTTAAGATTGCAGGTGCTGCAGCAGAAGAAATGAGAAATTTAGAAGATGTAACACGAATTGCACAAAAAACTGCGGATGCCTGTCATTCTGTAGGCGCAGCATTGACTCCTTGTACTGTTCCTCAGGCAGGAAAACCAACTTTTGAAATTTCTGCTGATGAAATGGAAATGGGAATGGGCATTCATGGGGAACCCGGTGTTTGGCGCGGTAAAATTAAAACAGCCGATGACATCGCCAACGAAATGGTGGATATGCTTGTTTCGGACATGAAACTGTCATCAAATTCTCGGGTTTCAGTCATGGTCAATAGTTTAGGAGCAACCCCACCTGAAGAACTCTATATCCTTTACCGAATCTTAAAAAAGAGACTTGTTGACCTCGGTGTTGAAATCGTTATGCCTCTAGTCGGGCGATATGCAACCTCAATGGAAATGTCAGGAGTTTCGTTTACTTTTTGTGAACTTGATTCTGAATTGGAAACCCTTCTCCAAGCCCCTGCAGATTGTGCGTTTTGGAAAGTAGCATGATCACCACCGATTCAGTCAAATCTGCAATAACTAGAATTGCAAATTGTATGGAGGAATCTGCGGATGAACTGAATTCCGCGGACGGCCTTTTGGGAGACGGTGATCTTGGAATTACAATGATTAGAGGTTTTCGGCAAATCATGGAAATCAGAGATTCCCTTCCAGATGATATCGGCATGGCTTTGTTCCAGTGTGCAAAAGCATTTACAAAAACTTCCGGATCAAGTTTTGGGACTCTCCTAGCAACTGGCTTGATGGCGGTGGCCAAGGTTAAAAAAGGGCAGATGGATATTCATAATGAAGAAATATCGAACTTGCTGGGGGTTGCATTGGAGGCCATGAAAGAGAGGGGCAAAGCGAATCTTGGAGATAAAACTGTATTGGATGTGCTTGATGCAGCAAGTATGGCTTCAAAAAACAAAACAACCGGTACGGAGATTTTGAGCGATATTCATGAAGCAATCAGAAAAACAATTGATGATTTCAGAGGCCGTGAAAGTAAAGTTGGTCGAGCAAGGATATTCTCTGAAAAATCAATCGGACTTGATGATCCGGGAATGTTGGCCTTTCAAAGAATGTTTGAAGCAATAAATTAATTGAATGAGAGGAAATCGCTGGGATGAATTGGCCGATATACTGGTCAACTATTCTACTGAAACCCGAAAAGGTGATCGGGTTCTGATTACGATGATGGAAACGGATACTTTCCCTTTGGCAAGGGCAGTTCATGCTGCTGCAGTGCAGGCAGGTGCGATGGCACACATAGAATTCCAGTCTTTACTTCTGCAGCGTGACCTGATGCTTCATGGTTGTGAGGAGCAATTTGCTCCTTCTCATGAATTGCAGTCCAGAGGTATGGAATGGGCAGATGTCTATATCGGTCTACGGGGGGCAAGCAACCCCCATGAACTGTCCGGTATTGAGGAAGAAAGGATCATGGCTTTCCGGAGAGAACTGGGGAAAGTTTCAGCGAAACGTACCGAAGAGACCCGATGGGTTTTGGTTAGGGTTCCTAATTCGTCTTTTGCCCAGCAAGCCGGTATGAGTACGGAAGAAATGATGGATTTCTTCTTCGACGCTACATTGTTGGACTGGAAGGAAGAATCCAGAAGATATCAAGAGATATGTCAATTCATGCAATCGACCGAGAAAGTTAGAATTGTTGGAAAAGACACCGACTTAAATTTTACTACAAAAGGACGGACCTATGTGATTGATGATGGTCACATCAATATGCCCGGTGGAGAAGTTTACACCGCTCCACTGGATGAAAGTGCTGAGGGCCAGATCAGTTTTGATTTTCCAGCAGTCTTTGCAGGTCAGTATGTTGAAGGAATCCGGCTACGTTTTTCCAGAGGAGAGGTGGTTGAAGCCCACGCGGACCGCAATGAGGCCCTCCTGCATCAATTGATTTCCATGGATGAAGGGGCAAAAAGGATCGGGGAGTTTGGAGTAGGAACCAATTATGGCATCAGCCGTTATTGTTATGATTTACTTTTTGATGAAAAAATAGGAGGGACCGCTCATATTGCATTGGGAAGAGCATACAGCCAATGCGGTGGAATAAATCAGTCCGCTTTCCATTGGGATTTAATCAAGGATTTAAGAGAAGAAGGAGAATTATTTCTTGACGAGAAGGTTGTGATGCATCATGGAGAATTTGTTATATAAAAAATGAAGATGAAAGAAATATCGAAAACAGATTATCCAGATTGGTTCTTAAAAAAAAGGACTGGAAAGAATTTAATCGTGTCTCCAGCAATACCTTGGTTAATGGTAGGTTTTCCAGTGTTAATCCTCATAGCAATAGTAATTTATCCAACTATTTGGATGGGATACCATGCTTTTCAAAATACCAGCATGATGAGTTTGTTCAATAATAATTTCGAATATGTTGGGTGGAGTAATTTCTATAATGTTATGACTTCAGATAGAATGCATGAAAGTATTTATCGTTTAATTCAATACCTTTTATTTGGTGCATGCCTTGAAGTGATTTTAGGGACCATCTTGGCTCTAATTCTTTATGAGATGATAAAAAATGAGTTGCTTAGAATTGTTTTACTTATATTAATGGTCATGCCGATGATGCTTCCACCATCGATTGTTGGAGTTTTGTGGAAGTTTCTACTTCAAGCATACAATGGTGCAATTAATCACTTGTTGATTAATCTGGGTTTTCTTGACGCGATGGAGAGGATTGAATGGCTTGGAGCAGAATTTGCGCTTTATTCAATAACCATTGCAGATGTATGGCAATGGACTGCACTGCCTTTGTTGATTGTGTATTCAGGCAGAGTTTCATTGCCACCAGCAATCTATGAAGCAGCAAGAGTTGACGGTGCACCAACTTGGATGGTCTTAAAGCGGATAACACTTCCAATGTTAAAAGAAATTATTGCAATAGCATTTATCATAAGGTTCATGGATGCATATAAATTTGTAGACAAAATTTATGTGATGACATCAGGAGGGCCAGGTCAATCTACAGAACTTCCTGTGTTTATAGCTTTTCAAAAAGGTATTAGAGAAGTTGAAGTAGGAGAAGCAGCTGCATATGCATGGATAATTTTTGTTTTTGCTGCGTTACTAATAACTCTTTTTTTAAAGTATTTAAAAAATGTGCTTAAAGCACAAGCATTCGCATGAAACTATGACAGAATCAAATATCAAATTAATCAAAATAATATTACTTGCGTTTCTATTGGTATGGATCGTCTTTACGCTTTTCCCATTGTATTTCCAATTGATAACATCCTTGAAACCTGTTGCAGAAATAAATGCCATGGTGCCGACATTCTGGCCAGAAACGTTCCGTCCAGGTAATTATTTAGGAATTTTTGCAGATCCGGGTAGTCTCAAGTCTTTGATGGATAGCCTGATTGTTTCAATTTCTAACACAATACTATCCTTGTTACTTGGAACTTTAGCCGGTTATGCCCTTGCACGTTATCTTAAAGGAATTGTTGGTGAGAATTTGGCTTTCTGGATCTTATCCAATCGAATGTTTCCACCAGTAGCGGTTATTATACCCATGTTTTTTCTGTTCGATGCTACTCCTTGGGGTACTGATAGTTATGTTAGTCTAATCTTACTGTATCTGGTGTTTAACCTGCCTCTTGCGACATGGTTGATGATGGTTTTTTTTCGTGATGCTCCAAGAGAATTGGAGGAAGCCTCATATTTGGACGGTTATACCCCATTAAAGACATTTTTTAAGATTACACTTCCTTTAGTTTTTCCAGGAATGATATCCGTAGCAATGTTGTGTTGGATTTTTGCATGGAATGAATATTTATTTGCTAATCTTCTGACAGGTACTACTGTAAAAACTTTTCCAGTCCACATACCCTCATTCACCCAGGGAAGTCAAACACTTTGGAATTTAGTTATGGCTTTTTCAATGGTCGCAATGATTCCTCCAGTAGGCATGTTTATTATTTTGAGAAGGTATATGGTACGAGGATTATCACTGGGTGTTGTGAAAGGTTAGCATGGTGCATCTTGAGTTGAATAAAATTTGTAAAGGATTTGATCATCCTGTCATCGATAGGCTTTCGTTGAAAGTTGATAAAGGAGAATTTTTTGTAATTGTGGGACCTTCGGGTATAGGAAAAACGACATTATTAAGATGTATTGCAGGATTAGAAAAATTGGATGAAGGAGAGATATTTATCGAAGGTGATAATGTGACGAATGTTCCTCCTTATAACAGGAATGTTGCCATGACTTTCGAAAGTTATGCACTTTATCCCCATATGACAGTTTTTGAGAACATTGCTAACCCACTTAAAGCGTTAAAAAAAGAGGATTCGTTGATTCGTAGTCGAGTTTATGAAATTGCTGAATTACTGCATATTGATGGATTATTGGAAAGGAAACCACACGAAATTTCAGGGGGCCAAAAACAAAGAACTGCTCTTGGAAGAACTTTGGCCGCTCATCCCCGTGTTTTTCTCCTGGATGAACCAATCAGCCATCTTGATGCAAAAATCAGAGCTGAACTTCGAACTCAATTTCATACCCTGGAAGCTCTTAGAGAAGTTAGCACCGTTTATGTGACTCATGATTATGCAGAAGCCCTATCACTTGGTGATAGGATTGGGGTCATGGGAAACGGGGGTTTGGTCCAAATAGGAACAGCCCATGAAATCTACGAAAAACCCAATTCTTTGTTTGTAGCACAGCATCTAGGACAACCAAGTATCAACTCATTGGAAATCGATTTAATTGAGGAAGCAGAAAAGCCATCGGCGATTGCTGGAAGTCTGAAATTACCTGTTGATTTAAATCATTGGGAACACCTTAAAAGAAAAAATATAACTAAATGTACATTAGGTATAAGGCCCCAATTTGTCAAAGTGGTGAATGGAGATCAAAGCAGTGAAGATAATAGTTTGGAACTAAATGGAATGGTCGAAGTCTATGAAGCATTAGGTGCCTATGGCGTGATGATAACATCTGTTGTTGGTCAAAAACTTACAGTATTAACGGATCCGGAAGACAAGTATGATCATGATGAAAATATTATAATACGGATTGACCCTTCTACCTTCAATTATTTTGATCTCAATAATGGTGTGAATCTGATTCCATAATCATGTCAACATTAAAGATAAAAAATTTAAATAAGATTTATAATCCAGGTAAAAATCAAGTCCATGCAGTAAAGGATTTGAACCTGGAAATTCAAGATGGAGAATTTGTTGCTTTATTAGGACCTTCTGGTTGCGGGAAAACATCTACCTTGAGGATGATTGTCGGGCTTGAATCAATTACTTCAGGCACGATCATGTTCGGTGATGAGGTGATGAACGAAATGACTCCAGAAAAACGTAATGTGGCAATGGCTTTTGAATCATATGCCTTGTATCCCAATTTTACTGTCTTTGAAAACTTATCTTTTCCATTAGAAGTAAGAAACATTGAATCAACGATAAGAACAAAAAAAGTAAACGAAATTGCTGAAATGCTTCAGATTTCTGATCTGTTGAATCAAAAACCGGGTCAATTATCAGGAGGCCAACAGCAAAGAATTTCTTTAGGGCGAGCATTAATCAGAGATCCTGCAGTATTCATTTTAGATGAAGTCATGAGTCATCTTGATGCACACTTAAAATTCAAAATGCTTTTTGAGTTAAAGAAAATTCATCAAAACCTAAAAAAAACGATGATTTATGTGACTCATGATCAAATGGAAGCCCTTGCTTTATCCGATAAAGTTGCGGTTATGGCAAATTCCGAACTTCAACAATTTGGGAATAGGAACAGTCTTTATCATCAACCCAAAAACCGGTTTGTTGCTGATTTTATTGGTGAACCAGCCACTAATTTTATGGATGCTGAATATAATGGAGAAGAAGATCAAGGCCAGATGAAAGTTGGTGATAGTCTGAATTTCTTTCTGAATGAGGAATCCATAAATGCGATGAATAATGCTAAAATCAGTGAAGCGACTATAGGGATACGACCGCAAAATCTAAGTGTTGAACCACTTGTTGGCGGGAAAAGCGTAAAAGGTCAATTATTAATCAATGAATTTTTAGGTGAGCGAAGTATACTTGAAATAGAATCAAACGGTGTCCATTATAAAGTTCTTTCATACCCACAAAGGAACTTGAATAAAGGTGATACAATGACTGTTTATTACCATCCAAAAGATGTAATGGTATTTCATCCTGAGACGGAGGAATTGGTTATGGAAACTCCTTGAAACGTGATATTTTTTCCTTCGTCTGTTTATTGCGTTTCAATCGAAAGGAGTTTATTTGATCCGGGAAAACCTGGAATCTCAATCTCAATATAGGAGTTGATATGGGTGCTTTCTCTCATTTAACACGACGTAAATTTTTAAAAAGTGCAGCTGCAGGTGCCGGCGCATTGGCTGCAAATAAAATGCTTCCAGAAAAACTAGCTGCTGGAGGGCACAACAAAATACTTCCGCCTAATGGACGTTTTAAAGATATTGAATTGACATATTTCCAGGATAACAACTGGTTACATGCGCCCTTATGGTTATCTCCCACGTTCCAAAAGGATGCTGGAGTGAGCATTAAAAGTAGAGAACTTTATGGTGGTGGAGATACGGTTGCCAAAGTCCTGCCTCAGCTATTATCAAGAAAGCCACGATTTGATTGGGTTCAATATCCAGATTTGTTTTTTGGGCAATTTGCAGAAACGGGTCAACTTGAACCACTAGATGATTATTTTGCTCAGTATCCAAGTGCTCAAGAATACTTGGATTGGGTCATGCCTGCCTATGGAGAATTTTATACAAAATGGGATGGAAAGACTTATGGAATAATGCTGGATGGAGATATCCATGTTTTACATTATCGAAAAAATTTCTTTAATGATTCAGGTCTTCAAAAAAAGTATTCCAAGCGTTTTCAGCGTGAATTGAAGGTCCCAAAAACTTGGCCTGAATTTTTAGATTGCACTCAATTTTTTACAGAAGAGTTATCTAGTCAGGGTGTTTATGGGACTTCAATGGTTGTCAATCCACCTAATTTTGGTTGGGGATTTTGGATGGATATTGCTGCAGGGAAAGGAGTTAATTATTTTGATGCAAACATGAATCCTGGAATTAACTCTGATGGGGCGATTGAAGCCCTCGATATGTATAAAAACATCATCGATTTTAGCGGACCTGGAGGAAAATCAATGGATTTAGGACAAAGCATTCAACGCTGGCAATCTGGAGCTGATGTCATGTCTGTTTGGTGGATTGACCTTGCTGAATTTACTGTCCAGCAACAAGGCATGGAAAGAGCTGAACAACAAGGTGCTGATATTGTACCTGGTTGGGAACAACCTGACGGATCAATCAATCACAAGGCCATATCATTGTGGTGTAGAACAGGATCGATCCCTAAAAATATTCCCCAGGACAAGAAGGATGCTGCTTTCTATTATCTTTATAGAATGTCTCATCCATCTGTTTCAGACGAAATTGTTGCAGATGAATATTGTGGTTCGGATCCTTTTGGTCGTTCCCATTACACGGACGATGCTGCTAGAAAGTATCTCGCACCCAATCCCCAAAGGGGAACCGATAATGATCTGTGGTCAACCAATGCTGGAATTTACCAGACTTTTGAAACTGCACGTTCTCATTTGGATGGTGGTTTGAAAAATATTGAAGTTGGCTACCCACAATTTTACTGGGAAGGAACACCTCAATATGCAGATGCATTAGGTAGGAATATTTCCAAAGCAGTGAATGGTCAGTTGTCTTCAAAACAGGCTCTCGATGAAGCTGCAGAAGAATGGGTTAAAATTGTGCAGAAATTAGGAATTGATAGCCAAAAACGTCAGTATACCAATTTTCTAAGTGGTGCTAGAAAATTAGGTTATAAAGTCTGATGTTATTATAGGAAAAAGCATCCCATAAAAATGGGATGCTTTTCTTTTAGGTAGGAGTTCTATCTCTGTGAATTAATCCAATATTCAGAAATCAAAAAACCAACAAATTTTAAGTGATTGATCATCCTGAAAAACAGCAGGCTTTGCGTTTTTTCCGGCAATTGGTTCGTGTCCGAACCTTTGAGGAACGAGTCAGTGAACTCTTTGTTCAGGGAGGAACCGCGGGGTCGATGCTTCATCTTTCGATTGGCGAAGAAGCCGGAGCCGTCGGAGTGATGGGGGCGATGCGCGAAGGTGACGGATTCACGACCCATCATCGGGGTCATGGGATTTTCCTGGCAAGGGGTGCTGACCCGAAAAGGATGATGGCTGAAATCGCTGGCAAATCCAGTGGTTATTGCAGGGGTAAAGGCGGGTCGATGCACATTGCCGATATGGGTCTTGGTCATTTGGGAGCGAATGCAATCGTTGGAGGCGGCATCAGCCATGTGGTTGGTGCAGGATTGACCTACCAGATGAAACACAACGGCAATGCAGCAATTGCATTTTTTGGAGATGGAGCAATGCAGCAGGGGATTCTCTATGAGAGCATGAACCTCTCTGCGCTCTGGAAATTGCCCGTCATGTTTGTATGCATCAACAATGAATATGGAATGGGAACCCGCCTTGATCGTGCCAGTGCCACACTGGAATTCGAAAGAAGGGCAGAAACCTTTGGGTTACGTGCTGCAGAAGTCGATGGGACCGACGTCTTTGAGGTATACAACCGTTCGAGAAACATGCTGGAGGATGTCAGGAAAGGGCAGCCGGCGTTTTTGAAAGTCAACAGTTACCGGTTTCACGGACATGCACGAATGGATAAAAGCCCCTACCGAGATCAAGACGAGGAGCGTGAAGGACGTAAAAAAGATGCAATTGCATTTCTCAGGCAGCATATCGTTGAGGAGGGTTGGTATCAGGAATCCGAATGTGATGAACTGGTGGAAGAAGTCAAACAGGAAATGGATGAAGCTCTGAAATATGCCCAGCAGTCTTCTAATCCAAGTCCTGAAGAAATCTATGACGATGTCTTTGATCCTGAAACGGATAATCCTGTTTCGGTTGATTTTCGAATTCGACAGGCTCTTCACTATTCACAGGGCTGACAATGGCTGAAACGACCTACCGCGAGGCACTCAGACTGGCACTGACGGAGTCCATGCGAAGTGATCCTTCGATCATCATCCTCGGTGAGGAGGTTGGGAAATATGGAGGAGCTTATGGAGTCACCAAAGGCATGCTGGAAGAATTCGGGGATGCCAGGATCCGTGATACCCCCATTTCTGAGGAAGTCATTGTAGGCGCAGCAGTCGGGGCGGCAATGACCGGACTGAGGCCTGTAGCGGAACTGATGTACATCGATTTTGTAACCCTGGCCATGGATCAGCTGGTGAATCAGGCGGCTAAAATACGTTACATGTTCGGCGGACAGATTGGAGTTCCGATGGTGCTCCGTTCACAGGGGGGTACCGGCCGTTCTGGAGCGGCTCAACATTCCCAAAGCCTGGAAGCCTGGATGATGCACACTCCTGGGCTGCATCTAGCAATGCCTTCCACGGTCACGGACGCATATCATTTGCTCAAACATTCACTGACCCTCAACGATCCTGTCGTGTTTCTGGAACATAAAGGCCTCTACACTCTGAAAGGGACACTGGAACCGGATAAAGCTCTCCCCTGGGGCAAAGCAGAGGTACGACGCCAAGGAGGCGATTGTACTCTGGTCAGTTATTCACGCATGATTCATTTGTGTATGGATGCCGCAGAGACGCTGTCCAAAGAAGGAATTTCGGTTGAAGTGATTGACCTGCGCACCCTTCATCCGCTGGACATGCAAACCGTTTCTGAATCCGTGTCACGAACTGGAAGAGCAATGGTTGTGACCGAAGACTGTCTGACCGCAGGAGTTAGTGCAGAACTTTCTGCACGGATCATGGAGGAGGCTTTCGATTTTCTTGAGGAACCCGTGGTTCGATTGTCAGGCGAAGACATTCCGATTCCTGTTTCGCCCCAACTGGAACAAGGTTCTGTACCCGGAGTTGAACGAATCATGTCCACGGTAAAAATGCTGCTGCGCAGATGATGGAAAAAACCCTGACTCTCCCTCGGCTGGGGGAGACGATGGAAGAAGGAACGGTTCTGGCCTGGTCGAAGATTACCGGTGAGGAGTATGACCGGGGGGATATCCTGCTTGAGCTGGAAACAGACAAAATGGTGGTTGAAGTTCCAGCCCTGGAAGACGGAAGAATCCTTGAAATCTTGGCGGAAGAGGGAGCCGTGATCGGAATCGGAGAACCAATTGCCCGGGTAGAAGTAGAATCCACGGATTCATCCAATGCAACTGATTCGGATCCAACTACTGAATCAAAAACCACCCCCCCAAATGCTGCCGATTCGGATCCAACTTCTGAATCAAAAGTCATCCCTCCAAAAAAAGAAAAACCAACCTCAACGGAACAAGACGAGGATCCTGATTTGGAGGAAGAAATTGATCCTGATCTGGATCAACTGTTCCTGAAAACCTCTGCCGGTCAGAAGCAAGTTCGTGCAACTCCTGCGGCACGTAGAATTGCTGCCAGAAGCGGAATGGAATTGCATCAGATCCAGGGCACGGGCCCTTTAGGAAGGATCAGTGGGGAAGACGTGCGAAAAACTCTTGCCCAGGAAGTTCCGAAACCAGAAGCTGTAAAAAAAGAGACGATTCATGCTGAACCGAATGTGGTTGAAACTTCTAGGGAATCAGAAGCATTCAACATTTCCTATCTGCGTAAGGGTCCATCCGGTAAGACTCCTCTGGTTTTCCTTCATGGATTTGGAGCGGATCTCAACAGCTGGCGTTTCAATGTCAGCCTGCTTGCCAAATCCCGTGAAGTTTGGTCCCTCGATTTACCAGGTCATGGAGATTCCTGGGAAGATTCGATGGCGGGTGAAGGGTTTGGCCCAGGTGTTGAGGAATTGGCTGAAGATATTTCACAATTTCTAATGCTGGCAGGACTCGACCGTGTCCACCTGATGGGGCATTCTCTAGGAGGAGGAGTTGCTCTTTCACTGGCGGCTTCACATCCAGAACGGGTTGCTTCTCTGGGGTTGATCTCTCCGTTGGGACTAGGAGCAGAAATCAATCATGAATTCATTCGATCGTTTGCAAGTGCCAGAGACCGTGAAAAGCTGGTTTCTGCACTGCACAGGCTCTTCTACCACGGAAGTTGGGTCAATGCAGCTTTGGTGGGACCTCTCGAGGAATTAAGAAAGGATCCAAAACGTCTCAAGGCTCTTCGCCAGGTTTCAGATACGCTTTTGCTGGAAAATCGACAACGCTGGCAAGGGAGAAAACTACTCGAGAAATTGAATATACCGGTCAAAGTCATTTGGGGCCGTGATGACCTTGTGATACCTTCCGATCATGCACAAGGGCTCCCGGGTGCGGTCGCACTTCATCTTTTCCGTGAAACCGGTCACATGCCGCATATAGAACAGGCAATGGGTGTAAACCGCCTGATCGAGGAATTGTGTGCCTTTGAATAAATTTCGGGATTGAATTAAGTTATCCTAGAAGATGGCAAGAAATGATACTCTGCTGCGGAGAGGCTTTGATCGATTTTGTCCCGATGAAGGATGAAACAGGAAAACCTCTTTATCAGCCATGTCCCGGTGGGTCTCCTTTCAATACGGCCATTGCTTTGGGAAGGCTCAAGGTCCCGACTTCCTTTCTGTGTGGTCTTTCGAATGACTTTTTTGGAAGCATGTTGCTCAGGCATTTGCAGCAAAGCGGGGTTCGGACAGAATGGGTGAGTCGTCTTGAACGAGATACCACCTTGGCCTTCGTCAGTGCAGATACTGCAGACGGGGAGGTGGAGTATGCGTTTTACGGTCGTGAAACCGCTGACCGTTCCCTGGAACCGATGCATCTTCCGGATCAACTTCCAGAAGAAATCAAGATCCTTCAATTCGGTTCTGTGTCGCTGGTCCTGGAACCGACGGCCTCGACGATGGAATTGTTGATGCAGAAGGAATCCGAAAATCGCCTGGTGAGCCTGGATCCCAACATCCGGCCTGGACTCATTCCGGATCAGGATGCCTTCCGAGTGCGTTTCGAAAACTGGCTTGAGCATACGGACCTGCTCAAGGCCAGTATCACAGATTTGGAATGGATTTTTCCGGGTTCTGAAATCTTTTCCATCGTCGACCGCATTCTGGATACAAAAAAAGTGAACCTGGTAATGCTGACTTCAGGCGAAAAAGGATCCTGGGCATGCAGTGCCAATCAAAGAGTTCATGTTCAGGCCGAGCCGGTCGAAGTGAAAGATGCCGTTGGTGCAGGAGACAGTTTTCATGCAGGTGTCCTTTGCCGTCTCTCGGAAATGGGAGTTTTAGATTCCGTTGCTTTGTCTGAATTAAAGGAAAGGGATTTGAAGGACTGTCTGGAATTTGCCAACTTGATTGCCGCAATCACTTGCAAACGTTCTGGGGCCGATTCTCCCACTCGTGAAGAATTGAATTTCTAGGAACTGTTACTTTTCAAAGACTTGATGAAAATAGGATCTCTGAAAGAATTTAAGGATTTTTTCCCGATCGTGGTTGATATTCCAGTTGCATGGGGTGAAATGGATTCCATGCAGCACGTTAACCATACCGTCTATCTGAAATGGATGGAAACTGCGCGTTTTGAATTTTTCGAGAAACTGGGAATGATCGATTTGATGGAGGAAACCGGGGTGGGCAACATCCTCAAGTCCATAGGATGTCGTTACCGGATTCCTTTAACTCATCCTGACACCGTGAGTGTAGGAGCAAAGCTTTCTGAAGTTCGAGATGATGAATACCTCATGGAGCAAGCCGTCTTCAGTCATACCCATTCAGCTGTTGCTGCAGAAGCCCAGCCCCTGATGGTCATGTACGATTATCAGGAACTGCGCAAGACGGTCATCCCTCCTTTGCTCAGAAAGCGATTACTGGAATTGAAGTAACCCTAGGTCAAAGATCCGTTCCTTCGATTCCATCCCTGGCCATCATTAAGGCTTCCCAGAACGCTCCATCCCCATCAGAAGAAGGAGCCGATTGAGTTATGAATTTCTGCTGACTTCCCTGATCGTGGTGCTTCTGCCTGGAGCCGGGGTGATCTACACCGTATCTGCCGGCCTTTTCCAGGGTTGGCGTGCGAGCATCGTTGCCGCAGTGGGCTGCACCGCAGGCATTGTCCCGCATCTGCTAGTAAGCAGCTTGGGGCTTTCCACCCTGCTTCATGCCGGTGCCATCGTCTTTCAAATCATCCGATGCGTTGGGGCGGCCTACCTGCTTTTTCTGGCATGGACGATGTGGCGGGAAACCGGAGCATTGAGTTTTACAAATCAGGAACCAGTGAACACAAAACTCTGGCCGGTAGCCTGGAAAGCGGTTTTGGTCAATCTGCTGAATCCCAAGCTTTCAATTTTTTTCCTGGCATTCCTTCCCTTGTTTATTGATCCGTCTGCTTCTTCACCAGCGTGGCAGTTTCTTACGTTGAGCGCAGTCTTCATGCTCATGACCTTGGGGATCTTCATCCTGTATGGTTTATTTGCCCATGCGGTCAGTGGTTATCTGGTTCAGACTTCTTTTTCCCGGGTTTGGCTTCAACGAGGCTTTGCGGTGATCTTTGCAGGATTGGGGGCTAAATTGTTATTCTCAGTTTCCTGAGAGTCGTTTTCAACAAGCTCAGGTAGTTCGTCAGGCGAATCCAGAAGAACGTTGGGAATCCATTGGTGATTTTCGTCCGTCACCTTGTCGGTCAGTGGTTCTTCAGTGATCCAGAATGTCGAATCGCATAACGGGCAGTTGCCTGAACCACCCTCTTCCTGTACAAAAATCTGTTCGCAATTGATGCAGTATAGATCCATCGACCTCGCTGTCATTGATCAAGGCCTCCTTTTTTTAGAATAACCCAGGTTCAGTAACTGTCAAAATTTATGAAATTTTAACAATTCATGAGATTTAGTAATTGTAGAAATTCAAAAATTTTAATATTTTCAAGAAAACTATTCCTGAATCTTGGAACCAGGACCTGAACTCAGGACGGGGGGTCGATTCTTTTCTTGTGATCCAGTATGATCTGCAAAGCGCTCATAAACCGAGCCATTGTTAGACACATGAATTGGAAAACAAAATGACACCTGAAGAAATTAACAAAGCGGCATCACTGATTTGGGAAAAATGGGACACGGACGAATTGATGGATGAACTTCCGGAAGACTGCCGTCCACAGACGGATCAGGACGCCCATGCCATCCAATCGGCCTTTCCTTCTGTATCCGGGCTGCCTCATGCAGGCTGGAAAATCGCAGCAACGAGTCAAGCGGGACAGAAGCACATCCAAGTCAACGGTCCACTGGCAGGACGTCTGTTGAGAGGGAGAATCCTTGAAGATGGGGCTGTCTGTTCTTTGACTGCCAACAGCATGGGTGTGATGGAAGCTGAATTTGCTTTCCGCTTCGGAGAACTGGTCCCACCTAGAGATCGAGCCTACACGGCAGAAGAGGTGTTTTCCCGGGTTTCAGAACTTTGTCTGACGATCGAAATCCCTGATACGCGGTTCAACGGATTGAATGGCAAACTGCAGCTTTTGGCTGAATGTGCCTGTTCCTGGTGGCTTGTGAAAAGTGCTCCAGTTCAGGTGAACTGGCGTGATCTTGATCTGAAATCACATAAGGTGAACGTTTCCAGAAACGGAGAAAACGTTGCAGAAGGCGTTGGTGCAAATGTCCTGGGAGACCCCAGAGAGGCACTGTCATGGTTGGTCAACGATGTCGGTTCCAGGGGAGTCAGTATTGGTGCCGGAGAACTTGTGACCACTGGAACCTGCGTTGTTCCTGTACCAGTCAGTTCAGGAGATGAGATCCTTGCAGATTTCGGGATGCTCGGTCGGGTTCAAGCCAGTTTCAATTAGGTTTTGTTATTTGGCTCAAGGGCGATAGAGACCTCTCCCAATATTTGATTTTTTTGGAGGAGTAGCAAACGAATTCTTACTAAGAAAGGTTCGATCCCCCTCGTCTCCACCAATATTATTTATACCTCGTAATCCGTTGGTATCACTGGATCGTTTGATTTCCTGATTTTCTTTTCTGGTACATGTTTTCTGGTACAACTTTTAGAGCTCAAGAGGCCTCCTATCCTCATCTAGTCGAACCTATCTAATCACATCACTCAAAGCTATTCCTTTAGTCCTAACCCAAGTCCCACATCAATCCACTCCAGCACCTGCCTTTTAGCTCATCTCTGAAACCCATGTGAGGTACAATGGGGAAGACTGGTAGATGTTGGAATTCATGGGGACACAGGTTTTTGGGGCATATATTGGTGATACCAATTCAATGAGGTGACTTATTGATATTAACATCATGAAAACGTGATATCAGGAATCGATCATGCATAACATGAGGTCCCTTCCAACCTACCCAGAGGGCCTGTTTGAAGTTCGTCCTTGTCTTATTTGTTGTAATGATGTTGTCAGTCTCATCTGTTTATGCAGATCATTCAATTCATCACATTACAGAACCCCACAAAGGGCAAATTGATTCAGCATGGGTTGAAGTACCTGGACCTGGATTGATAGGATTAGGATTTGGGCCTTTTTTCCAACTATCAGAATCTGATACAGATATTTATGGACTTAGGATTAACCTGGGTTACGGAACAAATGATAATGTTTGGGGTTTGGATATTGGAACAGTTAATTCATCAAATTTTTCAGCAGGCCTTGCAATTGGCGGATGGAATAAAATTGGTACAGCAGTTGGGTTTCAATTAGGTTTAATTAATAATGTACATTCAGCATACGGTTTCCAATTTGGAGGATGGAACACATCGCAGGAGATGACTGGCTTTCAAATTGGAGGAATCAACGATACTCAAAATACACTTGGGCTACAAACTGGTCTTTGGAATAACGCAGAGAAAAACCTTAAGGGTTTTCAAACAGGCTTAGTTAACTCTGCTGGTTATGCACTTGGGCTGCAGTTTGGAGGAATCAACGTGGCTGAAGAAGTTGGAGGCTTTCAATTGGGAGGGTGGAACAAAGCAGAAAAGAAAATGAACGGTTTTCAGGTTGGTGCAGTTAATGAAATGGAAAATGGGGTTGGGTTGCAATTCAGTTTGTGGAGTATAGCAGAAACAATTCTTGGGGTACAATTGGGTGCCTTATATACCACATCAAAGGCTGTCATGGGCCTTCAGTATGGAATTTGGAATAATGCTGATAAATCAACTGGAGTTCAATTAGGTTTAATCAATGAAGCTGAAAAAGCTAATTTTTTCCAACTTGGGGCAATAAATACAACTACAATTGTCAATGGGTTTCAATGTTGTGGTTATAATAATGCTAAAAATCTAAATGGAATTCAATTCGGATGGATTAACAGAGTTTCTGGAAGTTTAAGAGGGATGCAAATTGGACTCATAAATATAAGTTCCGGAAGTGGAGGAGCGGGTTTTATGCCTTTTATTAATATAGGGTTCTAATATATTTTTTTTGGTGGTTTATCATTTTAATTTCAGTTGCAATCATTTTTGTAGTAGGTAAATCGGATAATCAAAGTTTATCACTGGATAGGTTGAATTTCTGAACTTATCAACATAAATTCCTGATGCTCCCAGTTCTTTCAGCCTACTACCATCTTTCACCCACGTACCAACAGGCACCCTCTTCCGTGATCAAGGTACTCCAAACTTCTTATCCTTTTCCATTCTCAGTGTTTAGCAAACGGTTTGACAAGCCTGCGTTCAAATTTTTTGATCCAGATTTAAGGATTTGAAAATCGTTTGTGGGGAAATCGAGTCAAGACAGGCCAAGGTTTCGGGGTTCTTGCACAGTCCACTGCCGTTGGCACTGCATGGACGACATCGAAGGGACATTTTTGTTTCCACAAGCTGACTTTCTGAAAGAAACGGAGCATAACCAAATTCTCTGACGGTGGGTCCGAAAATGGCGGTTGAAGGGGTTCCCATCGCTTCGGCGAGATGGACCAGTGAGGTGTCGTTGGCCACAAGATATTTGGCACATCGAAGCAATTCTGCAGACTCAAGTGGGCTCAACTGACCCGCACAATTGATGATCTCGTTTTTGAATTCTTCTTCGAGAAGTTCTGCTTCCGGTTCGTCAGGTCCCCCTACCAAAACGATCTGCCACTTGGAATCGACAAGCATTTGAGTCAGTTGACGAAAATGGCTTAGAGGCCAGCATTTGAGGGGTTGTGAAGCGGAAGGCCCCATCGCGATGAAACCTCCTGGTTCGAGCCCATGCTGACGCATCAATTTATCAACCCTGGCCTGTTCTTTTTTTCCGGGAAAAAGCTGAGTGGAAGCATCAAAGTCTCCAGGAGATTGTTGCTTGAGAGGAAGGAGCCACTGTTCCCTTTGGGATAATCCGTTCTTGAGATGGTTCCAGCCAAAACGGATAAGCATCTGCCGATAAAGTGTTCGTTTACTGATTTTCCAGATGATGGGATTATTTTTGATCCCGAAATCAGTCAGCCTCCCTACGATCCAACGGCTTCTCATGGAACAGTGAGCATCGTAGATGAGGTCAAATTTCTCTGCTTCCAAATTCTGAATCAGTTGGTTGAGTTCCAGGAAGCTTTCTTTTCGGGGGTGTTTGATGATACAGTCCAGGTGAGGATTGTTGTCCAATACATCACCGAAACCCAAAGAGGTCAGCAGGGTCAGATGCGCATCTGGATACGTTTTTCTCAGCTCTCGGTAAATCGGGCTGGTAAGAATCAGGTCTCCCAGGGAACTGAAACGTATGATTAATATCTTTTTTGGTTGGTGCACCAGATTGACTCGAAAAATTAATTTTTCACAGGTTTTGCATAGAAAACATGTTTGTTGAATTCAGAAATGAACAGCCCATTTTTTCAGGAGCAGCATGACCGTTCAAGTTACAGGAACACAAACTTCTTCATCCATTCCTCAAACTTCTTTTAAAACCGAGCCGAAAATTGCTTCCCAGGCTTGGAGCCTCGATCAGATTCGAGGGATGCGGCAGAATTTCGAACAGGAAACCTCCACGATGGTGAAAACGCTTGGGGATTCGGAACATCAGACGATGCTGGTGGCAATGTATGAAGGTACAGAAAAATTATTAAACCGAAAAGTTTCTGATTTTGCCGTAACGCAGTATCTGGAGGACCTTAAGGTAGCTGCTGCGGATCTCCGAAAAAGAGGCATGTCCGGGGAAAATTACAGGACCTCCCTCCTGCAGCAATCCCAGAATGCTCTCAACCGCATGCTTTCGCTGGGCTGAGGAATTACCTCCTTTAACTGCCGCTGATATTCATCAAGTCGATTCGAAATGCAGGAGCCAGGATGGTGCTGCGTTCATCGATTTCATTTCCAATCATGTTGATTCCCTTCATCATCTCCGGGAAGGTACTGGCAATGGTGAACTCCGATACGGGTTCGGCAAGCTTTCCGTTACGTATCCAGAGTCCCTGAGCACCTCGAGAATAATCTCCCGTTGTCAGGTTCACTCCCTGACCTGACATCCCAGTCAGATACAGTCCATCGTCGATGCTTGCAATCAGTTCTTCTTCAGGATAAGTCCCTGGCTGAAGCATCAGGTTGGAAATGCCTCCTGCATGCCCGGTGCTTTGTCGGCTCAATTTGTTGGCCGAATAGGTTGAGCACATGAAGTTCAGCAGTTTGCCTTCTTCAATCAGCTTCATCGGTTTGGCTTCTACTCCTTCAGAGTCATAGTGCCGGCTTCCTAACTTTCCATGCAGAAGAGGTTCGTCGCTGAGCTGGATTTCTGGACTGGCAACAGACTCTCCCAGACTGTCCTTAAGAAAGGAATGTTTGCGGAAAACGTTTTCCCCCATCATTGCGGAGGCAAGACTTCCTAAAAAGCTTTGTGCCATTTCAGTGCTGAAAACCACTGGAACCTCACAGCTTTTCGGTTTAACTGCACCGAGTTTGCGTAAGGTGCGTTCTCCTGCCTTACGTGCTAAATCCTGTCGTGCTTCCAAATCCTTTCGGTAACGGGAGCTGGAGTACCATCCATCGGATTGCTTGCGGCCCGAATTCAGACTTTGGGAAGATCCTTCATCTTCCCCGTTCTGGTCTTCTGCAAACATGGAAGCTCCCTGACTGTAAAGGGTTTTACAGCACCCTTCCAGGAAGCCGTTACTGTCTCCATGTACCATATAGGAAATTGAATCCGAATAAGAAACCTCCTCCGTTTGCAATCGAGGATCCATGGAAAGTGCTTCCTTTTCCAAAAGAAGGAGTTCTTCCACTTTTTGCTTGGAAGGATTTTTTTCAAAGTCAGGGTCCCGGAATCCTAGATCGATTGGGGCCTTTCCCTGAAGTTTAGGGTCGGGAAGGGTATAGAAGGGATCTTCGCCCATCAAAGGAAGGGCTTGAAGGGTTGAGCGGATCAGAGGCTCCAGGGTTTCAATGCGAAAATCATTGGAGGAAAGCGTTGAACGTTTTTGTTTTTTAGCAAGGGTAACATGAATCCCTGAAGAACCTGCCTCTTTCAAGGCTTCGATCTGCTGGTTTCGGACCTCTAGCTGAAAGGATGTGGCATTGGCTAAAGAGACGGATACCTGCTCGGCTCCATGACGGAGGGACAAATCCATCACCTCTTTTGCGATGTTTAAAAAACGTTCGATCAAATCAATTTTTTAGTGAAGAATTTTTAAGGAGGTATTTCTTCCAGAAACACCCATTGCATTTGAGAATCGCAGATCTTTTCCAGTCACATGCCTCCTACGGTCATTTCAGAAATCAGCACCGTCGGCAGTCCAACTCCCACAGGGACACTTTGCCCATCTTTGCCGCAGGTCCAGATTCCTTCACTGATCGCAAAGTCATTGCCGATCATGCTGATTTTCGACATGGCATCCGGGCCATTGCCGATGAGGGTGAAGTTTTTGATAGGATGACTGAATTGGCCGTCTTCCACGAGCCAGGCGATGGTTGGCACAAAGACAAAATCCCCATTGGAAATATCTACCTGCCCTCCACTGAAAGAAGCGCAGTAAACTCCTTTTTTCACAGAACGGATGATGTCTTCTGGATCAGATTCTCCTGCTGCGAGGTAGGTTGTGGTCATTCTCGGCAGAGGATAATGAGCATAGGATTCACGTCTGCCGTTGCCGGTGGTTTCCAGATTGTAATAATCCGCACTGATGCGGTCATGCATATAACCTCTGAGGATCCCTTGTTCGATTAGGACATTTTCCCTGGTAAGACTTCCTTCATCATCAAAATTGAGGGAGCCTCGATCATGGTTCACCGTTCCTGCATCGTAGATGGTACAAAGTTCCGAAGCCACCTTCTCTCCTATCCGTCCGCTGTAGGCTGAGGTCCCCTTGCGGTTGAAATCTGCTTCCAGCGGATGACCCACGGCTTCATGAAGCAGGATGCCCGACTGTGCAGGCCCCAGCAGGACTGGCATTGGGCCGGAAGGAGCCTGTTTAGCACCCAAAAGTAGAATGGCTTCCTTCGCAGATTTGGTCCCAAGTTCTTCGGGGTGATTTGAGGATTCCAAGAAATCGAGTCCAACCCGGCCTCCGACCCCTGCAGTTCCATTTTGGATCTGATCCCCATCCTGTGCAATGGAGTGGACATTGAAACGGAACATTGGCCGCGTATCCCTGAGGATGCCTCCTTCCGAAGTGACGACCTGGGTCAGATTCAAGGCATCAACCAAAGCTACAGTGACTCGAATGATTCGTGAGTCATGTTGGCGAGCTGCTTCCTCAGCTTGCTGGACCAGCCCGATCTTGCTGGTCAATTCCAGATCACTGATGGTTTTTAGCACGGGGTAATGATTATCAACAACCTTCTGGTTGAACTGCCTGGCCTCCGAGAGTTTAACCTTCCCGGTATGGGCGATGGCCGAGGCGGTACCGGCGGCATGAAGCATCGCTTTGAACTGCAGGTCCTCGCTGTAGGCATAACCGGTCTGATCTCCTTCCACCACACGCACTCCAAGGCCGCTGATGATGGCTACCGCAGAATTTTTAATGATTCCTTCTTCCATCACCACCGAATGACGTAAGCTATATTCGAAAAACAAATCGGCGAAATCGCCTCCCTGGTCGAGTGCCCGGTTCAGCAAACGATCCAAGACTTTCTCATCAATTCCCATTTGTTCCTCAAAAACCCTGCTCACAGAAGCCTCTACCGATCCATTCAACTGATCGAGGAATGTGGATTCTTTCATTTTCAGATCGGTTTGTTTCATAGGCTCAGCAAATGGTGGACAAAGAAATGGTTGCGGGGGATTCAGTGAAGCTGGATGTATTCCCTCAGAATTTGCGCCGCACGGTGATAAGCGCCGGGTTCACCCAGTTGGCTGCGGATATCTTTCAATTGCCCGATCATAGTGGCACGGCGTTCCTGATCCTTCAAGAGCAGGATGGCTTCCTTTGCTAGCCGATTCGGATTGAAATCCGCCTGCAGGAGTTCCGGCACGATTTCATTGCTGGCCAGGATGTTGACCATGCCGATGTGCTGAACCCTTGCCAGGCGCCGTGCAATCCAGTAAGTCAGGGAGGAAACTTGGTAGATGATGATAAAGGGGGTCAAGGCCAATCCTGTCTGCAGAGACGCGGTCCCTGAAGCAACGATTGCCAGATCCGAAACACCTACAGAATAAGGAAATTGATTTTCAAGCAGCGTGATATCTACAGGCGATTGGGAGATTATATTTTTGATTTGTTCCAGATCTACTGTTTCAGCAACCGGAATCAATACCTTCAGAGGATGTATTTCTTTCTCAATCAGTTCCAGGCTTTGCAGCATCACAGGCAGGTGACTCAGAATTTCACTGGGCCTGCTCCCAGGGGCTAACGTTAGAACGGTCTGAGACCCGTTCAATCCACATTCTTCACGGAAGTTTTCTAATTCTGTTGGACTGGGATCTTGATCCAGCAGAGGATGACCGACCCAACGAACCTGAACTCCTGCGTTTTCGTAAATTTTACTCTCGAAAGGAAAGAGGACAAGCATCAAGTCCACAGTATTTTTGATTTTCCTGATCCTTCCGCTTCTCCAGACCCATACTTGGGGACTGCTGAAAAAGATCACAGGGATTCCCAGTTTTTTTGCATGGGCACCCAGTTTGAGGTTGAATCCTGGATAATCAATGAGTATCAACGCATCCGGTCGCTCGGCCTCCAAGGCCTCCTGCATCAACCAGAGGGTACGGAAGAGCCGGGGCAGGTTGAACGCCAGTTCTGTTATCCCATGAGACTGCATCGTGTCGAGCATGAAATAAGGCCTCAGTCCTTGCTCCAGCATTCCTCTTCCTCCAATTCCAAAGGTTTCAAGATGAGGAACCAGAGCTTTCAACTCCTTTAAAAGAGCACTTCCATGGACATCACCGGAGGCTTCACCGGCAACCAGCATCAGTTTCATCAACAGACTTCAGCAGCGCTGCAAATGGCGCTTTGAGATCAAGAAGGAATGGTTAGATCAGTTTTCCTGATTTCGGAAAACCAGGCCTACCCGGGGAAATCCGGCATTTTTGAAGAGGATCATCATTTCAATCAAAAATCCGTAAGGAACCCTTTCATCCATTTGTAGATAAACCGGCCTATCACGGTTTTTCCATTCAGCACGAATGGGGAGCTGGAGTTTTAATGATTCAACGTTGAATATTTCGTCATCAAGAATGATATTTTTTTTGTCGTCAATGCTGACCCGAAGCACATTCTCAAATTCAGGGGAACGTTGATTCAGTTTGCCGTCAGGGAGCCGGATGGGGAGTGAATGGGTCAGTAAAGGTGCCGAGATGAGAAAAGCTACCAGCAATATCAGTAGAACGTCAACAAACGGAGTGACATTGATTTCGGAGAGTAGATCCCCCTGCAGCCTACGGGAATGCCTAAACTTTCTCATGGGCCGACAAAAGGGTGAGTTGTATTCTACGGAGCAGTTGAAGGGCGAAAAAATCCATCGTTTCCGTCATGCTCCGGATCAATGCACGGAACAGGTTGTAGCTCAGGGCTGCTGGAATGGCGGCAAAAAGACCGGCTGCTGTGGCAATCAGGGCTTCAGCGATGCCAGGACTGATGACTGCCAGATCTACTGAATTCAGATCCGCAATGCTTTGAAAGGTATCAATGACACCAATCACTGTTCCAAAAAGTCCCAAAAAAGGTGCTGTCACGGAGATTGTTGCAAGAAAAGCCTGTCCTCGCTGGAGCCCCTTTTCTGCCATGAGGATTTGTGCTTCCAAGGTCCGTTCCAGCAGGTCCATCAACTCTCCACGACGATGATGCCCGGCCATCGGTGAGCTTTTGAGAAATCCGCTTAATTCCTCATCACTGATTTCAAAAAGATCTTTAAGAGGATTGTCAGGCATGGCTGCAAAACGCAGACGCAGCTCTTCCTGACTTGGAATGCGTTCTAACAGCCGGAGTGCTTTTTTCTGAAGATAGAGTCCGCGAGTCAGACTCAGCGTTTTGAGCAAAAAAACGATCCAGACGCCCACTGAGCAAAGCAGCAGAAGGGCAAGGACTGAGAATGCCAGGGGACCGATGTCAGAGAGGACCAGCTGCGTAATCGCATTCATTCAAGACTATTGCGATTTCAACAGTAGCGTGAAAACGACTCTTCTATTTTTGGACCAGGCTTCACGGTTGGATTCCTGGACTAAGGGGAATTCTTCACCATAACTGATGGTTTGAATCCTCGAGGGATCAGTAACATAAACCTTGACGAGTCCAAGTACGGAATTGGCGCGACGGTGTCCGAGGGCGATGTTGTATTCATCATTACCACGTTCGTCAGCGTGACCTTCCACTTGCACAATCAAATCATCATTTTTTTCAAGCTCCTCCAAGACACAAGGTGTTTGATTCTGAAGCTGTTCTTTGAAATCAGATTTGATCAGGCTTTGGTCGAAATCGAAGTAGATGGTAGGAAAAAGTTCATCATTTCTAGAATCCCTCAGTCTAGGATCGGGCAATGATTCCATTTCCTCCAATTGTTGCCGCATCTCAGCGATCATCGAAGGAGCACGTTCACAGATATCATCAGAGTCAGAAAGGGATGCGGTCAAAGGAGATGTTGATGGTTCTTCTTGAACAGGAACATCTTCACTGGCGCTGACTTCGAAAAAACCCTGTACTTTTGACCAAGTTGAAGGGGTTTCTGATTCTTCCTCTTCAGAAGTTGCTGGGCTTTCTTCAGAATCATCGTTGCCTTCTGTTTGTACTTCATCCTCATCGGAACCGAAAATCAAACCCAGCAAGGAATTACTTTCCGATGGTTCTTCCTGGGCTGCTTCAGTTGTTTGTTCGGTATCTTCAACTTCCTCAGTTTCTTCTAAAGATTCATCTTCAGTATCAGGATCTTCTTGGGAAGGTTCTTCTTTTTCCGTATTTGTGGAAGAATCTTGTTCTGCAAGAAGCTGTTCAATTTTTTCTTCCTTGGACTCAATTTCCTGACGATGTTCTTCATCTTTAAGAGTTTCGATTTCTTCAGCAGATTGTATAGGCTCCTCAGGTGTTGGAGTAGATGGAGCTTCAGTAACAGAAGCCTGTTCTTCGGTTGCTTCAGGTTCTGCAGTACCAAACATACCGCAACCGTGGAGAAGCGGTAAGAGGATGACAAATATGAGAATTATGAATTTGTTCATTCCAAAAATAATCGGAAGAAATGTAAATTAACATGCATTCTTAACCTAACATTTTAAATAGTGCAAGTTCGGTTCCTTCATGATGAATGGCCAATTCATAAGATATTCTTCCGGTGTTAAAATTATCGATCCAAACAATTCATGCCCTCTGTCATTCTCTCCCATGCTATGGGCGCATTTTGGCATCAACTTAACAAACATGATGTAGAGGAAAGCGCTCCTGGAGTTCCGGTTTTTTTTCAGAAAACGGAAAAGGTTCTCTGTATAAGGAATAAAAGTTAAGCACCTGAATTGGTTATCGCTTCAAAATGAATTTTTGGATAACCTTCCAACTTCCAAAAAAAATGCCCCAATGAAATGAAGGATGGAACCGATGAAGGCCTTCCCTCAGCTGTCGACATCAGTGGATTGTTCCAGATCAGGGGGTCTGCTGGAACTGATGAAAATAAGACAAATACAGTTTTTTGATTTATTATTTTTCTTTTTTGCATTTATTTCCAGCCTTTTGATCCAGAGTGACCTGATCTGAAGCCCCAGAAACAAACTCAAGATTTTGAGAAGGTTTTTTTTAAATTCATAAATAATTATAGTATGATACTGCTTTTTGAACAAATAATAGGAGTTTGAGGCCTTTTCGGTTTAAAATTACCAGGGGTAAAAACAATATTATGAAACCAAGAAACCGGGTCAAGGGCTGATGCAAAAATATTTGAAACGTTTATTAGGTATATTGTTGTTTCTGATATGCTGCCTTCAGTCTTTGAATGCGGAATACCTGATTCGCAGTCGACCGGATCCGGAACTCAAAAAACGCATCCACGGAATTCTTCAGAAATCACTTCCTGAAAAATATCTGGATGTCTCTGTCATTCAGCATTCCCTTTTGAGTAGCGAAGCCTTGCAGGAGGATTCAAAGCTGGTTCCTGGGGTCAAAATTACCTCAGGGCAGTCGGAGAGCAACCTGGTTTTTCGTTATCGTACCGTGATCCTGACCGTCAACCAGGAAGTCGACCTGGATCAGGTTGAGATGCGTGTCAGGGGTGATGTCGAAGTGCTTGAACCTCAAGACCGTTTTGAACAATCCGTTCTGACAGAAAAACTTAAAATAGAACGGCAGGATTTTTCCCTGCGGCTTGTGGATTATCTGGATTTGCTGGTCAGTGCACGTGAGGACCTTCGGGAAGATAGGACCGAAGCAGCTCGGGAAAAACTGAAAAACGCTGCTGAAATCAGTACTGCTTTTCCATCAGGGTATGAAATGATCGGCATCGATCAACTGATCGAGCAGGACCTGCTTGACTCAGATTCAGGAATTGAAACCATAGAATGGTTGTTGATGGGACTCTTGATCCTCCTCCTTTTGGGACTAGGAGGAGTCTTTTTTCTGGTATCGCGCAGCAGCAAAACCGAAGAATCGTCAGGGCATCCCCTGCAGGGGTCTCTGGAGAAAGTAGCATCTGCCATTGAAGGAATGGCACCCGAAGAGAGTGACACGGGAGAGGATTTTGGCCCGGCAGATGTTATGGATGAAGCATCCTCTGAAGTGGAAGATGAAGAAAAAGTCGATTATTTTGGATTCATCCGACGGCTTCCTCTTAATAAACAGGTTGCTCTGATCCAAAAGATTCCTCCTCAGTATCAGGCGATGGTATTTACCCAGATGAACTCTGAGGATATTTCTCAAATGCTTCAACAACTCCCTAAACTGGATGCCTTGGCTGCTGTACTCTCCCTGAAAGAAGTAGAAGCCTCACCAAGCCAGTTGGAACAACTCAGTGAAAAACTCAAGGATGCGTCTGCAAAACTGCCTGTGGATTTCGATGGAATGGGCCGTATCGGAGAGATCTCAGGGCAACTCGATTCTAAAACCTGGGATCAAATCCTGGAAAGTCACGATGGCTTGGCCACCCGAAATCCAGAACTGGCTGGAAAGGCGGAAAAATCATTGAACGAAATCCGCTCCAGAAGCATTTCGTTTGATAACCTCCATCAGAGGGACGACGTGAATGCCGAAATGATCAGCCAAGTGATGGAACGGTTCGAACGTTCCAGGCTGAGTACGGGCGCTCGTGTTTCGGTTCCTTATATTTTGCTCGATTGTGAGGAGACGGTAGGGGAAAAAATCCTTCATGAATACACCGAAGATACCCGGAAGTATTATCAAGAACAGTTGGATAATCTTGAAAAACAACGTGAAGAGGATGATGAAAATCGAGGGCGGATCGAGAAAACCCGTGACCTTCACCGAGGATTGTTCATGCGCTTTGTCCACCTTGAGGTGAGTAAAAATTCTGCAAGCAGCAAAATGTGGGAAAAGCTTCAGGGGGGATAGTCGGTTACTAGAAATCTTTTGATTCATTCAATGATTCATTCATGGAAAAAAGAAACAATGAAAAAATAGGCACCATCATAGGGCTTATTTCGGGGACGATGTTTATTCTGATGGGGATTCTGTGGCCGGTTGAATGGTCAAATCTGGCGCTTATTTTGGGAGACAGTTATGAATCTGAAAATCAAATGCTGCAGAT
>Ga0208278_1000221_pt1 | contig 31690 bp, 33 predicted proteins | sample ETN01SmetaG_FD_185794 | JGI IMG/M metagenome (GOLD analysis project Ga0208278, IMG submission 185794) | Marine microbial and viral communities from oxygen minimum zone, Eastern Pacific Ocean - ETNP2014F12-01SV259 (SPAdes) (version 2) | ecosystem: Environmental > Aquatic > Marine > Oceanic ...
CCCCGCCAAAGCGGGGTCCTTGCAAGGGGTTGACTCGTGCGAGCGCGACTTACATCTCCCAGGCCACTGGACCGGCCGTAACCTCGGGCGCTGAAGTCATGTACTGCGCCATGGTGCCAAGGATGGTCTGGATCTGGCTCTGCGCAGCAGCAGCCGCCTCTTCATTATCGTAGCAGGAGACCACCATGGTGCCGCCCTCGTCATCGGTCTGGCAGGCGTGAACGGTGCGCAACCCAGCGACGGCCTTCATCTGTTCACGCAGTGAATCAGCCAGTGCGTAAGCGTCTTCTTCGCGGCTTGGGTCTATGCTGTAGGTTGTTATCCGGTAATACATTAACGTTTTCCTCCCGATGTATTGTGCTTAAAGATTATTCGCCCGGCGGACGGTAGACGCCAGTCAACTTGCCGGCTTTCTCGGCGGCGGCCACGGCCTCATCCATCTCGATGAGCACGGTGGTATTGAGACTGGCAATAGCATCCGAGCCACCCACCGCCATGGCAAGCGCGGCCACGTCTACGTTGGATGGGAATTCGGTAATGATGACCCCGTCGATGTCACCGAAAGCGTAGTAACCGTCTATCAGTTTGCCGCCGGCAGCCTCGAACAGTGGCCGGATGGCCTCGAGGCGGTTTTCGGGTTTGGCCATCAGGCCCCGGACGGCATCTTTGGTATAGGAAAAAGTGTGTAGATAGCGTGGCATGTAATCATCCTCTCGTTTTTTGTGGAACGATTACTGTAGCAGATTTATTTAGCACGGAAAACGGCATCCCAATTGTTGTACGGCATGTCAGGTCGTGCACTAATGCTGGCTCTTCAAGGATCTGCTGGCAGCTGCGGCCACCCCGGGGGAGTGGGCCAGCGCGAGATCGCGCTGATTGGTCAGCGCTTTGGTGGTGGCAATAGTCAGTTGGCCCGGTTGCGGTAGCCGGTGGTCCTGAAGTGAGCGGGCGTTCAGTTCGTCGTCCATGGTAACTTTCCGGTAGCGGGAGCCAGATTATCCCTGGCCCGGCTGCTCTGGCAACTGTGCCAACTCAATAAAATACAGTGCTCCCATCACTGTAACCGGATAGATGGTTTGCGATATGTGCCCGACATCTGCTGATATTGACCAAGACCTCATCGAGCAGGTATGCACCTGGCTCAACAGTGCGGCACAGGTCGTTGCACTGACGGGGGCCGGTATCTCTACCGCGTCGGGGATACCGGATTTTCGTGGTCCACAGGGCCTGTGGACGCGGGACCCCGATGCCGAGAAGCTCTCGGACATCCGCTACTACGTCAGCGACCCCGCGATCCGCCACAAGGCCTGGCTGGCACGGCGTGATTCGCCGGTATGGCAGGCGAGCCCGGGAGCCGGGCACCACGCCCTGGCGCGCCTCGAGCGGCTGGGCAAACTCAAGACCCTGGTGACCCAGAACATCGACGGCCTGCACCAGCTTGCCGGCAGCACCGATGAGCGGGTGATCGAGATTCACGGCACACTGCGCGAAGTGGCGTGCCTGGGATGCAGTTACCGGGTTGATATGCACGCGGTTCTGGCGCGGCTCGCGGCTGGCGAGGAAGACCCCGACTGCCCCGAGTGCGGCGGCATTTTAAAGTCCGCTACCATTTCCTTTGGCCAGTCGCTGGTTGCCGAAGACCTCGCCCGGGCCGAGCAGGCCGCCCGCGAGTGCGATCTGCTGCTGGCTGTGGGCTCGACGCTGTCGGTCTTTCCGGTGGCAGGCCTGGTGCCCATTGCGCGCAAGGCCGGTGCCCGGGTAGTAATCATCAACGCACAAGCCACCGCGATGGATGATCTTGCCGATGCCGTGCTTGTGGGCGACATTGATAAACTGCTGCCGCAACTGGTCGCTGCAAGGGAAAACTGATGGTCCAGATCCGGGTAAAGGTCTGCTGCATGGCCTCGGCGGCTGAGGCGCGTCTTGCTGCCGGGCTGGGTGCGGATGCGGTGGGCCTGGTGGGCCAGATGCCCTCGGGTCCGGGCGTCATCGGTGTGGCAGCGGCTGCCCGGATTGCCCGCGAGGTACCTGCCGGTGTCGATACCTTTCTGCTGACCAGCGCCACCGGTGCGCAGGAGATCATGCAGGATCTGGCTGTATGTCCTGCCAGCGCGGTGCAGATCGTGCGCCACATCGACCCGGATGAATATCCCGCGCTGGTTGAAAAGGTCCCTCAGGTGCGCCGGGTACAGGTAGTACATATAGAAGACGAAGGCGCGCTGAATCTGGTTGCGCGCTACGAGCCTTTTGTGGATGCTTTTCTGCTGGATTCGGGCAAGACCTCGGGGCCAGGCCAACAGTTCGGGGGCACTGGTGCCACGCACGACTGGGCCATCAGCCGGCGCTTTGTCGAAGGCACCGATATCCCCGTCTATCTCGCCGGCGGCTTAAACAGCACCAATGTTTTCGAGGCCGTCACCAAGGTGCGCCCCTACGGGGTGGATCTTTGCACGGGGGTGCGTACCGATGACCGTCTCGATTCGTCCAAGCTCGAAGCATTTATGAGCGAAGTAAGGCGCGCTCAGCACGCGCTTGAAAACTGAGCGATGCAGCGCAGATCAGGCCGCCATCTTTTTTCTGGGTTCGTCGCAGGGTGCCAGCTATTACGAAGTGACTGCGCCACCCGTGCGCTTACTGCTTGATCGACACCAGAGGAAGATTCATGAATCTACATTTTTCCGAGGAAGAATTTGCCGGGCGCCTCGCCGGTGCCCGGCAACGGATGAGTGAACAAGGCCTTGACGGGCTGCTCCTTTTTAAACAGGAGAGCATGTATTACCTGACCGGCTACGACACCGATGGTTTCGTGCTGTTCCAAACGCTGTTCCTTGGCCTTAACGGCGTCTTGACCCTGGTCACGCGCTCGGCCGACCGGGCCCAGGCGGCCTACACTTCGATAATCGACGACGTTCGCATCTGGGTTGATTCGGGGACCGAGAACCCGGCCAACGACGTGCGCGACATGCTCGATGGCCATGGCATGCGCGGCAAGCGTATCGGGGTTGAATACGATGCCTATGGGCTCTCAGCCAGGCGTGGGCAGATGCTGGAGGCAGCGCTTGAGGGCTTCTGCAAGCTGGTGGACGCCTCGAATCTTGTGCGCCAGCAGCGGCTGGTCAAAAGCCCGGCTGAGCTCGACCACTTACGCAAAGCGGGAGAGATCTGCCAGGCTGTCCAGGACGAGGCGGTGCGCCTTTCGGTGCCGGGTGCCTTCGAGGGCGATATTCGCAGTGCCATGCACCGCGTTGTCTGGTCGCGCGACGGCGATACGCCAGCCCATGTCTGGCCCATGGGCAGTGGTCCCTCGGCCCTGTTGGTGCGCTACAAGTCGGGTGGGCGCCGCATCGGCGAAAACGATCAGGTCTTTCACGAGTTTGCCGCCGCTTACCGCCACTACCATGCGGCGCTTACTTTTGCGCTCGTCACGGGTAAGGCCAGCCCCGCGCACCGCGCCATGTTCGACGTTTGCCACGAGGCACTGCAAGCGTGTAAAGAAGCGCTGCGGCCAGGCAAGACGGTCGGCGATGTTTTCGAGGGACACCGCCGGGCCTTCATTGCCGGGGGTTTCGGCGACAGTTACCTCAACGTCTGTGGCTACACGATGGGTGCCGTGTTCCCGCCGACCTGGATGGAAAACCCGCTGATCCGCGCAGACGACCCCCAGGTGCTCGAGCCGGGCATGACCTTTTTCATGCACATGCTGATGGTCGACCGGGAAAGCGGCCATATGATGGCGCTGGGTGAGCAGGCGCTTGTCACCGACGGGGACTGCGAGCCGATCACTCATGCTCTGGAGGCGCTGGTCGTCAACTGATGGCAGGTACAGCCCAAAACGGGTCGGAGCCGGGTTTGACCGTTCCAGGCGGCAGCATATTCTCCGCCATGGTCGGGTCACCCGCGAGGGGCCGAAGGCGCTCGCTGTTCGCGGCTGCTGCCGGGCCATTGGCCGCCATCGCCCTTGCGATCGGCCCCGGCTTGACCCAGGCTGGGCCGATCGATTTCGTACCCTGCTGTACGGATCTCGAGCGCGAAACCCGGGCGCCGGCCACGCAGTATGCCGGGCCGCTCATCGACGGCCACGCCCATCTTGACCCCGGCTCGAGCCGCGACTACCGCGAGCAGTTGCTGAGCCTGGTCAGCAAAAGCGTGGTCGATGGTCTGGTTCTGATGCCGACCCCGAACCACGGACGCTTCCGCAACTACCAGGAATCGGTGCGCCAGATGGCTGATCTCGCTGCGCGTTCGGGCGGCGCCATCCGCAATTTCTGCGGCGCGGACGAATGGAATACCTGGATGGGCCGGCAGCTGTCAGTATCCGATTCCAGTTTGGCACAACGCAGCGCCAAGCTGAATGCAGAACTCAATGCGGGCAAGTGCATGGGCATTGGTGAAATCGCCACTCGCCATTTTGAGAAGTGGGCGGGGCAGGCGGTGCTGACGGTAGATTTTCGCTCGCGCGCCCTGCACGCACTTTTTACCATCGCGCAGAAGCACAACGTGCCGATAGAACTGCATGTCGAGCCGATGGAGCCCAGTGGACGCAGCCACGAGGCCGACGCGTTTACCGAGCTCGACGAGATTTTCAGCCGTTACCCGGAAATCACCGTAATCCTGGCACATACGGCGATGACCAGTGCTGCCAACGTCGAGCGCCTGATAGCACGCTACCCCGATCTTTTCTTTAACATCAAAATTATCCGGAAGCATAAAAAGTGGCGTAACCTCGAGCCAGCGGTTACCCAGCGTAACAAAGAGCTTTATCTCTACGAAGACTGGGCGCAGGTTTTCGAGCGCCATCCCGAGCGTTTTTTCATCGGCAGTGACTACAAGTTTGCCCGCAAGATCAAGCGGACGGCCGGTGGTGAAAAGGCGTCGATTAAGAGATACCGCAAGTTACTCAAGGCCTACCGCAAACTGCTGGGCAGTCTGGATGCCAATGCGGCCGGTCTCATCGCCCACGGCAATGCGCGGCGTCTTTTTTCCCTGGCCAAGTAACGTGCGCCATACCCGTTCCGGGACTTGTTGCCTGCCATTGCCCTTTAGTCGTGGTGTTTCGCTAAAGCGGCTCGGCTGATCCCCCGGCACAAGATTTCATGGGTCAGCGTCCCTGGTTCAACACGGGCCATCCGCTGGTACCGGATTGGATCAGCTGTATATCGCCGCAGAGTTAATTATTTTTCGATAATTTTCTTTTTTTTCAATGGATTGTGCTGTGTCGGCCGCTTTGTCGGCAGCTGCGAGCCTGGCCGTTTCGCTGCACTCATTAACAGTCTTTCTGTGGGGGCAGCTAAGAAATGCCTATTGCCTAGAGGCGGGCGTCGGTATACCGTGTTCTTTCCTGACCTGGCAAGAAGATGTGCGCCAGGGCAGGAGGTCCGTGTCGGTGCATTGCCGGCAACGGCCCAGTCCAGCAGGCGAGATGAGTTTTGTGCTGGTCTTTCACAACTACAGAGGGAGAGGAATCATGATCAAACGCAGTGTTGTATTGCCGCTGGTTGCGCTTTTCAGTGCAATGGCGGTTCTGGTTGCCGGACCGGCCCAGGCCTGGGAGCCGAAAAAACCAGTGGACTTCGTCATCATGGCTGGCAAGGGCGGTGGCGCGGACAAGATGGCCCGGCTGATGCAAAGTGTTATCGAGAAGCACGGCTTCTCATCCAAGCCATTCGTGCCGATCAACAAGTCAGGTGGTTCGGGTGCCGAGGCGTTGGTGCACATGAAAGGCAAGCAGGGTGACAACCACACCGTCATGGTGACGCTCAACAGCTTCTACACCACCCCGCTGCGTCAGCCGGGGTTAGAGGTGGATATCTCTACCTTCACGCCAGTCGGACGCATGGCCGAGGATACGTTCCTGTTGTGGGTCAACGTCGACTCCGGCATCACCAATATCGATGAGTTCGTTGCCGCAGCCAGGGCCGCAGGCAGCGATTGGCTCATGGCCGGTACCGGTAAGGGTCAGGAAGATCAGTTGTTGACGACTTTCCTCAACAAAGCTTATGACCTGAAGATCAAGTATGTACCGTTCAAGGGCGGCGGTCGTGTGGCCAAAGAGCTTGCTGGCAACCACTGCAACTCGACGGTCAACAACCCGTCCGAGCAGCTGGGCTTTTACGAAGCCGGCAAAACGCGTGCAATTGCATCCTTTACCCCGGGGCGGCTGCCGTTGTTCCCGGATGCGCCCACCTTTCGTGAGTTAGGCAAGGACTACGTCTACTTCATGCAGCGCAGCGTGGTCGGAGCGCCCGGCATGAGCGACGAGGCGGCCGCTTACTATCGTGACGTGTTCGCCAGGGTTTATGCCACCGACGAGTGGCAGGCCTACATGACCAAGAAGAGCCTGCAGGGCGGTTTTCTGACAGGGCCTAAGTTGAAAAACTACTGGGCCCGGGAAAAAGCGATTCACAAGGTCATATTGACGGATATCGGCGAGATCTGATCGCTTTGTCCTGCTGAATCAGGGCAGGCCGGGGGCTGCCATGCGCAGAGCCGAATTGCTGATGGCCCTGGTGCTGGGGGTCTTTTCAGCCTACCTGATGGTCAAGAGTGCGGAGCTCCCCATTGGCTGGATTCCCAACGAGGGGCCAGGCGGTGGGGCGTTCCCGTTCTGGCTGGCAGCCGGCATGTTGGCCTGCTGCGGCTGGATCGTGCTGCGCTGGCTGCGCCGCACGAGCCCACCGGCGCGCTCTACTGAACCCTACTTTGCCGTCGCCACGCGGCAAACTATCGTGATGGTGGTAGTGGCGCTGACCGCGATGGTCGGCGCCTTACACGTTATCGGTACGTACTTCGCAGTGCCGTTGTTCCTGCTTTTCTACATGCGCGCGATGGGTCGTCACAACTGGCCTTTGAGTCTGGCGGTCTCGGTGGCGACCCCGGTGGTCAGTTTCTTTTTCTTCGAGATCGCGCTGCGCATTACTTTACCCAAGGGCTACAGCGAGCCGTTGTTCTACCCGCTGTATGACCTTTTCATGTGAGACCGGACGACTGCAAATCACGCCGGGGGCGTGGCCAGCATCATGGAAATTTTTGAACTCCTGATCCAAGGCTTCGACATCGCCTTCCAGCCGCTCAACTTGGGGCTGGTCATTGCTGGTTGCGCGCTGGGGCTGTTCATCGGGGCGATGCCGGGCCTGGGCTCGGTCAACGGGGTGGCGATTCTGCTGCCGATGACCTTTCTGGTGCCGCCCACGGGGGCGATCATATTTCTGGCCGCGATCTACTACGGCGCCATGTATGGCGGTGCCATCAGCTCGATCATGCTGGGTATACCCGGCGCTTCGACTGCGGTGGCCACTACCTTCGACGGCCGGCCGCTGGCGCTGGCCGGCCAGGCAGACCGTGCACTGATAACGGCTGCTGCGGCGTCCTTCATCGGCGGCACGATCTCAGTAGTCCTGTTCACGTTGTTTGCGCCGCCACTGGCCGAGGTGGCGCTCGCTTTTGGCTCAGCCGAGGAATTCGCCCTGATGATGCTTGCTTTTGCGACCTTTATTGGTCTTGGCGGCGATGATATTCCCAAAACACTGTTCTCGATTTTTATCGGCCTGGTATTGAGTGCGGTGGGCCTGGACATCATCAGCGGTGAGCCGCGGCTCATCTTCGGTGGTCTGCCGGGCTTCTACCACGGCATCCACTTCCTGGTACTCGCTATCGGCATTTACGGTGTCGGTGAGATGCTCTGGACCATCGAGTCCAGCCACGGCGGCGTTAAAGTGTCGCAGGCCTCCTTTGGGTTGGGTCGCATCCTGGTCCATCTCAAGGGCCTGAAGAATTCGATCAAAGCCAGCCTGATGGGTTCTTTACTGGGGTATTTCGTTGGTATTTTGCCCGCGGCCGGGGCGACCCCGGGCTCGATCATGGCCTACGGCGTGGCTAAAACCATGTCCAAAGACCCCGATTCTTTCGGCAAAGGCAACATCGAGGGGGTGGCGGCGCCGGAGTCGGCCAACAACGCGGCCAGCACCGGCTCGATGCTGCCCATGCTGACCCTGGGCATACCGGGTTCGCCGACCACTGCGATATTGCTTGGCGGTATGGTGATCTGGGGCCTGGAGCCCGGGCCGATGCTGTTCGTCGAACACCAGGACTTTGTCTGGGGTCTGATTGCAAGTCTGTACGTGGCCAATTTCTTTGCCATGCTGATCAACCTGGCCTTCATTCCGGCCTTCATCGCCGTGCTGCGCATGCCGTTCACGATCCTCGCGCCCATCATCTTCGTGCTGTGCGTGGTCGGCGGCTTTGCCCCCACCCAGGACATGCACGATGTCTGGTTGATCCTGGCCTTCGGTTTGACCGGTTACCTGATGCGTAAGTTGGAATACCCCCTGGCCCCGGCAGTACTTGCCATCGTGCTGGGACCGCTCGCCGAAACCTCGATGCGCCAAGCCCTGTTGATGAGCGACGGCAGTTTGATGATTTTCTTCGAGCGGCCCATATCCGGCCCCATCATGGTTGTCGCCATTCTGCTCTTTCTGCTGCCGCTGGCAAAACACCTGCGTCGACGTCGGCGCACACCAGGCTAAACTGATGGCGGCCAAGAAAAAAAAGAAACTGAAAGCCCGCAACCCGGTCGCCCGGCACGCGCACAAGTTCAACAAGAGCGCCCCGCATCGGGACCGCACTGGCTACCAGCGCCGGCACCGGGTGGCTGAGCCGGGGGAGGAGTAGCAGCCGCACCAGGGCCGGCGTGGGCCGGTTAGGCGCAAACCGCTACATTTTGCATCTCGCTTGGGTAGACCCGTGGTTTTGAAGGAGAGACACAATGAATGATGATCTGTGGCAACTCGGCGCCTGTGAAATAGCACAGGGCATTCGCGAGAAACGCTTCAGTTGCGAGCAGGTCGTGGCCGCGGTCAGCGCACGCATAGCGGCCCTCAATCCGCGCCTTAATGCGGTAGTTGCCGATTACAGCGATGAGGCGCTGCTCGAGGCCAGGACCGCGGACCGGAAAATTGCCGAAGGTGAGGCAGTGGGCCCGCTGCACGGAGTGCCGGTCACCATCAAGTCCAACATCGATGTTGCCGGCAAGCCCACGCCCAACGGCCTGCCGGCTTTCAAGGACCTGATCGCGCCAGCCGACTCACCGGTGGTGAGTAACCTGAAAAAAGCCGGCGCTATCATTATCGGGCGCACCAACACGCCCGAGTTGTCGATGCGCCTCACCACCGACAACCCGCTACACGGGCGCACCTTCAACCCCTGGCATGAAAACGCCAGCCCCGGGGGTTCTTCCGGTGGGGCATCAGCTGCCGCAGCTGCCGGTTTTGGCCCCATCCACCACGGCAACGACATCGGTGGCTCGCTGCGCTGCCCGGCATCGAATTGCGGCCTGTCCACGCTTAAGCCCACCTTCGGCCGGGTGCCCACTTACCTGCCAACGGCCCCAGTCGAGCGCGGCCTGCTGGCGCAACTGATGTCGGTGCAGGGTGTTATCTGCCGCGAGGTGCGCGACCTGCGCCTGGCGATGAAGGTCTTGGCCCAGGGTGATGCGCGCGATCCTTTCTGGATGCCGGTACCGTTCGATGATTGGCCGCAGGAACCGGCGCCGCTGCGGGTAGGAGTAACCACCGAAGCCTATGGTCACCCGATCCACCCACAGATCCGCTCGGCGATTGAACGGGCGGCGGGCTATCTTGCCGATGCTGGCTATGCGGTGGAGCCCATTACCACGCCTTCGGTAGATGAGGCTGCGCAGGGATGGTTCCGCTACCTTGGCGCTGAGCTCGAGACTTTTCTAATGCCGGTTGCCCGCGAGCACGGCAGCGAGACCATCCAGCAAATATTCGGGTGGTACTTTCAGATGGGCGAGGTGGCGAATGCTGACGATTATCGCGTGGGCATCAAGGAGCGCAGTGCGATGACCCGGCAATGGAACCTGTTGCTGGAGACCTATCCGCTGGTGCTGTCGCCGTACTTTCTGCAGCCCACCCCAAGTTGGGACTGCGATGCACAGAGCCTCGAAGGCACGCGCGAGTTGTTTGACGCCGCCATCTACAGCACCGGTATCAACTGGCTCAGTCTGCCGGCCGGGGTCACACCCATCGGCATGGTCGAGGGCTTGCCCACTGGGGTGCAACTGATTGGCCGGCGCTTTCGCGAGGATCTCGTGCTCGATGCTATGGCGGCAATCGAGGCCCGGGTCGGGATGCTGGTGCGGGAATTGTGGCAACGGCCCGACATGGCCTGACCACGGACCTATTGAAAACGCCCGCTGGCGCCCGCAACTACAAAGATATGGAAAACCACGAGCACAGCCGCGTAGTAGAACTGGGTGCCGAACGGCTCCAGGCCCTGCTGCTGAGCGATGCCGTAATGACGGCGTACTCGATCACCGGCAGCCTGTCGGCGGCAACGACTCTGTGCAGCGATCTGGTCGATGCCGAGTTGCCGCACGAGTACCAGGCGGCCGCGGTGTTGTCCAAGTTGCACAGCATCGCAATGAGCCGGCCCAAGCACTGAGCCGCGGCCGCGCAACAACTGACCTAAACCTCGCACAGGGTTGTCATCACCACACATGTCCGGAACACCGCGGCGCACTAATTTTCTGCGGCCGCTCTACCGCCTGGGTTGGCTGCTCATCTGGGGCGGCTGGCTGGCAGTACTGATCCTGGTAGTCCCGGTCGTGGCCCCGCCCGATGATGCTATCGGCTGGGTATTGCTCAGCATGCTGACGACCACGGGCGCCTACCTGTTGCACCGCTTGTGGGACTGGCATGTCATCGGCCGGCCGTTGCCGTGGGCGGGCCAGTCGGGAGATACCCCCGACCCACCACCCTGAGCCACCCGCAAAAGGAGATCGTTCTGAGCAAAGAGCCGGTGTTTCATAACTTCAGTGCTGCGCCAACCCAGGTGGCACCGTTCAGTCATGCCGTGGAATGTGACGGCTGGATCCAGTTGACCGGGCAGATGCCGACTGACCCGGATGACGATGCTGCAGCGCTGCCCGATGGTGTAGCAGCACAAACGCGGCGGGTGATGGACAACCTCGTGATCGTGCTCGAGGGCCTCGGGCTGGACCTGACCCATGTGCTGTCATGCCGGGTTTTTCTTACCGAGTTCAAACGCGACTACCAAGTGATGAACGAGGTGTACCAGTCCTATTTCCACCCTGAGCGGCTGCCGGCAAGAACCTGTGTGGGAGTGACAGGGCTCGCCCGGGACGCCCTGGTCGAGATCGATATGATTGTACGGCGCCCTTGACGGGTGCTCGGCGTTAGCGGCTGCGCCGAAAGCCTGTAACCAAAAGCAGTGCGCCGAGTGCCAGGTACCACAGCAGCGTCCACCACGGCATCGAAAGACCCATGAAACTCCAGGCCACGGCCGCACACTCGCCGGAGCCAGTCAGCGCTTTTTGCAGTGCCTGGGCGAGTGGCAGATTGGCCAGCATGAAATCGAGGCCCGGGCCACACTCGGGGATGCGGTCCGGCGGTAGCGACTGTATCCACACGTGGCGCGCGGCGATGGCGGCACCAGTCAGTGCCGCCAGAGCACCGAGCAAGGCATAGGCTTTGCGGCCAAAGCCGCGGGGATTGTGCAATGCCCCGACCAGCGCTACTGCCCCCAGCGCGGCAAAAGCAAGCCGCTGGAAAATGCACAGCGGGCACGGATCGAGAAACTCCCGAAACTGCAGCCAGTAGGCATAACCGAGGAGGCCTGCGCAGGCCAGAACTACCGCTATGCAAGCGACCCGGAAGAGTGATGAACGGGACGAGCGGCGCGGCATCAGTGCTTGAGCCCAGCGGGTTATTGAACGTTTGCCGAAGCGCACTGTGATTCAACTGCGCAGGTAAGAGGCGCCGTTGACATCGATAATGGTGCCGGTCGAGAACTCGGCGCCGGCCGAAGCGAGAAACAGCACCGCATGCGCTACCTCGGCCGGTTTCGCTACCCGTCCCAGCGGACTCTGGTTACGCACACCATCGCCTTCGGCGCCGGCCAGGGTCGCAGCCGCCATATCGGTTTCGACGAAGCCCGGTGCCACGGCACCAACAAAGATATTGAGCGGCGCCAGGTGCTGGGCCAGCGACTGGGTCAGCGCGTTCAGGCCAGCCTTGCTGGCGCCGTAAGCGGGGCAATCCGGCTCGCCACGAAAAGCCCCGCGTGAACTGACGTTGACGATGCGTCCGCCACCATGGTTGCGCATGTGTTCGACTGCGCACCAGCATAGGTTGGCTGGCCCCGTGAGGTTGACGGCGAGGGTACGCTGCCAGGCGGTTTGCCATTCTTCGAACGACACTTCATCGACAGGGTGTGCCTCGAATATACCGGCGTTGTTGACCAGGATATCGAGCCCGCCAAGGCCAGCAATGGTTTGCCCAACGATCTGCTCGGCCACAGCAGCATCGGCGACATCGCCCGCGCACAGCATATGGCCTGTGCCGGCAAGTCCCGCAAGGGTACCCTGGGCCGCATCTTTATCTGAGCGACAGTGCACCGCGATCCGGGCGCCTGCGGCGGCAAACTGGCCGGCGACCTCTCGGCCAATACCGCGCGAGGCCCCGGTTACCAGAACTTTTTTGCCATCAAAACGCATGGTGGCCAAGCCTAACCCAATTGCGGCCACCGTGGTCGGGATTTCTGGCCCCGGGCGAGTTGTTGGCTCGGCGCCGGCTGCCGGCAGTACAGGCGTGTTGTTACCAGGGTGTGAACAAAAAGTCAGTCGTTCTCGGGGGAAATCTTTTCTTCGTCCGGGGCCAGAGCCAGGCCTTCGACCACGGTGGTATTGGGTGTACGGTGGAACACCTCCGGTGAGAGTTTCAGTTTGAGTGAGCGGCTGCCGCCGCCGAGAATGATGTAATCGCACCGCATTACCCGCTGATCGACCCACAGTGGCAGCGATTCGGGCAGGCCTAGCGCAGTGACGCCGCCGATCTCCATGCCGGTGAGCATGCGGGTCTCCTCGGCCGAGGCGAAGGAGATACGCCGTACGCCCATGGTTTTGCGCACCCGCTTGTTGACGTCCAGGCGGGTGTCTGCGAGCAGCACACAGGCCGCATACTGCCGGGGCTCGGATTTGCCTGCCACCACGATCACGTTGGCAGAGTTGGCGAGAGGCACGTCGTAGTGGCGGCAGAAATCCGCGGTGTCGGCAAGTGCCGGGTCGCACTCGAGGGTTTCGAAGGCCACGCCAAGCCCCTGCAGTGCTGCCAGCACCGCGGTACTGGTGTCGTCGGTCAAGGGTGGGTCGGCAGGGGTCATCGTACGGGCCGCTGATAATTCCCGGGTTCGATCCATTGTACCGGTGACCACGGCGCGTATACAGTAGTGCCTTGCCGCCGGCAGCAGCCTGGCCGACACCGCCACCAGGGATACCATGACCGACTACAGCACCATGCCCCGCAGCGACTCGCTGGACACTGGTTGAACCCGCTGCTGCCCAGCCATGGATCGCACTGAACGTTTCTACACTATTGACCGCCTGCTGCGCTCGCACCGGGGCGTCAGCCTGCGCCAGTTGATGGAGCACATGGAGGTCTCACGCGCCACCGTGCGCCGCGACCTCGAGTACATGCGTGACCGGCTGGCTGCACCCATCGTGTGGGACCCGGCACAACGCGGCTACCGCTACGAAACCCAGGACGACATCGCCGCTGCCAACTACTCCCTGCCGGGACTGTGGTTCAACGCCTCGGAAGTGTATGCGCTGCTGACCATGGAGTACTTGCTCTCGAGCCTGCAGCCGGGGCTGCTCGAACCGCACATAGAACCATTGCGTGCCCGTATCCGCCGGCTGTTGGACAGCGGCGATCATTCCGTGGGCGAGGTGGAAAAGCGCATCCGGGTTTTGCACATGGCGGCCCGGCAGGTCGACAGCAACACGTTCGGGGCCATCGCCCACGCCTTGCTCAGACGCCAGCAACTGCAAGTCCGTCATCTCAACCGCCGCAGCGGTGAGGTAACCGAGCGTACGGTCTCACCGCAGCGCCTCGCCCACTACCGTGACAACTGGTACCTCGATGCCTGGTGCCACCTCAGAGACGGGCTGCGCAGTTTCGCGGTCGATGCCATCGAGGAAGCCCGTCTGCTGGAAGGGGAGCGGGGTAAAAGCGTCAGCGAAGCAGAACTGGAAAAGGTGCTAGGCACCGGCTACGGCATCTTTGCCGGCACCCGCACCCGCCAAGCCGTGTTGCGTTTCACCCCGGCCGCCGCCCGCTGGGTGGCTCGTGAGAAGTGGCATTCGCGCCAGCAGGGCAACTGGGAAGCAGATGGCAGTTATACCCTGACCGTGCCCTACGCCGACCAGACCGAACTGGTCATGGACATCCTGCGCCACGGTGCTGAGGTAGAAGTGGTCGCACCGGCAGACCTGCGCCAGGCAGTGGCCGAGCGGCACCGAGCCGCGGCCGCGCGCTACCGCTGAGGCGCCGCCGGGCGAGGCAATCCATCGCGTGTCGCTGCCGGCCGGGGTCACCGGGTGAGCCTGTAGGGGGTGCAGAATGGCTCTTGATGACTCACTCACTGCACCTTGTTGACGCTGTTTTTAAGCCGCTGCTTCTTTTTTGGAAAAACCCGAAGACGCACGATTTTTCTTTTCAAAACATAGTGTAGAACTCGATGTATTTCTCAGCAGATACACCGCCGCCGCCCGCCCCTCCCGCCGAACGGCCGAACGGAAATACCAGGACTTACCCAAAGGAAATTGTCACTGGTGATTTACCAATGCCAGAGCCATACGGCATTCAAACCTCGCCCCAGATCGACCAGATATCGACGGCTTTATCGAAAGCTTTGCCCGACCTTCACGATATTCCAAAGACGGCGCAAGGATATGGGTATAAATACGCTGCCCTCGATTCTGTATTGCCGATTATTCGAAAGGCTTGTGCCAAACACGGGCTTTTTATGCTACAGACCCCTTGCACCGGCGACGACGAGATTGGTGTGGCGACAATGGTTACCCACTCCTCCGGGCAGTGGATCAGCACCTCCTTCTCAGTGAAATTTGAGTCGCTCAAGAGCATGAATGGCTACCAGTCTGCAGGTAGTGCAATTACCTACCTGCGCCGTTACGCCGCACTCAGTGTTTTCTCGATTTCCGGCGGCGACAACGACGCCGCCGGCATTGAAAAAAAAGAGAAAAAAGAAATTATAAAAACCCCGAAAAAAATCCTGGGGCCGTTAACCAGGTCAGCGGGTGAGGGGGCAAAGACTTTAGCGACCGCTTTCAATCAGTTAACCAAAGAAGAGCAAGCCGCCATCACCCCAGCTGACAAAGCGAAATTAAAGGCAATTGCCCGTGCCATACATTGACCTGGTGCAAGGAAGCGATGAATGGCTGGAAGCGCGTAAGGGCCTGTTAAACGCCTCTACTGCGGCAGCGGCTGCCGGTATGAGGGGTGCTTATTCATCACGAGCCGAATGCTGGCGCCAATATATGGGACAAAAAATGAAGGTCAACTCCCATATGGTCTTCGGCAGCGAGCATGAAGAGGATGCGCGCCATGACGGGGAAATTGCAATTAGCGCGCTCAGTTTCCCTACCGGGCTATTTATTCATCGTGAGCACGACTGGCTGGGTGCCAGTCCTGATGGGGAGTTTCTGCAACTGGGTTTGCACGAAATCAAATGCCGTAACTCAGAACCCTATTCCGCTATTTCTCCGCAACACATGGCGCAGATACAGGTACAGCTCGCCTGCGCCGACTATGACCAGTGCATCTTTCAGTCATGGACCCCGATAAGACAAAGAATCTGGCTGGTTCCGCGGAGCGCAGGCTACTGGAAATGGCTTTTACCCCTGCTGGAAGAGTTCTGGCAATACGTTATCAACCAGCAGCCGCCGCCAACGGTTAGGCCTAGAAGAATTGCACCAATTGATATTCAATCGGAGATCATCTACGAAGGCTAGCTATGACCTGTGCCCACCACCTCGGCCAGGACAACTACTGACAATGGCCGCAAGTGTTGAGAATTCTGACTCGTTATGGTGTTTGCAGGTCGGGCCAGTATTTGCGGCATAATCTGGGCCCATGTCGCTGGTTCGATACCGCGTCGGTGAGAGCATCGGTTCAGCCACCGTGACTGATGGGGCCGGGACGGTCAGGGATAGGCGAGAAAGCCCTCGGCCGGTGCGGCATCCCCGTGCAGATCGACCAGCCGATCAATCTCGTCGTAAAGAGTCTGTTCCTCATCATCTTCCAGTTCACCAACTCCGATGAGTTCGGCCACCAGGCCGTTGTGCATGGTGCGGCGAACCTCACCCAGCGTGGGTGGCAGTTCCTCACCGGTGTGGTCTATGTAATTCTCGATGACCGCAGAGAGTGTTTCGCTGGCGCGGGCGCGGACGAAACTGTCGGCGGCTACATCATCACCAAAGTTTTCAATAAGCGCATCGAGTTCGGCCAGCACGGCAGTATGGTTAGCTGGGTCGACCACCCCGACTTCGCTCATGCGTTTGAGCAGGTCATCTTCCATCATTATCTGCACCACGCCCAGGGTTACCGGTAGCTCGTCGTCGGCAGCGCTGATGGCGTGCTGCAGGGTTGCCGAGAGTTCGGCGCTGACTTCTTCGCTGATGTCTTCGGGTATGGCCATAGTGTGTTAACAACTGGCCGCGGCCAGCGTCACTCATTGTGCCCGAAAAGTGGGCTCGGGCGCAAAAAATACCGGCGGTTTCGTGCTGTTCCGTGATCCAGGTCACACCGGTGGCATCGATGCGGCTGGCCCGCGCCCCGGCGAAGCGGATTAGAATCATCCCCGGAAAAGCGCGGCACACCACAGCATGATTCCTCTGCACGACGACAATCCAACCCAGATCACGCCGCTGATCACGATCGCGTTCATCGGCTTGTGTGTGCTGGTTTTCTTCTGGCAGTTGTCACTGGGAACGGGACAGGAAGCGGCGCTGTTAGCGCTCGGTGTCATCCCGGCAGTGATTTTTGATCACGCCCGCCTGCCGCTTGAGCTTGTGTGGGTGCATCCGGCACTCACCCCGCTCACTTCCATGTTTTTGCACGCTGGCTTCATGCACCTGGCCGGCAACATGCTTTACCTGTGGATATTTGGTAACAACGTTGAGGACGCCATGGGTCATGGCCGTTTTATCGTGTTTTACCTTATTTGCGGCGTTGCTGCCGCCTTTGCTCAGGCCTTGTCCAACCCCGAGTCGCCTATCCCCATGGTCGGTGCGAGTGGCGCCATCTCCGGTGTGCTCGGCGCCTATTTATTGCTCTATCCACACGCCCGGGTACTGGTAGCGATACCGCTGGGCTTCTACATCCACACCATGTCGCTGAAAGCCGGCGTGGTGCTCGGCATATATTTTGTCTACCAGATTCTCAGTTCGATGGTGGCCGGTGACGGCCCCGGGGTGGCGTGGTTCGCCCATATTGGTGGCTTCGTTGCCGGGATTGTGTTGATTCCGCTGTTCAAGCACCGCAACGTGCGCTTGTTGGCGCCGGCCCGCAGCGGTGGCTCATGGCATAAGCGGGGCCGCCGCCGCTGAACCCATGACACCCGCCGCCGCTGAACCCATGACACCCGCCGCGCTGCAAGATGGCAGTGCTGCTGTCGCGGTTGCCTGTGTTCGAAGTTGGCAACAGGTGCTGGCGGCCCGTGGTCACCGCGGTATGGTGCTGGTGGCAGGTCCGCAGGACTGGTGTCGTGAGCGCGCCGGTGATTTGTTGCAGGCCCTGCCGGCACCAGCCGATCAATGGTTGTGGCTGGGCGCCGGGGCGCCAGCGGGTGTGCCCGTGTTGCCGGCGAGTGCGGCAGAACGCGTGCTCGGCAGCGAGCATGTCGGCGTGGTCTTCGATGGCTGGCAGGGGCTCAACCCGGATGCCGTTGGTGCGCTGAGTGGTACGATCAGAGCCGGTGGCTTGCTATTGCTGCTTATGCCTGTACTGGCCGTGTGGGGTGAGTTTGACGACCCGTTCAAGCGTTTGTTAACGGTTGCCGGCTATGCCCCTGGCGAGATCGGTAATCGCTGGCTTGGACGCCTGCGCCGGTGCCTCAAGGATGATGGCAACGTTCTTTGGGTTGAGCCCGCAGGGATCACGGGCGGATCGTTGCCGGCAGTCGCGGCAAAAGTGCCGGCTGGGCCAGTGTCCAACCCGGATTGTTTGACCGAAGACCAGGCCCGGGCCGTACACGCAGTAATCAGAGCCTGCCAGGGGCAGCGTCGCAAACCCACGGTGCTGGTCTCCGATCGAGGCCGCGGCAAATCAGCTGCGCTAGGTATAGCGGCGGCACGGCTGTTGCAGGCAGGCGTCCGGCGTATTGCCGTGACCGGCCCACGGCCGCAGAGCGTCCAGACTCTGCTGGATCATGCGCAGCAGTTGTTGCCGGGTTCCCGCCGGGTTGGTGTTGGCGTGCTCGAGTTTGCAGAAAGCGCTATCGCTTACAGTCCAGCGGATCAGTTGAGTACAACGGGTTTTGCACCAGACATGGTGCTGGTGGACGAGGCCGCCACTATCCCGGTGGCCTTACTCGAGGGTTTGCTGGAACGGGGCTTGCGGCTCGCGTTTGCGACCACGGTCCACGGCTACGAGGGCTCGGGCAGAGGTTTCGAGTTGCGTTTCGGGCCGGCGCTGGCGCGCAACGTGCGCGGTATCCGTCATGTGAACTTGCGACAGCCAGTGCGCTGGGCAGCGGATGATCCACTCGAGCGCTTCATCGACCGTGCCCTGTTACTCGATGCCTGCAGGCAGAACCCGGCATTGCCACAACTCAATGTTGCGGACTTGCGGGTGACATGTGTGGATCGCGCTACGTTGGTCGATGATGACGACCTGTTGGATGCACTGTGGGGCCTGTTGGTTTCCTCGCACTATCGCACCCGGCCGCGTGACTTGCGGGTGCTGCTCGATGCACCGAATATTTCAATTTTTGTCAGCCAGATCGGTAAACATATTGCAGCCGCCGCAGTGGTTGCTCGTGAGGGAGGTTTCGCGCCGCAGATGGCCGCGCAAATATCGGCGGGCAAGCGTCGGCCGCCAGGGCACCTGCTGCCCGAGTCTATCGGCCACCAACTGGGTATGGCCGACGCGCCGCAGATGTCTTTTGGCCGAATCGTGCGCATTGCCGTGCAGCCCGGCTTGCGCCGGCGCGGTATCGGCCGGCGATTGCTTGACGCAGTAGCGGCCCAACAGGCCGCTGCCGGACTCGATTGCCTTGGCACGGTTTTTGGTGCCAGTGCCGCGCTGGTACATTTCTGGCGTGCAGTGCAGTATGGATCCGTGCGCCTTGGCGTTCGCCGCGGCTCGCGCAGCGGCGCCCATGCTTTGTTGATGCTGCGTGGGTTGTCACCACCGGGCCGCGAGTTGAGCAAGCGCTGCCAGCGGCGTTTTGCCCGGGAGTTGCCGGATCAACTGGCCGATCCCCTGCGTAGCGTAACCCCGCGAGTAGTGCTGGCGCTGCTGGCGGGGCTGCCACAGCCGACGTTGTCGGACGAAAGCCGTGAGCGGGTCAAAGCGTTTGCCAGTGGTCAAGCAGAGTACGAAGACGCAGTGGCCGCCATCGTTGCGCTTACCCCGTTGGTCCTGTCAGAGGCAGCCGATCGGCTTAGCGAAGTAGTTCGCCAGGCGCTGGTGCTCAAGGTATTGCAACGCCGCAGTTGGGCAGACTGTGCGGCGGCGCTTAGTGTCAGCGGCCGGCGTGAGGTGCTCACCCTGTTGCGCACAGGGTTCTCACAACTCGATTAAAATCATTACCGGCTCAGCCGTCGCGGGCCCGTGAATCCCGCGACAGATATACGCCCACAGCGATGATCAGCGTGATGCCGGCCCAGGCCCAGGAGTCGGGCAGGTCGCCGAACAGCAGGTAGCCCAGCACCACCTGCATGATGATCTCCAGGTAGAGAAAAGGCGCCAGCAGCGAGGCTTCCGCGTATTTGAAGGCGCGTATCAGTAACAGGTGGCCGGCGGCACCGGTGGCTCCCAGCATCAGCATCAGTGCCAGATCCACCAGCGTCGGCGTCACCCAGAACAGCGGCAGCACGACGCTCATCAGTACAAAGCCGCCCGCTGACTGCCACGCCAGCGTCACCAGTGGTGGCGTATTGCCGCTGAGTTGTCGCGTGGAAAGAAAATACAGGGAGAAGAACAAGGCCGCCGCCAGCGCCAGCAGGCTGGCCCAATGGAACTCGGAGAAACCCGGTCGAATGATGACCAGAACAGCGGCGAAGCCGAGCAGTGCTGCAATCCAGCGGCCAGCCGGTACCTGCTCGCGCAGGAACAGGGCAGACAGTACGATCACGATCACCGCATCAAAGAAGATGATGGCAATTGCGTCGGCCAGCGGGATGTACTTGATAGCGCCGAAGAAGCAGCAGGTGGCGGCCAGCAGGTACAGGCCCCGTCCGATCTGCAGTGCAGGTCGTGGTACTGTCAGCACGGCGCCGCCGTGGCGCCATAGCACTACCGGCAATACCAGCAGGAAGTGAAAGAAGAATCGTGCCCAGACCAGTTGCAGCACCGGGTAGCGACTGGTAAGCAGCTTGGCCAGCGCGTCCATGAACGGCACTACCAGCATGGCAGCCGCCATCAGGACGATGCCCCGGGAAGGCCGGGCGAAACGCTGCTGGTTCACGATACTCCTTGACCCGGAACGGGCTGGCTGTTGTAGGCCGAAAGACGGGCTCCGGTATGATACGGCTGCACCATACTCATCGCCAGACGGGCGCGACCAAAGCGAACTACCAGGGTCGCGGAGTCCCACAGTTGCACCGCCGGGTAGTGGCCAGGAAACGATGGACAACTACAATTTGATAAAGACCATGCACGTGACCTGTGCGGCAATCTCGGTCAGCGGTTTTGCCGCGCGCGGCGTGTGGATGTTTATGGGCTCGAGTCTGTTGCGGCACAAGCTAACCCGGGTGCTGCCGCACGCGATCGACGCACTGCTGTTGCTGAGTGCGCTGTGGCTGCTGGTGCTGTCCGGCCAGCACCCGACTGGTCGTGACTGGCTGACGGCCAAGTTAGTTGCCATCGTGCTCTACATCGTGGTCGGCAGTGTGGCCCTGAAACGCGGCCGCACCGCCCTGACGCGGGCCTTAGCGTTCGTGGTCGCGCTGGGGCTATTCGCCTACATCGTCGCGGTGGCCCTGGCCCGGCAGCCCTGGCCGTTTGCTTGATACCGGCGGACATCAACATGGCTACCCCTCCTGTTCCACCGAGCCCAGGGGTTACCGCGGTGGTGGTCACGTACCATCCCGACCCGGCGACCCTTGCGGCACAAGTCAAGTGCCTGGCCGGTCAAGTGGAGCGGTTGCTGCTGGTGGATAATGGCTCTGGCAATGCGGCCGAGATCGCGGCGCTCGCCGGTGAGTATGACTGGGTTGAATTCATCGGTGCCGGCAGTAACCGGGGCCTGGGTTGGGCCCACAATGAGGGTATCCGGCGCGGCCTTGCCGACGGTGCTGACGCGATACTGTTGCTCGACCAGGATAGCCTGCCGCGCTCGGGCATGGTGGCGGCACTGGCCCGGGCGCTCGTCGGCCAGTGCCAGCGGGGCGTTCAGGTAGCGGCTGTGGGCGCACGCTATCTGGGCAGTGACATCGGCCACCCGTCTTACTTCGTGCAGTTTCGTCCCTTGCGGTTCCGCCACCACTTCTGTACCGGGAACGACGCTGGTGAGATTATTCCGGCCGATATGCTGATCTCTTCCGGGGCACTTTTCCCCCGCGAGGCGCTGCTCGAACTCGGGCTAATGGACGAGGGCCTTTTTATCGACCACATAGACACCGAGTGGTTCCTGCGCGCAAAAGACCGGGGCTGGCGTGTTTTCGGGGTGTGCGATGCGGTCATGGACCATGGTCTGGGCGAGCGCACTGTTATGGTGTGGCTGGGGCGCTGGCGCTACCTGCCGGTGCACCAGCCGTTCCGCTATTACTACATCTACCGCAATAGCGTGCTGCTCTACCGGCGTTCGTACCCCAGCCGTCGTTGGAAATACACCGACATGCTGCGCCTCGCCAAGATGTTCGTGGTCTTCTCGCTTTTTGCCGGCAACCGTAGACAGAATCTGCGGATGATGTGCCGCGGCCTGGCCGACGGCTTCAAAGGCAGGAGCGGCCCGATCGACGCTGATTTGCCGCGCTAGGACGATCGCCTCAGAATAAAGGACGCGGCAGGCCCCCAGGCAAGACACATCGACCCCGGTACCGATAACAGGGAGCGGGGTCGCCTTGTTACAACCAAAAGACAACACATAGATCTCATGCGGACTTCTTTTCTGGTGCCGGTTTACGACACCGATCCGGCGGTGTTGCGGCTGTGCATCAATAGCGCTCTCAAGGCGGCTGACGATCAGCACGAGGTTGTGATCGTCGATGATTGCTCGCGCCGCGAGGAAACCTGCGCTTTCCTCGCGCGCTGCACCGAGACAGGCTTGCCCAACCTCAAAATACTGCGCAACCCACAAAACAGCGGTGTGTCCTACTCGCTCAACCAGGCGGCCGCAGCTGCAGCCGGCGAACTGTTGGCACCGGTCGATCACGACGACGTGGTGGTCAGCCAGGGCTTCCAGCAGACTCTGCGCTGTCTGCGGTACTACCACGCGCAGTGGGCTTACTCCGACGAAATCCAGGTGGACGCTAACGGCTTTCTCATCCGGCGCATGTTCAAGCCGGACTACAGCCCGCAATTGCTGCGCTCGATCATGTACATCAACCACCTGCAGGTGTTCTCGCGCGAATTCTTCGACAGCGTTGGCGGTTACCGGGAGGGCTTCGAGGGCAGCCAGGACCACGATCTTGCTTTACGTATGTGCGAACAACTCGCGCCGGTGCACGTAGAGGCGGTGGCCTACCATTGGCGCATCCTGCAGAGCACTCAGTCCCGTTCCGGGGAGACCATCTCGAGCCACAGCGTGGACCATTCGAAAACCGCCCTGGAACAGCACTTCGCACGGCTGCAGTTGCAAGCGCGGTGCGAACCTGTGTTGTTCCGCCGTCATCCCGACCAGGCGCCGGAACCGATCGGCGTGTACCGCTCCAGAATATTGCCCGGGCAGCCCCTTACTGTGGCCGTCATCATTCCGTGCAGGCTCGGCACGACTCAGGTGGTCAACAATGCCAAGATCACGTTGCTCAATCACTGTCTGCAGTCCCTGAGCCGTTCCCTAGTAGAACAGGATGACCAGCAGTTGCCACGGCCGGCCGTAGAGATCGTGCTGGTGATAAATCACGAAGACGCCGTTGAGGATGCCAGGGAGACCCTTACCCGCTACGGTTTGAGCGGCAGGGTCGTACAAGATGAAGCTGGCTTTAATTTCTCACGCAAGTGCAACCTGGGTGCGCGGGAGGCGAATGAAGATATCCTCGTTTTCCTGAACGACGACACTGAGATGCAAACAACGGGCTGGGCTGCCCACGTGATCTCACTGCTGCAGGAGGATGATATTGCCTGTGTTGGCGGTATGCTGCAGAACGCAGACCGTACCGTCCAGTCCTGCGGCGATAACGTCGGACGTAACTCAGCCGTGCACTATGCCCCGAATCCTAATGCCGCCGACGTCGGCGATGCGATGCACCGGTACCTGGCCGACCATGAGACCACCTCTGTCAGTGGTGCTTTTCTCTGCTGCCGCCGGTCCACTTTCCTGGCACTGGACGGTTTCTCGCCGGCTTTTCCCAACAGTTTCCAGGACGTGGATTTCTGTCTGCGGGCACGGACCAAGGGTATGCGCTGTATCGTCTCGCCGCACATCCGGCTATTACACTTTGAATCGGCAACCCGTGATGCCGAGGTCGACTACGAGACCCTCAGTGTAATCCGCTCCTTTCACGGACCGGGTCTGGCCGGTACCGACCGTTATGCCCTGTGGCGTTACCAGCCGATCCATTTTTCGCTGTGGTCATACAACGGCCTGAAGTTTCGTTTGTTTCTTATGGCCCGGGTGTTGGTGCGCGCAGCGCGGCGGATAGAGAAGGCGTTTACCCGCGAGCCGCGCTGCTGGCGCGGGGTGCTGAGAAAAAGCGAATTCCGGGTGCGTTGACAGAATGCTGGAAATAACAGGGGAAATATCATGAGTCGAAATTCACGCTACGATATCCTGTTCGAGCCGGTGCAGATTGGCCCGGTCACCGCGCGCAACCGTTTTTACCAGGTGCCCCATTGCAACGGCATGGGGCATGCCATGCCAAAAAGCGTTGCTGCCATGCGCGGCATGAAAGCGCAAGGTGGCTGGGCGGTGGTTGCGACCGAGGAGTGCGATATCCATGCGTCCACCGACGCCTTACCTTGGGCCGAGGCGCGACTCTGGGACGATGAGGATGGGCGCCGCTTAGCGCTGATGGCCGATGCGGTGCACGAACACGGGGCACTGGCTGCGATAGAACTGGTGCACAGCGGCCACAACGTCTCCAACCGCTATTCACGATTGCCGGTACTGGCTGTGTCGGACTGTGCGGTTACTAGTTTTGACCCGGTACAGGCCTGTGCCATGAGCAAACGGAATATTGCAGACGTACGCCGCTGGCACCGGAAGGCGGCACTGCGCGCACGCGCGGCGGGTTTTGACATCGTTTATGTTTATGCCGGCCATGACCTTGCTCTGCCCATGCACTTTCTCAGCCCCCGCCACAACCGTCGTACGGACGAGTACGGTGGTTCGCTGGAAAACCGGGTGCGTCTGACTCGCGAACTGCTGGAGGAGACCCACGAGGCAGTCGGCGACCGTTGTGGTGTTGCCTTTCGTTTTGCTGTTGACGAGTTGCTGGGTGATGCCGGTATTGCCTGCGCGGCAGAAGGGCGCGAAGTGGTCGAAATGCTGGCCGAGTTGCCGGACTTGTGGGATGTCAATGTCAGCGACTGGGCCAACGACTCGGTCACTGCCCGGTTTGGTGAAGAGGGCGAGCAGGAACCCTACATCGCGTTCGTCAAGCAGTTGACCACCAAGCCGGTGGTCGGAGTAGGGCGCTTTACCTCACCCGACGCGATGGTCTCTCAGGTAAAGCGCGGCATCCTCGACATGATCGGCGCAGCGCGGCCTTCGATTGCGGATCCTTTTTTACCCCAGAAACTCGAACAAGGACGGGTCGAAGATATTCGCGAATGCATCGGCTGCAACATCTGTGTTAGTGGTGACTGGACGCAAAGTCCGATCCGCTGCACGCAGAATCCCACCATGGCTGAAGAATGGCGCCGAGGCTGGCATCCGGAGATCATGAATGCCAAAGGATCGAGCCAGCAGGTCCTGGTTGTCGGAGCCGGCCCCGCCGGGCTTGAAGCCGCCATGAGCCTCGGCCGTCGCGGTTATACCGTGGCACTTACCGACAGCGGTGATGGCGGTGGCCGGGTGGTGCGCGAGTCCACACTGCCTGGCCTTGCCAGTTACAAACGGGTCACCGACTATCGTCTTGGTCAGATAGCGGCCGCGGCCAACGTCAGTTTTTATCCCGGCAGCGAAATGGATATCGACAGCATTCGAGAGTTTGGTGCCGACCAGGTGCTGCTTGCGACCGGTGCACACTGGCGCAGTGATGGTATTGGTCGGGCCATCTGGATGCCGGTGGCCGGCATCGACCGCCACTTAGCGTGCTTTACGCCGGACGACATTCTTGCCGGTAGACAACCCGCCCAGGGACCAGTTCTGGTCTACGACGACGACCACTACTATATGGGTGGAGTCATCGCCGGCTTACTGGCCGACGCTGGCCTTGCAGTGACCCTGGTGACTCCTGGTCCCGAGATCTCCTGCTGGTCGCACAACACCATGGAGCAGCACCGGATCGAACGCAGCCTGCTGGAGAAGGGTGTATCGCTGGTGGTCAAGCACACGCTTTCACAGGTCGAGTCCAGCGCGGCAGTTTTTACCTGTAACGTGAGTGACCGTACGCTAGAGTTGGATGCTGCTGCCCTGGTGATGGTGACACTGCGCGTACCAGATAATCACTTGTATTTTGCCCTGGCCGGTGAAGCAGAAGAGCAGTTGGCCGATCTACCCTTTGGCTTGCAACGGATCGGCGATTGTATGGCCCCGGGCACCATCGCCGCAGCCGTTTACGATGGTCACCGTTGTGCCCGTGAACTCGACCAGATACCCGACCCCGACAGCGTGCCATTCAGGCGCGAGCGCCCGGAGATCGACCCCCCGGGTACTTGAGAGCGAACCCGCTCAGGTCAACTCGTTGGCTTTATCCTGTGCGCTAAGCGCTGGATCGCGTTCGGCCGGATCTCCGTAGCCACCACCACCGGGTAGCAGCATGAGCAGGCGCTCGCCTGCCGGAATAATCTGTTTGCCCTTGGTCTTTAAGACTTTGCCGCTGGCAAGGCGTACTACGCCCGGAGCGCCATCGATACCGCCATGGCGTCCGCGGGCCGGATAGTCGACCCGGTCGAACAGGGCGAAAATTGCAAACGGTGCCCCTTGCGCGTGTTCGACCTCGATGGCCTGGCCGTGGCCGCCGCGATAGCGGCCGACACCACCGGACCCAGGGCGCAATTCTTTGCGGTGAAAGATGACCGGAGCGATCGATTCGGTGATTTCAACCGGAGTGTTTCGCACGCCCGACGGAAACGCGGTCGCCGACAGGCCATCGCGCCAGGGTCGGGCGCCGGCACCGCCAGAGTGAAAAATAGTGACCGAGAACGGCGTAGCATCGCCGTAGTTCACCTCACCCAGCAGACCCGGCCCCCCGCTCATCATCGGGTTCCACAGGCTGGAACTGCCTTCGGCTGGCGCCCGTCCGGGCAACGCCTGTTCGAGGCAGCCCAGCACCACGTCGGGCAGCATCTGGCCGATGACGTGGCGCACCGCCACTGCGTGTGGGCGCGCTGCGTTGAGAATACTTCCGACCGGCGCTGTCACCCGGATCGGCTCCAGTGAGCCAGCGTTGTTGGGCACGCCGGGGCCGATGACACAACGCACCCCGAAAGAAGCATAGGCTTGCGTATAACTCAGCGGCACGTTGATACCAAAGGGTGAAACGCCTGATGTGCCGGAGAAATCGACTGATACTTTGTCTTCACTGATCTGCAACTGGGCCTTGAGCGTGACCGGCTCACCGTAGCCATCCACAGTCATCTCGCTGTCCCAGCAGCCGCGAGGCAGTTCGGCTATCTCGTCGAGCATGGCCTGGCGTGAACGCGCGATGATATGTCGGCTGATCTCGTCAAGATCAGCCAATCCAAACTCGGTCATCATCTCTACCAGGCGGGTACAGCCGATCGCATTACCCACGGTCAGTGAGTAGAGGTCGCCGATTACCTGATCTGGCTCACGCACGTTGGCGCGAACGATGGCCATCACGGCTGCAGAGGGTCGACCCTGTTCAAAAAGCGGCAGGATCGGCAGACATAATCCCTCCTCGAATACCTGGCCGGCATCCGGGCCGAAGCCGCGACCGCCGATATCGACCACGTGGACGGTAGCGGCAAGCAGACCAACAATCCGGCCGTCGATAAAGGCGGGAGTAACCACGGTGAAGTCGAAGAGATGGCCGGTGCCCAGCCAGGGATCATTGGTGACAAAAACATCGCCTGCCTGCATCCGCTCCAGCGCAATCGCCTCGAGAAAGTATCCGACCGATGCCGCCATAGCATTGACGTGGCCCGGGGTACCGGTGACAGCCTGCGCCAGCATGCGCCCAGAAAGATCAAAGATGCCGGCAGACAGGTCGCCAGCTTCGCGCACGGCTGTCGAGAACGCGGTGCGGATCAATGCCTGGGCCTGCTCTTCGACAATGCTGATCAGTCGGTCCCAGATAACCTGGTGCTGGATGGTTGCCAGGATGCTCCCGGCTACCGGAATAGTCGTGGCTGCCAGATGGCCATTACCGACAAGGTCACCGTAGCCGTTGCAGGATACTTGCCATTGCTTTGGCACGATGAGTGTGGTCTGGTCTTCGGTAATTACTGCCGGACCCTCGATGCATACTCCGGAGACCAGGTTCTCGCGGGCCAGCACCGAACACTCTGTCGGCTCGTTGGCGCCTGGCATTTGAACTGTTCGCTGATCCAGGATGCCCTCGACCGGTTTGACCTCGCACGACAGTAATTCGCGGGCGTTTTCGTCCGCCGGGACCGAGGCAGTCAGTGACCAGGTCAGAACCTCCAGCGGAACGCCGGGGATACCCTGGCCGTATTGCGCCTGGTAGGCTTTGGCAAACGCGGTACTGATGGTCTCCTGATCGGCGTCGGTCAACGGCCGGTTTGGCAGACGGACCTTGATTTCGTGACCCTGGCCGGCATAACGAATGTAGGCATGGCGGATCTCGGCGATGCGTGCCCCGCGGGCACCGAGTTGCACAGTCGCCCACGCCTCACGTGACATCTCATCGAACAGTGCATTAATCGATATCGGGTTGAGCTCAGTCAAGATGGAAAAACGGCTGCGCACAACTTCGAATGCGACGGGCGCAAGCAGAAAACCCACAGCTGAGCCCACACCAGCATCACGCGGGATGATGACCTGGGAGATGCCTAGTTTGCGCGCGACCGCCATCGCGTGCAGCGGCGCGCCACCACCGAAAGCAATCAGTGTGCGCTGGCTAACATCGGATCCTTTTTCGACCGCGTGTACCCGTGCGGCGCTGGCCATATTTTCATCGACGATTTCGATGATTGCCTGGGCGGCACTATCGATATCAGTACCCAGCGGCTCACCTACGGCACAGTGCACAACGTTGCGCGCAGCTGGTAAATCAAGAGACAAGCGCCCGCCGGCAAAGTCGTCGGCGTCGAGGCGTCCCAGCAGCAGGTTGGCGTCGGTGACGGCGGCACTTTGACCGCCCTGGCCGTAACAGGCTGGCCCGGGATCAGCCCCTGCGCTCTCGGGACCTACCGTGACACGCCCCAGTTCATCGACCTGGGCGAGTGAGCCGCCACCAGCACCTATTTCCACCATATCAACGACCGGGATCTTGATCGGCATACCACTGCCTTTCATGAAACGGTGGGCCCGGTCGATCTCAAACGTGCGTGACAGTGGCAACTCGTAATCGTCTATCAGGCAGATCTTGGCGGTTGTGCCACCCATGTCGAAAGACAGCACTGATGTCTCGCCCAGTGTGCGGGCAATATGGGCCGCCAGGATAGCGCCTCCGGCAGGGCCAGATTCGACCAGCCGTACTGGCAACGCGGCAGCAGTTTCGATGGTGACCTGGTGGCCGCCCGAGGTCATCAGCAGGCAGGCACAACCAAAGCCCGCCTCGGCCAAACGCTGGCGCACATCGACAAGGTAACTGGATATCAGTGGTTGCACGTAGGCATTGGCGCAGGTGGTACTTTGGCGGTCATATTCACGGATCTCTGGACAGACCTCACTCGACAGCGAGATATACAGATCCGGGAAGTGCTGCTGAATAATCTCGCGTATGCGTTGCTCGTGCGCCGGGTTAGCATAGGCATGCAGCAGCCCTACGGCGAGGCTCTCGATGGACTCGACCTCGATGCGCTGGATCAGCTCGGTGACGGAAGGTTCATCCAGGTCTTGCAGCACCCGGCCACGGTAATCCATCCGTTCGCGCACTCCAAAGCGCAGCGAGCGCGGTACCAGCGGTGGATTGCGGTCGGCATCGAAGTTGTACTGGTCGAAGCGGTTTTCGTAGCCGATCTCCAGGGAATCGCGATGGCCCTCGGTGGTGATGAGCGCAGTGCGGGCGCCACGGCGCTCGATCAAAGCATTGGTGGCAAGCGTGGTGCCGTGGGTGATGAGGGCCACATCGGCAGGTACTGCCGAGGTTTGCGCGAGCACCTGCGCGATGCCTTGCATGAATCCCTCGGCTGGATTAGCCGGGGTGGTCAGTACTTTGGCGGTATACCGTGTTGTCCCGACCTGCAGAACTGCGTCGGTAAAAGTGCCGCCGATGTCGACGGCAATACGCACACTGGGGTTCATGGCATCGGATGATCCGTGACCTGCAAGCGCCCGCCGCCGTGCGCTTCAGAAGCTGTCCTTGAGCTCGCGAATGCGGGTGAAGACTGCTACCTCGGATGCGCCGGTGAGGCCTACGGTCTGCTGCAGCTTGGAACTGTGTGGCCGTAAGAAAGGGTTGGTTCTTTTTTCCAAGTCCAGCATCGAGGGTACCGTGGGCTCGCCGCGCGAGCGTGCGGTGTCGATCGTGGCACAGCGCTTCGCCAGATCCGGATTGTCCGGCTCGACGGTTATGGCAAAGCGGGCGTTGGCCTGGGTGTATTCATGGGCGCAGTAAATCCGGGTCTGCCCGGGCCAGCGCAGGATCTTCTGCAGGGACTGCCACATTTGCGCAGGGGTCCCTTCGAACAGCCTGCCGCAACCCAGCGCGAACAGAGTATCGCCGACGAAGGCGATGCCGTCCCCGGGCGCGTGGTAAACGATATGCCCGCTGGTGTGCCCCGGCGTGTCATGCACTTCGAACCGGTGGTCACCCAGGGTCACGCTGTCGCCTTCACCCACCTCCCGGTCAATGCCGGGAATGCGGGCGGCATCGGCCCGCGATCCGACAATACTGCAGCCGGTACGCTCCTTGAGTTCGAGATTGCCACCGGCGTGGTCAGCGTGGTGATGGGTGTTGAGAATAAGGTCGAGCGTCCAGCCCTTGTTGGCAAGGGCGGCAAGGATCGGTTTGGCTTCTGGTGTATCGATGGCTGCCGTCAGGCCGCTCAGTTCATCGTGGACCAGGTAACCGTAGTTGTCGTCCAGGCACAAGAACTGGTGTACTTCGATGGTTGCTGTCATGTTGTTTCTGGGTTGTGGTGGCCGCTGATGAAGGCGTGCAGAGGCCTGGTTTGCTCGAACTGTGCCTGTTGTTCTGGACTGGCTTCTTTCTGGTAGTCACGTTTCCACTCGTCATAGGTCATGCCGTAAACGATTTCGCGGGAGCGATCGTAGTCCATCTCGACGTTCTGTTCTTTCGCTGCAGCAAGGTACCATTTCGACAGGCAGTTGCGGCAGAAGCCAGCGAGGTTCATCAGGTCGATGTTCTGCACGTCGCTGCGCCTTTGCAGATGTTCAACCAGGCCGCGAAACGCGGCGGCTTCGATCTCGATGCGGGTCTTTTGGTCCATGCGCCCTCCTTGTGACTCTTGGCCGCCTGCATCCGGGGATGCATGATTCTTTTAGAGAAAATTCTAGCATCCACCGGTGTGGACGCGCCCGGGTGTGGCAGTGCCCGGCTGGTGGGATAATAACTCCGGGCAAGGTACGGTATCGAGGCGCGACCGACCTGCACTTCGCTTGCACCGCCCTGGACGGAGCCTGAATCGTGTTCAAGACCCCTGCTGATGTCGAGTCTGCTTTTTTCCAGGCTATAAAACGCGCCGACAGCGACGAGATAAAGGCTATCGAGACAAGTTGGCGCAGGATTTATTCCCATCCGGCCAGCATCAGATTCAGCCTGGATAAGGCGCGGCGACTGCAGCAGGATACCCTGGTGTTACACCGCGCTTCGCCCGTGCCAGGCAGCCGGCAACCGGTCGATATCCACCCGGGATGGGTGCCTTGAGCGACCGGCCGGTGATGTTGGTCCACGGGGTCCTGACCAACGGCATGGAGATGACGCTGCTGCGCCGCCGACTTCGGCGCCAGGGTTTTGCCCCGCGGCAGTTCAGTTACCACAGTCGGCACCTTACCGTGGCAGAGAATGCCTGTGCTCTGGAAGATGCACTTGCTGACTGGCGCGACCAGGCGGTGGTCGATTTTGTCGCGTACAGTCTCGGTGGGCTGGTATTGGCCCATTTTTTTGCGCAGCAGGCCTGGCCGGTACCTGGCCGCGTGGTGTTGCTGGGTGTACCGTTGCGTGGCAGCGAGGTTGCAGCAGAACTGGCACGTC
>Ga0208278_1000226_pt1 | contig 31451 bp, 28 predicted proteins | sample ETN01SmetaG_FD_185794 | JGI IMG/M metagenome (GOLD analysis project Ga0208278, IMG submission 185794) | Marine microbial and viral communities from oxygen minimum zone, Eastern Pacific Ocean - ETNP2014F12-01SV259 (SPAdes) (version 2) | ecosystem: Environmental > Aquatic > Marine > Oceanic ...
TGATCTGATATGGTTTCCAAACCCTGAAACAGCTTACCGTGCTACGGCTAAGGGTATGCATGATCTAAAGGGTGCTATCCGCTTTTTTCGAATGAATGATTCAACGGATAATGAATACCGAATTGATAGTGATCGCATTTATGCAGGTGGTATATCAGCCGGTGGAATTGTAGTTGTAAATGCCGCCTATTTAGATCAGGAAAGCGAAGTACCTGCCAGCATAACGGATTATGTGGCAGAAAATGGAGGCTTAGAAGGCCTTAGTGGAAATGAAGGGTATGACAGTCACTTTCACGGAGTTATTAATCTATGCGGCGCAGTGGGAGACTATAACTGGATCGTTGCAGGAGATATCCCTATTGTGAACATCCATGGTACTGATGATACGGTGGTGCCATATGGTGATGGTCTTATAACCCTTTTTGGCCTGAATATGCAGGTATACGGAAGCTATGTGATAAATGAGACCATGCTCTCCCTTGGAAACAGCAGTGACCTCTACACTTTTGAAGGCTATGATCATAACCCTTTTAACAGTTCAGAAGCAAATATGAATATCACTGTTGAATTTACCAGCGATTTCATGGTGGATGTTGTCTGCCCCGTTGATGAAGGTATCATGGGAGATCTAAATGATGATAGTATTTTAAATATCCAGGATATTATCATCATGATAAATATCGTACTGGGCAGCGTAGAGTATAATCAGGCAGCGGACCTCAGTGGTGATGGTATTATAAACGTACTGGATGTTATTCAGCTCATGAACCTGATTTTAGATGCATAGCTTCAATGGGGGCACTGTGCGCCCCTACCCCTGTCTTTGAAAATTAGCATATTTACACCCTTCATATATTCTCTCCTGTTGACATTTTTTATCGCTTGTCATCCCAGTATCAGCAAAGAAAAATTTACACCCGGCACCCCGGAGTTTAAGGGGCAGAAACTGTTTAAAGATATGGCCTGCGACGCCTGTCATTCCATTGATGGAACCCTAAATAGAGGCCCAACTTTCAAAAACCATTATAGGAAGGAGATTCTCCATACGGATGGAAGTGTAGCAATAATTGATGAAAAGTATATTCGGGAATCAATTATTTTTCCCCGAAAATTTATAGCTGAAGGGTTCCCGCCAATTATGCCCTCCTATAAACCAGTTCTAAGTGATGAAGATATTGCGAATCTAATTATCTACATTAAAACATTGAAGTAAGAAAATACACCTTAATTCAAAAGGGAATCCATTTATAATTTTAAGGGAGTGATTTGAAGATAAATTACTCCTTTTTTATTTATTCTTTTGAAAACTACGCTTTCAACATATATTGAACTGACCAAACCCCGCATCACACTCTTGGTGCTGGTTACTGCCTATTTAGGGTATTATTTAGGGCTCAGAAGTCAGGGTGACCACATGGTGAGCCTTGAGAGTTGGCTCATATTATTTTATCTCATTTTAGGTACTTGGGCAACGTCAGCAGGGGCGGCGGTACTAAATCAAGTAATGGAAAGAAGGCACGATGCGAAAATGGCGCGAACGAAAAACCGCCCTATTGTAATGGGAAAAATTTCTCCCATGAATGCTCTGGTGTTTGGTATTTCTCTCTCACTTTGCGGATGTGTTTTTCTCTATTATTTAATCAACCCTTTAACTGCCTGGATATCTGCAGCAACAGTTCTCCTTTACATACTCATTTATACTCCAAGTAAACGAATCACTACATGGAATACCATTATTGGTTCCATCCCCGGCGCATTGCCTCCAGTTGGCGGTTGGGTGGCTGCTACTGGCTCTTTAGCACCACCTGCCTGGATACTATTTGGAATTCTGTTTTGCTGGCAGATGCCCCATTTCCTTGCCATTGCTATTATTTATGCCGCTGATTATGAAAAAGGAGGGTTTAAAATGCTCCCCTCTATTTATCCCGAATCAAAACGAACCAGTTATGTCATTTTATTTTTTACTGTGGCTCTGCTTGTCACCAGCCTCGGATTGTATATTCTTAAGGTCGGGGGAATACTGTATGCCGTTGGGGCAGCATTGCTGGGCGTAGCCTTTTTTATGGTAGCATTAAAAGTGATTATGGAATCGAATAAAAAGAATGCCAGGAGGCTGATGCTGGCTTCTATTATTTATTTGCCCCTTCTGCTCATAATCATCTTAATAGAAAAAATTCTCCGTTGATAGAGAAAAATATATCACAAGATAAATTCTGGTTGAGAATTATTTATATTGTCTCCATTGTAATTTCATTGGCAGTGGCATTTCTTATACTGGGACCTCGCCCTGATGGCATGGAAGGAATGCTGGATGTTTCGGTGTTGCCCCATGTAAATGCACTATTAAACAGCATCTGCACTATTCTATTATTGGCAGCACTTTGGTTTATTAAAAGAAAAGAGATTGAGAGGCATAAGAAAACAATGCTCACAGCGTTTGGTTTTTCAGCGCTTTTTCTCGTTTCTTATGTGATTTACCACTGGTTTAAAGCTGGCCCTAAATTGTATCTAGGTGATTTTACTATTATTTACTATTTTATTTTACTTACCCATATTGTATTGGCAATGGTTATTATTCCTCTGGCATTAATAACCTTGTATCGCGGCTGGAATATGCAAGCTAGTAAGCATAAAAGAATTGCCAAAATTACCTACCCTGTTTGGCTCTACGTATCTATTACGGGGGTAGCAATTTATTTAATGTTGTATTAAAATTTACTTCTTCCCAAGTTTCCCAAAATCTTTTCCAGTAGGACTCTGAAAAACTTTCAGTCTAAATTCAGGGATGATTGCCAGCAAGTGGTCAAAAATATCTGCCTGAATTCCCTCATATCGAACCCAGTCTGTATCATTGGTGAACACATAAATTTGAATGGGAAGTCCACGGGAAGTGGGTTCTAACTGGCGAATGAGAAATGTCATTTCCGGGTGAATTTTACTGTTATTTCGCAGATATGCTTCAATATACGCACGGAATGTTCCTACATTGGTAAGCCTGCGGCCATTAATGAGTTCAGCAGTATTAATGCTGTTGGATGTATTATGATCTGCAACCTCTTTGGTCTTTTGCTCAATATAATCATTCAGGAGTTCAAAATGGGTAAATTTTTCCAATAATTCTTCAGTGCAGAGTTGAATACTGTTCATGTCAATAAATAAGGATCGTTTAATCCGTCGACCACCACTTTCAGACATGCCCCGCCAGTTACGAAAGGCTGAATCAATAAGTTTATGGGTGGGGATGATGGATATGGTTTTATCCCAGTTTTGAATTTTCACAGCGTGGAGGGCAATATCAATCACATCACCATCAGCACCGAATTGAGGTGCTTCAATCCAATCCCCAATTTTAAAGAGATCATTGGAGCTTATCTGCAGACTGGCAACAAGAGAAAGAATAGTATCCTTAAAAATCAGTAGGAGAACCGCCGTCATGGCCCCAAGTCCGCTTAGTAGCCAGGCAACATTTTTGTCAATTAATATTGCCACTATGACCACCACCCCAAGTATGTTAACAATAAGTTTGGTGATTTGTATATAGCTCTTAATATGCATCCGCTCTGAATATTTAGTTTTCTCGTAAATATCGCTTAAGGCAGATAGGAATGCATTTATCACCAAAAGTCCGGATAGTGCCATGAGGCTCAGGGAAGCCCGTTGTATAATTACTGTAAACTGAGGTGCGGCGTAGGCAAAATTATAGAATATGAGGGCCGGAACCAAATACGCCAACCGGTTAAATACATTGCGGTTTACCAGAATATCATCTAGGTCAGTGCTGGTTTTCCGGAACATGCGGGTGAGCAGGGTGAGTATAATTTTTTCCGTTATATAGAAAGCCAGGAGGCTGATAACTGCCAAGACTCCCAAAATAGCCAGGGAGTGCAATAGGGGGTTTTGGGGAAGATAGGGTGATAAATATTCAATCATTGTTTTATTCCTTATAATGCGCGGGTATAAACCGCATGAAAATCATCTTGACTTACAGCAAATGGGTGAGTGGCATGGCAGCTGTCTTCAAATGCTAACTGCCCTAGCTTTTCAATATGATCTGCCTGGATCCCATGCTTTTCAAGGCCTAGAACAATGCCTATGCTATTTACAAAAGTTCCTGCTATATCAGGAATATTACCTATATCACTTAAAGTATCACATGATATAATATTCCCAATATCATTTAGTTTTTCCTGAAGTGTTTTATTTTCTGTTTTCATGGCTTTGTCTATGGTAAACTCCAGGCAAAATTTAATGAGAAGGGCATTAGCCAAACCATGATGAATATTGAATTTAGCAGATAGTGGGTGTGCCATTGAGTGAATCATGCCCAGCCCCTTCTGAAAAGCAGTTGCACCCATAGTAGCAGAGAGAAGCATCTGGCCACGGGCATCCAGATTATTTGGGTTTTCCATGACTTTAGGCAGGTTCTCTACAACCATTTTCATTCCCTCAATTGCGATTGCGTCAGCCATGGGGTGAAAGCTGTCCACCAGGTAGGCTTCCATGCAGTGGGTGAAAGCATCTACGCCCGTTGCCGCAGTAATATGCGGTGGAAGGTTCACCGTAAGCTTTGGGTCAAGTACAGCAATATCCGGCATGAGACCAGGATGAAAGAAAATAGTTTTTTTGCCAGTCTCTTTTATAGTGATAACTGATGATCGACCTACTTCACTTCCAGTACCTGCTGTGGTGGGGATAGCAAAGAGAGGAGGCATGGGGTTTATAATTTTTGCATCACCACCTACTGCATCGTCATATTGGGCTAGTGGTGGCTTATGCACTGCCATAAACCGGATGGTCTTTGCCACATCCATGGCAGAGCCGCCGCCAAGGGCAATAATGCCGTCATAATCACCTGATTGATAGGCCTTTACTCCAAGTGTAACATCTTCCTCTAGTGGATTGGGATGCACGTCATCAAATATATCTATATTCAGCCTGGAAGAAGTGAGTGTACTTTTTACTGAATTGGCCAATCCAATATGTACCAGTCCGGGATCAGTTATCATGAGGAGGCTTTTTAATTCTCTTTTTTGCATGGCTGGAGCAAGATCTAGAAGGGAATCTGCACCAAAAAATAACACAGTGGGGAAATGGTATTGAATCATATTGACTTAGATAATTTCAAAATACCGGTCCCGCATCCAGTGCCAGTCGGGATCTCCTTTTTTCTGCTCATTATAGCATTTGGCTTCCCACTCCCGTGTGATAGAAAAATGGTTCACCCAGGCTTTCCCAAATAATTCTCCGGTGACCGGGCTGTTCTTAAATGCTGCTGTAGATTTTTCCAAAGTATTTGGAAGTTCCAGGTTGGTGAGAGATGTTTTCAGGTCATAGGCATTGCCTTGTACCATAGGTGGAAGCTCCAGCCTATTTTCAATGCCATAGAGGCCGCATGCTACAGATGCTGCTAGGGCCAGGTAGGGGTTTCCGTCAGCGGCGGTAATGCGGTATTCCAGGCGGTGGCTCTTTTCACTGCCGGGTATGACCCGGATGGCACACGTACGATTATCTATTCCCCAATTAGAATGGGTAGGGGCCCAGAAGCCCTTAATCATACGGGTATAAGAATTTATAGTGGGGGCAATCATGGGTAACACTTCAGGAAGTAAACAGAGTTGCCCTGCTAAATAATGGCTGAAGATATCACTCATATTGTGAGGTTTACTATCATCATAAAAAGCAGAACTGCCATCTTTATTCCAAAGGGACTGATGTAAATGTCCGCTCTGGCCGGGAAAGTCAGGTGACCACTTAGCCATGAAGGTGGCCATGAGTTCCCAGCGCTGTGCCAGCACTTTGGAAAATGTTTTAAAGAGAGCTGCCTTGTCAGGAGATGCCAATCCGCTGTCAACAGAAATGCAGGCTTCTAGAACACCGGGACCTGTTTCAGTATGAATGCCTTCCAGCTCCATATCCATATCTTGACAGGTGTCAATAAAATCATGGTATATTTCACTATAAGTTGAGTTTCTGATTATACTATAGCCGAACATTCCCGGTGTGAACGGAAGCATGTTTTCATATTTTTTATCTCTCACTGAATGAGGGGTCTCTTTAAACATGAAGAATTCATACTCAAATGCCGATTTCACAGAAAATCCCATGTCATCAGCTTTCTGCAATATCTGTTTACATAATTGTCTTGGGCAGGCAGGGTAGGGGCTGCCGTCAGAATATTGAAAGTCCGCAATAAACAGGGCAGTATCAGGTTCAAAGGGGATTTTACGATAAGAATTAATATCAATAACCGCAGGGGCATCTGGATAGCCAGTATGCCATCCGGTAACAGTGGGTTTATCGTAAAGTTCATCCACCACATCCCAACCGAAAACCACATCGCAGAATCCAAAACCATTTTCCAATGCAGAAGTAAACTTTTTCATATTGATGTATTTTCCCCGCATAATGCCATCCACATCAAAGATGCCCAGCTTTACTTTGGTAATTCCGTCTTTTTTTAGTTTATCTAAAATAGGATGCATTTATTGCTCCGTAATTTTGTAATTAGTCATTGTTCAATAGTTATTGAAGATTAGTCAAATTTCATATTAAATGCTTTAGGACGAGTCATTTCCTGAATACCCAGGGTAGATAATGTACAGCCTTTTCCGCTGTCTTTTACACCCACCCATGGGAGGGCAGGGTCTAAGACATCACAACGATTCATATAAAAAGTGCCCGTTTCAATCTGGTTTCCGATTTCAATTGCTTTTTCTATATCTTTTGTCCAGACAGAGGCAGTGAGTCCATAAGGGCTGTCATTCATAAGCTCAATAGCATCTGCGTCAGATTGTACGGGCATAATACCCACAATAGGTCCGAATGATTCTTCCTGCATAATATCCATTTGATGGTTCACATTGGTAAGGATAGCAGGGGCTAAAAAATGACTTCCCTCAGGGACATTTCCACTATAATAATGAACATCCGCTCCTTTAGCTTCTGCATCGTTAATTTGGACAATTGCGGTTTCTACCCCGGATAATTGAGCTATGGGTCCTAAATCGGTAGTTTCTTCCATAGGATTGCCAATGTTGAGTGCATTCATATATTGAATTGCTCCAGATAAGAATGTATCAAAAAGGGTATGATGTACATAAATACGTTCTACGGCACAGCAAGACTGTCCTGCATTATAAAAGACGCCATCCATGACTGTAGGGATTACCTTGTCTACATTAGCATCTTCCCGAATATAGGCAGGATCTTTGCCCCCAAGTTCCAGCCCCGTTTCAATAAATTGATTGCCAACTGATGTCTTAACTCGCCTGCCACCAGTAACAGATCCTGTAAATGCCACATGATGAATTAACCCGGACTGAATCACCTTTTCTGTAGTGGCATGGTCCATAATGAGTGCGGTTACCAGCCCTTCAGGTGCGCCGGCATGTTTGAAAGCCTTTTCAAAAGCTATGGCACATAGGGGAGTGAGTGAGCTATGTTTGATGATCACAGCATTTCCCGCCAATACTGCCGGTACCACCACATTTACTGCAATGAGCAGAGGGTAATTCCATGCGGCAATATCTAAAATTACACCCAGGGGCTCTCTCTTGATGAATCGCCGTAAGCCATCTGCTTCAGTTAGGGTGATATTCTTCAAGGCATCTTCTGCAAGGGTGCAGCAGACATCTGCTCGGTGAATCATTCCCGTTACTTCACTCATAGATTGGGTTATCGGTTTACCCATTTGCCAGGTGATATCGTCTGCAATACTTTTCTGGTTTTCATGAAAATAATTCATGGCATCCTTCACCAATTGAATGCGTTTAGAAATTTCAGTATGCTTCCATTCTTGTTGTGAATTCCCTGCAGTGATCAGTAGAGACTCAACTTCCTGCCATGAATGATAGGTCAGCTCCCTGAACTTTTCACCATTAAACGGATTAATTAATTCTAATCTATTTGTCATAATTATTTATAAACTTGATACACCAATAGATTTCTATCAGATATATTTTCTAAAAACCCTTCATTTAAATTATGAAGAGGAGTGTGATGGTGAGGAAAATAATCATTAATGCATATAATAACGGATTCCATAGTTATAAAATTAGATTTATTTTACAATAATAACCAATTGGGAAGAACTAGAAGAATAGGGGAATATTGGATGGTTAGATTTTTATAGAAAAAAGCAATATTAATGTATCATATTCTCACTTAGAATTATCTCATTAATAAATGAGGGTTCTCTATAAATGAAAGGAGAGCCGTTATTTTTTGTCTGCGACAATTTGATGTTATTGAAATATCATACTGTTTGAAAAGATTGTCATTTTAATGATTTCACCTTCCAATTAATATTGATTAACTTATCCCCAGAAAATTCCAAATTAATAAAGGATCAATCATGAAAAATTACTTATTATTCACCCTATTAACTTTTGGACTATTAATAATAGGCTGCGGGTCTAAGGGAGGGCCTGATCTTTCACCAGAAGCGTCTCGTAAAACAATCAAGACTGCCCCTGATTGGTATTTGAGTCCGCCAAGCAAAGAAGGATTTATTGGACAAGCTACGACGGCAACTAGTCAGGATATGCAGATGGCAACTGATAAAGCTCGTACTGCTGCTGCAACTGCATTGGCAGGACTTATTGAATCAGAGTGGAATGGATTAGTAAAACGTGCACAGGAAGAAACTGGCTTGGCAGAAAATTCAAAAATAATTGATCAATTTTCAAATACTCAAGAGCAGATTATTTCAAATCGTCTGCAAGATATTAGAGTAGCAAAAAGAGAACTGCAAGAAGAGAAGACTGATGATGGTAGGCGTATTTATCGTGCATATGTGTTGGTAGAATATGATGAAGGAGCTGCCCATAAACGTTTACTTGCTAAAATCAAGGCTGATGAACAATTATATAATGCAATTAGAGCAACAGAGCTCTTTGACGAAATGGAACAAAAAGTAGAAGCATATCGTCAACGGAAACAGTAATCTAATTAGAAAAATCCAATAATAAATAATTTTGGTAGTATATAAAGAGTAGTGTATATTCCACTGACTATGCAGTAAGAAAATGAATGAATTAGAACAGGTATTGATAAAATACCTGTTTTTATTTACATCTTGAGAAATTTATAGATGTATCATTGGAAGGCGTAGTAATTAGTAAATACAACAAGTAAAGGAAATAACATGAGTGATGCAAATCAAGGAACAGTTAAGTGGTTTAATGATTCAAAAGGTTTTGGATTTATAACTCCATCAGATGGTGGAAAAGACTTATTTGTTCATATGAGTGAGATCCAGATGGAAGGTTTTAAAACCCTGAAAGATGGACAATCTGTTGAATATACACCTGGATCAAGTGAAAAAGGTCCATGTGCTACAAACGTAATTCCTCAGTAACACCTCTCACATATAAAAGAGAGGAGTTCTGAATTCCCCTTTTTTGTAGTACTACAACCCCCTGTTTTCAGGGGGTTGTTTTTTTTATAAATATATTAGGGAAAGTATATTATCCCTAATTAGAGAAGTTATATTTTTTGCATAATTTTAATGATTCTAGCTGTTTACTTTTGTAAATCGTTCAGAATCGCATGTTTACCAAAATACTTTTTATTAATTTTTACAATCTTTGAGAAACGTGTCTATGAATAAGTAAATTATCCCCCTTTCTACATGAGTCAATTTCAAAAAAATATAATAATTACCAGTATAGGGCATTTTTTAGTGCATGCCATGACGATGATTTTACCTGCTGTTTTGGTATTATTAGAAGCAGAGTTTTCTGTTTCAATTATTTCTTTAGGTAAGCTGGTTACTATACAAATTTTGTTTTTAGGGCTTGGAGGATTCCCAGCAGGTATTTTAGCAGATAGATTTGGATCCAGAGCAGTACTCATCACCTATTTCATTGGATTGATAATTTCATCAGTTTGGCTATATTTCGCAACTACATTCACTATGGCTGCTATAGGATTGGGGTTTTTGGGCTTAGTAACTGGTTTGTACCATCCGGCTGGATTAAAAATGGTGAGCCATTCGCCAAATGTTTCTCGGAACATGTCATACCATGGTGTAGCTGGAAGTTTAGGCTTAGCTGCAGGTCCAATTTACGGTGGGTGGATGGCAAGTTGGATGGGGTGGCGAACTGCCTATCTTTTACCCGGAGGATTAGCACTATTAGGATTAATTATTATTTTAGCCTATCATCATGAGTCTGCACCCAGGCCTAAAGAATTTAAACTTAATTTTACGGTTACCAAGGTACATCTCACCATTTTTACCGTGTCATCATTATGGGGATTGGCTCATCACGGGTTATTTAATTTTTTGCCTTATTATTTCACAGAAGCGGTGCAAACAGGGTTTGACAGTGTGGTAGGAAGTGGATTCTTAACTGGTTTTGTTTTATTATTAGGTATTATTGGGCAGTTATTGGGGGGACGTCTCGGTGAACGCTTTAAGAGGAAAAATCTCTATATCTTTGTAGTAGCGCTTAACATCCCTTTTTTAGTTATGATGGCATATTACCAAGGCTGGTATCTTGTAGGCATCACCGGCGTATTAGGTGCGGTAAATTTTATGTTTCAACCGGTGAATAATAGTCTTTTGGCAGATGTTACTCCCACTGATCAAAGAGGGGTTATTTATGGATTTTCAGCAGGAATCAGTTTTGGAGTTGGCTCCCTTGCTGGGGTCATTGGCGGATACTTGGGAGAAACGCTTTCCATTAATTATATTTTCCCCAGTATGGCGCTATTTTTATTACCGGCAGTATTATTTGCAATTTTATTGAAAAAACTTATATAATTACATTACATTTAATACTCTTATTCCGACGAATTATTGCTATATAAACACTTAATTGGAGATTTGTTATGACCCTGAAAGAAAAATGTGCTGTTTTAGAAGATCGAGTGAAACGCCTGCAAGAGATTGGCCTCGCTTTATCTACCGAAGATGATATCAATGTTATTTTTGAACTCATTATGGGTGAAGCAAAAAATATAACCAATGCTGATGGTCGAACTTTGTACATGATAAGTGATGATGGTAAAACCATGAAATTTGAGATAATGCAAACCGATTCAATGAATTTTGCCCAGGGTGGAACTACAGGTGTTGAAATTACAATTCCTCCTATGCAGCTTTTTGATGAAGAAGGTAACCCAAATCATTCAAGTAATGTCGCATATTCAGCAAATACTGGAAAAACGACCAATATTAAAGATGTTTATACTGCCAAAGGTTTTGATTTTACAGGGCCTAAGAATTTTGATAAAAGTACAGGCTATAAAACTAAATCTGTGATGTCAGTACCACTAAAAAACCATGAAAATGATATTGTTGGTGTAATGCAGCTGATTAATGCTACAGATAAAAAAAGTGGTAAGGTAGTAGCATTTTCAGATGATATGCAGCAGCAGGTTGAATCTTTAGCCTCTCAAGGTGCAGTAGCTCTCACCAATAAACGGCTGGTGGCAGAGTTAAAAAATCTCTTCGAATCTTTCATCAAGCTCATTGCCACTGCTATTGATAAAAAATCGCCCTATACAGGTGGCCACTGTGAACGTGTGCCAGAAATCGCCATGTTATTGGCAACTGCAGTGGAAAATACAAAAACGGGCAAGTATGAAGAATTTTCTATGACTGAGGATGAGCGTTACGAACTGTTTATTGCTGCCTGGCTGCATGACTGTGGAAAGGTTGCCACACCTCCTCATGTGGTGGATAAGGGAATGAAGTTGGAAACCATAACTGATAGAATTGAAGTGATGGATACTCGTTTTGAAGTGTTGAAGCGGGATGCTGAAATTGCCAAGTTGAAACAACAAATTGAACTCATGACTGAAGGTTCTGCAAATGGTTCAATTAAGACTTTGGAGGAAGATTTAACAACACGAATCGAAAAGTTAAGTGCAGATCAGACATTCATCCAAAAAACCAATCGTGGTGGTGAATTTATGGAAGAAGAAGATCAAAAAAGAGTGGCGGATATTGGTAGTTATAAATGGAACCTTGAAGGAGAAGAAACTAACTTTTTTGATGAAAAAGATGTGCGCAATCTCCAGATACCAAAAGGAACATTATTACCGGAAGAGCGGGAAATTATTAATGATCATATTGTTATTACTATTGATATGCTGGAAAAACTACCGTATCCAAAGAATCTTCGGAATGTGCCGGAGTTTGCAGGTGGACATCATGAAAAGTTAGACGGTACCGGGTATCCTAAAGGACTGAAAGATGAGGATATGAGTATTCAGGCCAAAATCATGGCAATAGCTGATATTTATGAAGCTTTGACTGCTGCGGACCGCCCCTATAAGGATGGGAAAAAATTATCACAGGCTATGCGTATTATGGGCTTCATGAAAAAAGATTATGAGATAGATGAGGATCTTTTTGAGATCTTTGTAAAAGAAGGTGTGTATAAAGAATACGCTGAAAAATATCTGGGGGATGACCAACTAGATGAAGTGGATGAGGCCAGTGTACTTGCATGAAAAATAAAAATCTCGCTGAAATGAATAGAGAGGAATTGAAGCATTACATCTTCAAACTTCAGGGTTTCATTGAACAAGAACAGAAAGATGGAAAAGATATTGACACCATTTTAGATGAAACGGATATTTTTGATGAGTTTGAAGAAGTACTTCCTGACGATGAATTCCCTATTTTTGTTATTACTATTTTAAATGGCTTTCAATCGGACTCCCTCATTGACAAATTATTGGATGTAATTGATGATTGTAAGAATAGAAAGTAATCCTTCATATTTTAGAAAAGGGGTAAAAAGTTGAGTAATTCTGATCAGGTCCGGGAGACTTTTAGAGAAATCCCCTCCGTAGATGATATTCTTGCTAATTTCCATAATGAAATTAGTTCAATACCCTATCCGTTGGTTTTACAAACCATTCGAAGTACATTAAATGAAGTGCGGAAGGACATTCAACAATCCCTTCCTATCGATAATATTCCAAAACATACTTTCAATAAAGTGCAATTGGCACTTAACTGTCTTTCTTTACCTAACCTGAAGCAGGTGATAAATGGCACGGGAATTATTTTGCATACAGGGTTAGGTAGGGCACCCCTATCTGCAAAATTAGTAAAGGATGCATTGCAAAATGTATTGCCTTATTCAAATGTAGAACTGGATCTCCTATCAGGGAAACGAGGGGAGCGGAATACCCACGTAGAATCTTTGGTGAATGCATTAACAGGTTCAGAAGCAACCGTTATCGTGAATAATAATGCCGCAGCAGTATTACTAATGTTAAATGCCTTGGCTGATGGAAAGGAAGTAATCATTAGCAGAGGAGAGCAAGTGGAAATTGGTGGTTCATTTCGAATTCCCGATGTCATTGAAAAATCCGGCTGTAAAATGGTTGAAGTGGGAACTACCAATAAAACCCATTTGAAAGATTATTCTAATGCAATTACCAGTGAGACGGGTGCTATTCTGGTAGCACATACCAGCAATTATAAAGTGATGGGGTTTACAAAATCAGTTGATTTGACAGCTCTTAGCGTATTAGCTAAAAAGAAAAAGACTCCACTTATTCTAGATTTAGGCAGTGGAGCAATTGCTGATTTTAAAAAATTAGGATTACCACATGAACCGACAGTACAGAGCTATATAAAATCCGGTGCCAGTGTGGTATCTTTCAGTGGAGATAAATTATTAGGCGGACCTCAAGTTGGCATTATATGTGGCAAGAAAGCCCTTGTTCGAAAAATTCATAACAATCCATTATACCGAGCGCTTCGTTGTGATAAATTCAGCTATGCTATTTTGGAAGCTACGTTGCGGACATACCAGACACCTGAAGACATTCGGAAAGAAAATTTGGCTATTTCATTATTTAATAGAAGTCAGAGTGAACTTATTAAAATTGGTAAAAAAATATTAAACAATATACCTTCCAAGTCTGTAAAAAAATTCGGAATGGAAATAAAACAAACGGAAGTGGAAGCAGGAAGTGGTTCCTTGCCGCTGGAAAAGTTTCCCAGCGTAGCAATTGTATTTAAGGGCGAAATGAAAGCTTCGGAGCTCAGTAGAAAATTTCGGTCTGCTCCCAGTCCCGTGTTGGGATATATTTCTGGCAATCGCTTTCATATTGATCTGAAAGCTATTCCTACTACTCAGGAAAAACAGCTGATTTCTTCCCTTATAAGCATCCTCCAATGAAACAAACGGTTATAGGACTTTCTGGTCATATTGACCATGGAAAGACGGCGTTAGTAAAGGCACTCACTGGAGTGAATACAGATAGTCTCACAGAGGAACAGAAGCGTGGAATGACTATTGATATTGGCTTTGCTTTCTTAGATGAGAATATCACCCTTATTGATGTACCTGGCCATGAAAAATTTGTCAAAAATATGATGGCTGGGGTTTCTGGTATTGATGTAGCATTATTGGTGGTAGCTGCCGACGATGGTATTATGCCTCAAACCCGAGAACATTTCGAAATTCTCAATTTGCTGGATATTCCACTTGGTATCGTTGCTATAAATAAAATTGATCTGGCTGATGATGATTGGTTAGAATTGATTGAACTTGATATAAGTGAACTTGTTCACGGGTCTTTCATGGAAAAGGCTCCCATTGTAAAAGTATCTGCTGAAACAGGGGTTGGGGTGGAGCATTTGAAAGCTATCTTATTGGAATTATGTAAAAAAGTCCCTGAAAAACAAGACCGAGGAATTTTCCGATTACATGTGGATAGAGTATTTAGCATGAAAGGGTATGGTACTATTGTTACTGGAACGGTGAATTCGGGTACGTTAAAAATTGGGGATTCAGTGGAATTATTACCGGGAATGGTGAAATCCAGAGTGAGAGGATTGCAATCTCATGGGGAGGAAGTTTTGAAAGTGGAAACTGGTGATAGAGCTGCAATTAACCTTCAGGGAGTTGAAATTAAACAAATTGATAGAGGCAGCCAGATTGCTGAAATTGGTTATCTGCAATCCATTAATCAAATGGGAGTAACATTACGGCTTTTAGGCTCTGCACAAAAACCAATTGTTCAAAATCAGAGAGTCCGAATTCATTTAGGAACGCAGGAAGTAATGGCTCGGGTCGCATTAACTGCCGGAAAGACTCTTCAGCCAGGGGAGGAATGTCCTGCATTATTGCGGCTTGAACATCCCATGGTTGCTGCAAGGGGGGATAAATTTATTATAAGGAGCTATTCTCCTGTGATAACCATTGGCGGTGGAGAAGTGATGGAAGTCTTAATTGAAGAAAAATGGAAGGTTGTTAAAGAAAAATTGCAAAACTTATATGACAGCCCAAAATCAAATCAACTCATTCAACTTGTACAAGGTGAAGGAGCAAAACCTATTACTCTGGATAAACTTCAATACCGTTTGGGTATATCTAAAGAACAAATAGATAGTTTAGTGGAAGCGAGGGAAGAATTATTTTGGCTTAGCCATAAACAAGGGAAATGGCTAATTACACACAATCAGTGGGATACCCTGAAAAATAGTATTACAGATTATCTGAAAAAATATCATTTAATAAATCCATTGAATGCCGGTGCTCAAAAGGAAAAAATACGGCAGCATCTTGAATGTGAAGATTCAATATTAGAAGCACTGTTAAGTACGATGATGGAAAGCAATTTAATTTCCCAAAAGGGAGAATTATATTTGGACCCCGAATTTTCAATTACGCTTAGCAGTGAAGATGACTTGCTGCAAAATAGTGTATTAATTCAATTGGAAAAAGAGGGATTTACATCATCTACACTTGCACAATTATCTTTGAAAACAGGTAATTCTAAAGAGAAACTCATGAAAGTAATAAATGTGGCTGAACAACAGGGTAAGCTTTTACGTATTGATGGTAACCTTATGTTTACTCAAACCAATTTTACTAAACTAAAAGAAAAAGTAGCTCAACATTTTTCCAGTCATTCAGAAATGTCTGTTTCTGAGTTTAAGGAACTTGCCCATACTTCACGAAAATATGCAGTACCTCTATTAGAATATTTTGATAAAAAGAAAATTACCTATCGGGAAGGGAATGCCCGAAAATTGGTAAGATGAAAAATCAAAATACTACTCCAGTAATGAAACAGTTTTGGGACGCAAAAAAAGCGCATCCAGATTCAATCATGCTTTTTAGAATGGGAGATTTCTATGAAACCTTTGATGAGGATGCTGTTCTCACTTCAGAAATATTGGGAATAGCTCTCACCAAAAGGGCGAATGGAGCAGCATCTACTGTACCCTTATCTGGATTTCCATACCATTCTTTAGAGCAGCATTTGCATAAACTACTTAAAGCAGGACATCGAGTTGCAATATGTGAACAGGTTGAAGACCCCAAGCTTGCAAAAGGAATCGTTAAACGTGAAGTGGTAGAGGTCTTATCTCCAGGCACGGCTTTATCTGATAAATATTTAGATCAGAAAGAGAACAATTACCTTTGTGCAGTAACTTTTGAAAAAAGACAATGTGGTATTGCCATATTAGACAACTCCACCGGTGAATTTTATAGTTGCAGTCGTAGTCATGAAGAATTGCTTTCGATTCTAAAACAATTTCATGTGTCTGAAGTAATCATCTCAGATGATCAAGAGGATGATTTACGTCTGATTTTAAGAGGCGAAGAGATTTTCACTACTACTATCCCTGATTGGTGTAGGAGTCGTGAAACTGCTTATGAAAGTCTCACTGATTTTTATAATGTTTCATCTTTAAAAGGTTTTGGAATCGAAGATAATCCACTTGCTATTTCCTCTGCAGGTTGTGCTTTGTATTATGTGAATAAAAATTTTAATGGTCGGATTAAGCATATTCAACCGCTTTCTATTTTACAGGAGCAAGGTATAATGAGTCTGGATGCATTTACCATTCGCAATCTGGAATTATTTAATTCTCTATCGACTCAAGGGATTCATGGAACGTTAGTTAGTACCATTGATCAAACTATCACAGGATCAGGGGGTAGGCTTTTAAAAAACTGGTTACGCCAACCACTCACAAATCCAACTAAAATTAACGAACGTTTAGATAGAATAAGTGAGTTTAATTCGCATCCGGAATTACTGGAATTCATGCAGAATATATTTAGGGAAACATCGGATTTAGAACGTATCATTGGAAAGGTTGCCAGCGGAAAAGCAAATCCCAGAGATATAATTAACGCAGGAAATACTCTTAGTAAAATTCCGCCCGTGAAAAAAATGGTGAATAAGAAAACTCCAGTATTGAAAAAACTGGTGGGGCAATTTGAAAACTCCGATTTCATAACTGAAAAAATATTAAACCAAATAAAGTTTGACCCTCCAGTATCAACAAAGAAAGGCGGATATATTCAATCTGGGATTTCTCCTGAACTTGATGAGCTTCGGCATTTATCTGCAAATGCCAGTCAGTGGATGGCAGATATGCAAGGAGAGGAACAAAAAAACCATAATATTCCCAGTTTGAAAGTAGGATATAATCGGGTATTTGGATACTATATTGAAGTTACAAAAACCCATGCTGAAAAAGTACCAGAACATTATATCCGCAAACAGACTCTCACCAATTCAGAACGATATTTTACCGAAGAATTAAAAGAGTATGAAGTAAAAATTCTTTCTGCTGAGGAGAAAATTGTATCTTTAGAATCAGGTATTTTTGAATCTCTCCAAAATGAGATGTTAAATTGTGCCAGTATAATTCAGAAAAATGCAAAGGTTTTAGCCAGATTAGATGTAGCTGCAGGACTCAGTAAATTGGCAATTAACAGAAAATATTGCCGTCCTGAAATGGATGAATCATCTTTGCTTATTATTAAGGATGGTAGGCATCCGGTGGTTGAAGATTTGCTCCCAATGGGCGAAGATTTTATTCCAAATGATCTCGATCTAGATAATGACGAAACTCAAATAGCTATAATAACCGGTCCGAATATGGCTGGAAAAAGTACGTATCTCAGACAGGTGGGGCTTATTGTAGTGATGGCCCAAATGGGTAGTTATATTCCAGCGAATTCTGCTCGAATTGGTGTTATTGATAAACTTTTTACTCGGGTGGGTGCAAGTGACAATTTAGCAGGTGGTGAGTCAACATTTTTAGTAGAAATGAATGAGACAGCCAATATTTTAAATAATGCTACAGAAAAAAGTTTAATATTATTAGATGAAATAGGTCGTGGGACCTCTACCTATGATGGTTTGTCTCTTGCATGGGCAGTTACTGAATATTTACACGGACATAAAGACGTGCAAGCCAAAACCCTTTTTGCAACTCACTATCATGAATTAGTTGCTTTGGCAGATCAATTGCCAAGGGCTATAAATTTGAACGTTGCTGTAAAAGAGTTTGGAGATAAGATTGTCTTTTTGAAAAAGATTATTTCGGGAGGTGCAGATAAAAGCTATGGTGTCCATGTGGCAGAAATGGCAGGACTTCCTCGAGTTGTAATCCAAAGGGCAAAAGAATTGTTGCAACAACACAGTAACAATGAATCGGGATATGCTCCTGAGGTTAGTTTGGAAATGAAACCCCAGATGGATTTGTTTTCAGAAAAAGAACAGGCATTGAAAAAAGAATTAGGTGAATTGAATGTAAATGAAATGACACCTTTAGATGCATTGGCAAAACTTGATGAGTTGAAAAAGAAACATGGTTTATAGATATCTAATTTTATCTAGTGTAATTAATTTTCTGTTTGCTGATATTGTGCAATTCGGCGGGGAATTGTATATGGATGGGCAGAATGCCCGGAATATTGGTATGGGAGGATACAGTGCCTCTTTCAGTACAGGTGCCAACCCTGCACAGCTTATGCATATTCAGGAGTCATCTATGCATTTCTCCCATAAAGATAAATTTGCAGGATTATCCAGCGTGAGTACTTTTTCTTATTTGTATCCTAAATTGATACATGGAATACAATATCCCATATTCATCAGCCTGGTCAATCGCAGTGTGAATGATATCCCAGATACACGGAGCGCAAAAGACTCAGATGGTTCGATTGACTATTCTAGGATTGAGGATATTTCTATGCAGGAAGTGGGACTTACTTTTGCAACTATTTATAATATGAATCATTATACCATAGGGTTTAGCATTAAACCATTTTATACTGGATTGGCGGAATATAAAGCCTGGGGCATATCTGGTGATTTTGGTGTGATGGCACCATTCTTGGAAAATAGAATGAAATTAGGGTGTAAAATTGAAAATATATTCAGTTTAAATCGCTGGGATACGGGAACTATTGAAAGCTATGCTCCCTTATTTATTGGTGGCGGTCAAATTCAATTGAAATCCCTGTTATTGGGTATTGAAGTGGGATCTCGTTTGACAGATGACCCTCCGTTGAATTATCATGCTGGATTTGAGTTTCATAAGCAGAATGAGATTGTTATTATCAGAGGGGGTGTGTCTCATAATAATTTATTCAGTGCAGGTATTGGCTTTGCATTAAAAAGACTTCAAATTGATTATGCGTATATCCATCCATTGAAAACATTACCATTTGAACCCTCCCACATTATGAGTCTGGCAATATTCCTTGATAAACTAAGTGATTTAAAAGGTAAAATAACACCTTAAATTCTTTGAGGTTAATCATAAAAAGTATTAGTATACAAATCTTGGAATATTCAGGAAATACCACGCCATATATAATAGAGGAAAAAATTGATATCAAGTATGACCGGTTATGGACGATCGGATGAACACAATGACCAATTGGTTTTAACAGTAGAAATTCGTACTATAAATAGTCGATTCCTAGATTTTTCACCGAGATTGCCAAAGGCACTTCTTCCTTTTGAAGATGAAGCTTATAGAATAGTAAAAAAGAGGTGTGAAAGGGGTAGGGTGAGTTTATCAGCAAAGATTGAATATCATCCTGGTGAGAAAAATACATTAACCTTAAATACGGATAAATTGGAAGAATATATGATGGTTGTGAAGGATATCCAAAAGTCATCGGATAGGGTTGATTTTCCAACAATGGGCGACATTTTAAGACTGCCGGAAATTTTTGTTAATGGTGAACAAAAAGATGAAAATGAATTAAAAATAGTTTTTCTCTCAGTATTAAATAAAACCTTAAGTGAGGTGGAATTAAATAGAATTAGCGAAGGGGAAAATATAAAATCAGATTTGTCTATGCGATTAGATTTATTAATTGGTTTAGTAAATAAAATTAGAAAAATAACTATTTCAGACAGAGATGATAATATGAAACAGTATAAACAGAAAATTCAGGCATTGGTGGATGATATTAATTTAGATGAATCCCGGCTATATCAGGAAATTGCAATCTTAGCTGAAAAAAAAGATATTACAGAAGAATTAGTGCGACTAGATAGTCATATAGATTTATTCACAAATTATATGAATTCTAAGGAAAACAAAGGGAAAAAATTAAATTTTCTTCTTCAGGAAATGGGAAGAGAAATCAATACAATTGGTTCTAAGACAGATGAAATACAGATTAGCCATCTGGCTGTAGATATGAAAGATGAATTAGAAAAAATAAGAGAACAGGTGCAAAATATCGTATGAGTATAGGAAAATTAGTGGTTTTATCGGCTCCATCTGGAACTGGAAAAACATCCGTATGTAAAAAATTATTAAAAAGAAATCCAAATTGGAAATTTTCTGTTTCAGCTACAACTCGTCCATTAAGGGAAGATGAGGTGGATGGAAAAGATTATATTCAAATGTCCAATGATAAATTTGAACATTTTGTAAAATTTGGCGATTTTCTTGAATGGGAATGGGTACATGGCAATAAATATGGTACCCTTATGGGACCTCTTGAGGATGTACTTGATGCAGGTGGATTAATGCTATTGGATATTGATGTAAAAGGGGGCTTGAGTTTAATGGATGAATTCCCCGATGATACGATTGGTATATTTATTGAACCCCCTGGAGATGATATACCTGAACAATTAGAGGTTTTAGAAGAACGGCTAAGTCAGAGGGGGGATGAATCTCCAAAATTAATCAAAAATCGATTAAAGCGTTTTGCCATAGAAATTGAATTTAAAGATAATTTTAAATATCAATTTATAAATGAAGATTTGGATGAAACCGTAGGAGAAATAGAAAAAATAATACAGGAGAATATAAAGTGAACGTAAAAGCAATTCAAATGAGTGAATTATTTGACGAGTGTGATGATATTTACACAAGTGTCATGATTACTGCCCAACGAGCAAAACAAATCATTGATAAGAGCGCTATTCAAATTGACGAAAATGAAGATGTTGATGATTCAATTCAATTTGCGGAAAAAGAAATTATTGTTGATGTTGTAGAGAAACCAATGGTTGTAGCATTAGAAGAATATTTAAATGGAGAATTAGAATGGCGAAATTCTGACAAGGATGATTCCGAATCAGATGAGTCATAACTCTGAACTCACGATTAGATATTTAAACCAAAGCAGAGAGTTGTATGGAAACAAAATCTTTTTGGATTCCCAAACTGTAAATATGCCTATCTCAAATACGGAAACCCTAGAATCCTTTAATAAATCAATTTGCGAATGCCTGAAATGCGAATTAGGAAATACTCGAACTAATTTCGTATTCGGTGTTGGAAATCCGCATGCAAAAATAGTCTTTGTTGGTGAAGCCCCCGGCGAAAAAGAAGATTTAAAAGGCGAACCATTCGTTGGGAGAGCAGGGCAATTATTAGATAAAATATTGGCCGCCATTGATCTAACCAGAGAAGATATTTATATTTGTAATGTTATTAAATGCCGACCGCCCCAAAATCGTGATCCACTTCCAAGTGAGGTGGAATTATGCGAGCCTTACTTGAAAACTCAATTATCACTAATAAATCCAACATTAATTGTTGCCTTGGGAAGGATTGCTGCATGTACGATTCTAAAAACTAAAGAACCTCTAAAAAATCTTAGAAATAAGATATTTAAATATGAGGGAATTGATCTTCTTGTTACCTATCATCCTGCAGCATTGTTACGAAACCCCAATTTTAAAAAGCCTACTTGGGAAGATTTTCAGATGATCAGAGATCAGTATTTAGCGGCAGATTAAATTATGGCCAACAAAAGCCAAGCGGGAAGATTACCTCCACAATCTATAGAAGCAGAACAAGCCGTTTTAGGATGTATGCTTATTGATCCTGAGGCAGTTCCAAGAGTATTTCATACCCTGACAGATAAAAGCTTTTTTAAATCAGCCCATTCTCATGTTTATAATGCGATGGCAGTATTATTTGAGAAGAATGAAGCTATTGATACCATCAGTGTTACGGATCAATTAAAAAAAGCGGGAAAATTGGAAGATGTGGGGGGTGCCTATTTTATTACTGGTCTATCTACAGATACACCAACGGCATCAAATGTGGAATATTATGTAAAAATTGTGAAGGAGAAAGAAATCCTCCGTTCCATTATTACTTCTGCCGGACAAATGAGTACACAAGCCTATGACAGTACGGAAGAGGCAACTATTATTCTTGACCATGCAGAACAAATACTTTTTGATTTGTCTCAAGATGCAGAACGAGGAGGGTTTATATCCATTGAACCTGTACTTCATGATGTATTAGATAATTGGGGAAGCAGAAAACAAGGTACATTAACAGGAATACCCACAGGTTTCTATGATTTGGATGACCTGCTTTCTGGAATGCAAAATTCTGATCTGATAATTTGTGCTGGCCGTCCTTCTATGGGGAAAACTGCTCTCGCTCTATCTATTGCTCGTAACGCAGCATTAGAGTTTGGCCATAAAGTCGGCGTATTTAGTTTAGAAATGTCAAATACTCAGCTAGTAGAACGTCTTATTACGGCAGAAGCCCGAGTTGACAGCCATCTGGTAAGAACGGGACGTTTGCCAAAAAATGAATGGAAAAAACTCTCACAAGCTGCAGGTCCTTTATCTGATGCTAATATTTTTATTGATGATACTGCCGGATTAAATATTATGGATCTGCGTGCAAAAGCTCGCCAATTAAAAGCTGAACATGATGTTGAATTAATAATAGTAGACTATATACAGTTATTAAATTCAGGAGGGAAAGTTGAAAGTAGGCAGCAAGAAATTTCGTTTATATCCAGATCTTTAAAAGCATTAGCAAAAGATTTAAATATACCCATTCTGGCACTTTCCCAATTATCACGTGCCGTTGAAAACAGAACAGATCATCGTCCAATTATGTCTGACCTTCGGGAAAGTGGTGCAATTGAGCAGGATGCTGATGTTATCCTTTTCATCTACAGAAAATTTGTATATAGTAGGGATGAAGAAGATAAAGGATTGGGTGAAATAATCGTTTCCAAACACCGTAATGGCCCCACAGGATCAGTAGATATTTCATTTATTAGCCGTTATGCAAAATTCGAAAATTTAAGTAGGTTGCAAACAGATTTCATTCCCGATGATATTCCAGTTTAATTATGCTACTGGAAAAACTGAAAAAAATACTTCCCAATAACGGAAATGAATATCCGAAGGAATTCCGACAAATAATAAAAAATATTTACCTCGAATCTGATCCTGATAAAGAAGCAGTCAATTTTATTTGGGAAGCATTCAAATTTAGTAATAATGCACATGAGGGACAAAAGCGGCGATCTGGCGAGCCTTATTTTACCCACTGTGCTTCCGTAGGCATAATTCTTTCTGAATGGAAAATGGATATCAGGACAATTGTAGCAGGTCTTATGCATGATGTTATTGAAGATACGGATGTGTCTCGAAATGATATGGTAGATAAATTTGGTGAAGAAATAGCCGAACTTGTAGATGGAGTCTCCAAGTTATCCGGAATAAAGTTTTCTAGCAGGAGAGAAAAACAAGCCGAAAATTTCATGAAAATGTTTTTATCGGTTGCTAAAGATTTACGGGTGATAATTATAAAATTTGCCGATAGGCTTCATAATATGAGTACCATTAAACATCTTCCCCTTATAAAACAAAGACGGATTGCAATTGAAACCCGGGATGTCTATGCACCGTTAGCTCATCGTTTGGGAATGAATAAATTAAAAATTGAATTAGAAGACCTAATTCTTAAAACTCTTGAACCGGAAGAATATAAGCTCCTACAAAAGAAAACAAAAGCCTCAAGAAAACAAAGAGAGAAATATATTGAGGAATTCACAAAACCTATTAAGGATGAATTAAATAATTTCAATATTCAAGCTGAGATATTTGGCAGAGCAAAACATTATTTTTCTATTGCAGGAAAAATGCAAAAACAAAATAAAAAATATGAAGAGTTATTTGATTTATTTGCCATTAGAATTATTGTTAATAAAATAGAAGAATGTTATGCTATTTTAGGGGTTATCCATCAATTATTTACCCCACTTCAAGAAAGATTCAAAGATTATATTGCTACTCCGAAAAGTAATGGGTATCAGTCAATTCATACTACTGTATTCGGCCACCAGGGGAAAATGGTAGAAGTACAAATTCGAACTGAAGAAATGGATAAAACTGCTGAAATTGGTGTTGCTGCCCATTGGGTATATAAAGAAGGGGGAGCGCTAAGAACTGATGATTCAAAAATTGATAAACATATGCGGTGGCTCCGTGAACTTGTTGAAGTACTGCAGGCTGAAGATTCAAATCCTGATGAATTTCTAAAACTACTAAAGGTAGATTTATTTAAGGATGAAATATTTGTTTTTACTCCAACGGGGGATGTAACACCCCTGCCAGCAAATTCCACACCAATTGATTTTGCATTTCAGGTTCATACTCAGGTGGGAGTTCACTGTATAGGTGCCAAGGTAAATGGAAAAATAGTACCCTTGAATACGGTTTTGAAAAATGGGGATTCTATTGAAATATTAACATCAAATACTCAAAAACCAAGTTATGCCTGGCTGAAATTCGTTCAGACGGGCAAAGCAAAATCCTACATAAAACGTTGGGTAAAACAAGAGCAAACTGAACAGAGTATACAGCTGGGAAAAGAAATTATTGAAAAGACATTGAGACGAATGAAACGTATTTCGATTTTGGATGATTTGCAGTCTAAACCACAAACAATGGGATTTGATCAGGTTGAGTCAGTTTTTGCTGCCCTGGCAAATGGGCAATTAACAGTTCGAGATATTATTGATAAATATCATCCCATTGATCCTGAGGAAGTGGAAGTTGATCCGGAAAGTGAATCTTTAACCGAGCGCTTTATAAATCGGGCGAGAGGTCAAGCAAAGGGTGTTACTGTTGATGGGGTTGCAAATGCATTATTAATATTTGCAAAATGTTGTAGTCCCATCCCCGGGGATGAAATTGTAGGATATATTACTCGGGGTAGAGGGGTTACTATTCATCGAAACACCTGTAAAAATTTACCATGCATGGAGGGTGAAGATAGATTTATTTTTGTTGAATGGAATGTAAAACCACAAAGTTCATTTATCGTTCGATTAAAAATATTATTAGAAGATCGGAAACAATTATTAAAGGATATAACTGAGTGCATATCAGCACTAAATATCAATATTGTGAGTATTGATATGAAAGCATCAGATGGTATTGCTACCTGCATTATTGTTCTGGAGGTAAGAGATACACGCCAATTGGATAGGCTTTCAACAAGAATACAAAAAATATCTCACTTCATATCAACAGAAAGGATGTAATTTGAAAGTAATAAACTATACCCGTGAAGATATTATCCGCAGAACTGGAGATAAATTAAATCTTACGCATGATGAAATGAAATTAATACTGGATACAACTCTAGATACTGTTGCTGAAATGTTAACAGAGGATAAAAGTCGAATCCGGATAGAATTAAGAAAATTTGGTATATTTGAAGTAAAGCCTACTAAAGCTAAACCTCGTGCACGAAATCCTAAAACTAACGAAGAGGTGTATGTTCCTCCTAGAAGAAAAGTTCATTTTAAACCTGGAAAAAATATTAGATTGAAATTACAGCAAGAATGGACTAAAACAGATTGAGTAGAATCCTTGGAGTCGATTACGGAGAACGCCGTATTGGGTTGGCGCTATCAGACCCATTAGGAATAATCGCCAAACCACTAAAGGTAATTGATCGAAAAAAAACAATTGATTATTTATCTGCAATTATAGAAACTGCGAAGGAAAAGGATGTAAATAAAATTGTGGTAGGGATGCCATTTACATTGAAAGGAGGACACTCTAAGCAAACTAACATAGTAACAGAATTCATTACGGAATTATTCAATCTGGGAAAAATTGAGATAATACCGGTTGATGAACGCCTTAGTAGTGTATCAGCAGAAATGAGCCTTCGCGAACAAGGAATAAAAACTGGTCATGAAAAAGGAAGAGTAGATGAAACTGCCGCCGCAATAATTTTACAAGAATACTTAGATTCTCAATCTTAAATGAGAATTTCTCATTTTACCATTACCCTCATAATTTCGGCAATCTTAACAGGTCTTGCCCAGCAACCCCTCCAATTGGGATGGATCGCTTGGTTTAGTTTGGTGCCATTCATTTTCATTCTTAATCGAATTGATTCTAAAAAAGCATATTTCAAAGCAGGATTTATTTGGGGTTTTGTCTACTATCTCACTGTGATATTCTGGCTGGCAATGAATATTGGTACTACTCCCTTAATTGGAATGATTTCCATGCTTGCAGCAGTCTTATATTGTTCATTAAACATAGCAGTCATTAGCTTAATTATGGGCTTTATAAAATCATATTATGCAAAACGATGGTTCTGGCTCATGCCACTCGTTTGGACTTCTGTTGAGTATATTCGTAATATGGATGTGTTAACAGGGGGGCCTTGGACTTCGCTGGCAAATACACAGTTAGATTTTCATACACTAGTACAAAATGCAGAAATATCAGGAATTTACGGAATCACATTTTGGATTATTTTACTTAATGTTTGTATTTATAATTGGATAGATAGACCCTACTCAAAACATTTATTTTCAGTTGTTTCAATATTCATTCTTCCATGGATAACGGGATTATATTTAACTCCAAATCCGCAGACTGATTTTAAAAATAAAATAGATATTGCTCTTATTCAGCCTAATATTCATCTTTCTCAAAAGTGGAAACCCGGAGCCATTCGCCAAAATATTGAATCACTTTTAACATTATCCAAGCCGGAGATAGAAAAATCAGTTGATGTTGTAATTTGGCCAGAATCTGCTACGCCGGCATATATTTTGCAGGGTAATCAATATTATTTAAAATGGATTCAATCTGAATTAGGAAACACAAAATTATTATCAGGAATACCATATTATACGGGGGAAAAGGAAAGTAGAAAATTCTTTAATTCAGCAGTATTGGTTTCCTCCGATTCAGTTTCTAAAGTATATAATAAATTAATGTTGGTCCCCATGGCTGAACATATTCCATTATCTGGGTATTTCCCCTCATTGAAAGAATTAAATCTTGGTCAAGCAAATTTTACACGCGGAGATGAATATAGATTATTTAATATTCAAAATACTCCCTTCGCAGCTATGATATGTTTTGAATCTACTATTCCCTCTTTGAGTACCAATTTTGTTAAACGTGGTGCTCAGGTATTGGTATATGTTGTCAATGATGGTTGGTATGAATCTCCCCCTGAACCTCAACAACATGCTAAACAGGCTGTTTATAGGGCTATTGAGAATCGCAGGCCAGTTTTACGCTGTACAAATACGGGCATATCAATGGTTATAAGCCCATCGGGGAACATCACTAAAGAATTACCGTTAAATCAATCTGGAGTGATTAGTGCTGCAATTATTCCCAATAATGAATTAACTTTTTATACCAGATATGGGGATGTTATTGCTCAATTGAGCACAGTGATTTCTATGTGTTTTATTCTGGGAGTGTTAATTAGAAAAAAATGAATAAATATTTAATAATAATCATTATCTGTTTAAACTGTCTTTCTGCACAGGTAAATGGAAATGCCAAAACAAAATTACAATCATTATTATTACCTGGATGGGGCCAACATTCTCTGGGAGAATCAAAACGAGCTACCGACTATTTTATTAGAGAAGCTGCTCTTTGGCTGATTTTTGTTGGAAGTAAGAAGAGTGCAGATTGGTATGAAAGTGATTACACGGCTTTCGCTGAACTCCATGCAAATGTTGATATGGCAGGAAAGAATTATTTATTTGCAGTTAATATGGGGCATTATAATAGTTTAGATGAATACAAAGATACTAAACAGCGCCAAAGGTTAGAGAATGAATATGAAGGAGATAAAAATTTTGATTGGCAATGGGATAATTCTACCAACCGTATCAAATTTGACAATATGCGAATTAAGTCAGTAACATTAGATAAATATGCAAAATTTTCAATAGGAGGGCTCATACTTCATCGGATGGTATCCTTCTTTGACATGATATATCTTGAAAGAATTAATTCCAGAATCTCAATTGAACCTCAATTATCTCCTGATTCAAACTCAATGAGTATCAATTTTACTCTGAAATTATAAATGTTTATAAGAAGAGAATTGATATTTCGTTTGTAGACACCCGGGCTATTCTTAGCGGTGTTATCTACATTAAACATTTCAGGCTGTTTGGTGCAGGTATTTCAATGAGGCTTGAATTTCTGTTGATATAAATTTAATACATGAATGGCCTGAAAACCCTGAGTAGTTTTTAAAATATTTTTTCCATATATGAATAAACGAATTTTTGTAACCCTCCAGATTGGGCTTATATCTTTTTTCATGTTTGCTGATCAGAATCTGATGGGACCTAACCTCACATTGATTGCTGAAGATTTTGGTATGACAGATGTGAAGGATCAATACCTTGGTGGTCTTATTCCACTCGTTTTCTGGCTCCTAGGAGGGGCTGTGGCCCTGTTTATTGGCTATTGTACCGATTTGATATCTCGCAAATATCTTTTCGTCCTTGTGGTAATTGTTGGTGAAATCCCCTGCTTATTATCTGGCTTTGCAGATACCTACATGGAGTTTTTCATCATGAGGGTATTAACTGGTATAGGTATTGGCGGAATTATTCCCTTGACCTATTCTCTACTGGGTGATCTCTACTCAGCAAATGAGCGAATAAAGGTGGTGACTCTCATCGGCCTGGCTTCTGGGATGGGCATTGCAGTGGGTCAGTTGACTGCAGGTATGATGGGTGACAGTTTTGGCTGGAGATTGCCTTTCATTGTTTTTGCCATCCCAAATTTCATTCTAGCGGTTATATTTATATTAACCGTGGAAGAACCTGATCGTGGACAGATGGATCGTAACGTTCAGAGTTTCAGAATTTCAGATTTCAAGGATTTTTCATCACTGTTTAAGATTAAGACCAACCTGTTGGTTTTTCTGCAGGGGATATTTGGTACTATTCCGTGGGGAGTATTTTCTATATTTATAATTGATTATTTTGTGGTAGAAAAAGGGTATTTAAGACCCACTGCTACACTGATAATCACTATTGTTGGTGGAATGGCGCTTGTAAGTTCACTCATTGGCGGTTTTGTGGGCAATAAACTCTTTAGGAAGAACCCAAAGTACCTACCACTTTTCTGCGGGATATCAACAATATTGGGTGTTATTCCCACCGCCTTATTAATAAATGCACCCATGCGAACGGATCAAAATGAAACCATGCTGGTAGTATTTGCCATCTGTACGGGGCTGCTTATTGCCATGACACCGCCTAACATGAAAGCAATCCTCATGAATGTTAACAATCCGTTCAGTCGAGGCACGGTTTTTTCATTATATAATTTTGCCGACGATCTGGGCAGGGGGTTTGGACCATTTATCATAGGAAATATTTTGATCTACTATTTTGGCCGAAACGTGGCATTTAATATTGCCAACACATTCTGGATTATCTGCGGCGGTCTTATTTTACTCATGTACTGGACATTTCCAAAAGAGAATAGGGGAGGGTAAATTGATATTTGAGATTTTATCTATTGTTATAGGTCTATACTTATTTATGATTATGTATTTTAATTACAAGTACCCAGAAATCCGGTGGGATTGGGATACTATTCAAACTGATAAAGTAGAATTCCCTGAAAAATTTATATGGGGTACAGCCACAGCAGCCCATCAAGTAGAAGGAAACTGTATTAATAACTGGTCTGAATTTGAAAAGGGTTCAAAGCCAACTGGTGAGCCAAATATTAAAGATAATCAGCAGTCTGGCTTAGCCTGTGATCACTGGAATCGCTATCTTGAAGATATATCGCTCATTAAAAAGCTTGGGGTGTCTTATTACCGCTTCTCAGTTGAATGGAGCAAAATTCAGCCAGAGCAGGATGTGTTTGATGAAGATGTCTTAAGCCACTATTTAAAAATGATTGATGCGCTTTTAGAGAATGATATTACACCAGTACTAACCCTTCATCACTTCACGCATCCTATCTGGTTTGACAGGTTGGGCGCCTTTGAAAGGGAAGAAAATATTCAAATATTTGTATCATTCTGTGAACGTGTGTTTAAAGAATATTCAAGCAAAGTGAGCTATTGGTGTACCATTAATGAGCCTGGAGTTGTGGCAACTCAAGGGTATTTCAGCGGTATGTTCCCGCCAGGTAAAAAAGATTCTCAACTTTCTGCAGTGGTGCTGAAAAATTTACTTGATGCGCATGTTAAGGTGTATCATGCCTTGAAGAAAATGGAACACGGACCTCAGGTAAAAATTGGACTGGTAAAAAATATAAATCAGTTTGAACCCTGGCGGAGGTGGCATCTCTTAGATTGGGTCATATCAAATAGGGTAAATCATTTTTATAATGATTCTACCATCGAATTTTTACGCACAGGTATATATAAGATTCGCATACCTGGTTTGGCCTGGATATATCATAAAAATGTAAACGCTATGGGTTCAATAGATTTCTTTGGTCTCAATTATTATTCCCACAATCATCTAAAAATGCAGTTTTCACCAAAAGAGCCATTTATTATGAAGTACCCGGATGGAGATATTTTAACGGATATGCCCTACACGATTTACGGTGAAGGTTTATACCGTGCTATAGAATCTGTATCGGTCCTGAATGTTCCCATTATCATTACTGAAAATGGTGTGGCTGATGCAAGAGATGACAGGCGAAAACTGTATATCAAGCGCTATCTTTATGCTGTGTCAAAGGCCGTTGAAGATGGGTTTGATATTCACGGATACTTTTATTGGAGTCTTATGGATAATTTTGAATGGGCATTTGGCTATGATATGAAATTCGGTCTTTACGAAGTAGATTATATGTCGCAGAAAAGAACCCTTCGGGATGGTTCACAAGCTTTTATTGATATTGTAAAAGGCTAGAGGCACACACGCACACAAACAAAACAGCCACACATTAGGAGGAGGAAAATGTATGGCTGCTTTTTGGTACTTATATCTTGTTCTATATTATCTACTCACTAAGTAGAGCAAGGTTCCCTGATATTTTCTATTTTGTGCGCGTAGAAACAGGTGCAAATACTGCCATGCAGAAGCTCATGCTATTGAAATAGTATAATCTCGTAAATAGTATTCAAAAGCCCCCAGAATGGTAATTTTGGGGGC
>Ga0208278_1000242_pt1 | contig 30298 bp, 20 predicted proteins | sample ETN01SmetaG_FD_185794 | JGI IMG/M metagenome (GOLD analysis project Ga0208278, IMG submission 185794) | Marine microbial and viral communities from oxygen minimum zone, Eastern Pacific Ocean - ETNP2014F12-01SV259 (SPAdes) (version 2) | ecosystem: Environmental > Aquatic > Marine > Oceanic ...
ACGGATTGGAATTCCGGGAGTATTTGAAAAATTTGGTTGCTCTCCACAGCAGGTAATTGAAATGCTGGGGCTGATGGGAGATGCCTCGGACAATATTCCTGGTGTCCGTGGAGTTGGTGAAAAAACCGCCATGAAGTTAATTGGAGAGTATGGCAACATCGAAACAATTTATGAAAATCTGGAGAACATTAACGGAAAAAGCCTGAAAGAAAAATTAGCATCTGGACACGAGAATGCACTCCTCTCGCGGGAACTTGCCACAATTGATTGCCATGTTCCGCTGCCGGTTGAGCTTGACGCAGTTCATCTGGGAGAAACAGATTTATATGATAATCCGGAATTGTTCGCTTTACTTGAGGAACTGGAATTCAATACTCTGCTTAATCGTCTGCTGAAAAAAAGGGAAACTAAATCAGCTGATTCAGCTAAAGTTCCAGCGCAAAAAGTCGAGGCTTCAGCGCTTAAAGAACCGGAGGAAGAGCTTGCGTATGATGAGGAAAACGAGCGCGGAGTTTTGGAAATTGAATGTGAAAAAGTTGAAACCACGGAACAGCTACGTGAGTATTTGCGGGAGTGTTCCGCAGGAGCGGAATTGGCAATTGCACTGAATATCAAGGGCGAGCACCAGTTGGATCTAAAACTTGAGGGACTCGCTTTGTGCGCGAAACCGGAACGCAGTATCTATCTTGATTTGAGTCAATCAGCGGCACCGCAAAATGAAATGATTGCGGAAGTCAAAAAAATGCTTGAATCTGCTACAAATCCAAAGATTTTTCATGGGCTGAAAAAAGCTGTGCAGTTATTTGCAAATATCGGTATCGCGTTAAAAGAAATCGACTCAGATGTAATGCTTGCCGCTCACCTGGCAGATCCGCTGGCAAGACGCTATGACTTGGAATATTTACTTGGCCGCAAACTAAATTTACGCAGAAAAACTTTGGTATCTGCTGAGGCTGCTCAAAAAGAAAGTCAGCTGTCAATGTTTGACGAAGCGGACATTGAGGATCAAAACGAATACGTTCAGTATTGTGAAAATGCTTCATTTATTTTACGGTTGCACCGTTTACTTTCCGAGCAATTGAAGCAGACCGGAATGGAGGGTGCCTTCCGCAATATCGAAATTCCCCTGGCCGGAACTTTAGCAAAGCTGGAACAGTCCGGTATCCGTCTTGATGTGGAGGTGATGTCAAAAATAGCGCTTGAATTTGAAGAACGTTTAACTGAATTGCGTCAAAAAATTATGGAATTAGCGGGTGAAGAATTTAATCCAAATTCCATAATTGAGTTGCAAAATATTCTCTATGAAAAACTGCGTCTGCATGAGCGTTACAAGGTCAAACCCAAAAAAATAAAGTTGGGCAACCGTATGTCAACAGACGAAGAATCCTTGGAAAAAATTGCTGAAGACGAATTGCCTCGTACCATTCTTGATTACCGTACCATTAACAAACTTAAAAACACCTATGTTGATCAACTGCCGACCTACGTTCATCAAGCAAGCGGCTGTATTCATTCGACTTTTCGGCAAACCGGAACCGCGACTGGGCGGCTTTCATCTGAAAATCCAAATCTGCAAAATATTCCTGTCCGCTCCAGCGAGGGTCGTAGAATCCGCCGCGCCTTCATTTCTTCCGGAAAAGAAAATATCCTGGTTTCCGCGGATTACAGCCAGATCGAATTGCGTGTTGTGGCGCATTATTCCAAGGATCCAACTTTCATGGACGCATACCGGCGTAACCTTGATATTCACGCCTTGACGGCTTCTGCCATTTATAGTGTTCCGGAAAAAGAAGTGACCCGTGAAATGCGTTCCCGGGCCAAAGAAGTTAATTTTGGGCTGATTTATAGAATGGGTGCGGAGCGCCTTTCAATTGTAACCAAAACGTCCAAAGTTGAAGCAAAAGGATTTATTGAACGTTATTTTGAAAAATACAGTACCATTCATGCTTTGCAGGAACGTTTTCTGGAACAGGCGCGTAAAGAAGGTTTTACAGAAACATTGTTCGGAAGGAGACGCTATCTTCCGGACATTAACGGAAAAGGTCTCTTGAAACGGATGGCCGAAGGAGCGGCGATCAACACTCCCATCCAGGGCTCCGCGGCGGAAATTATCAAGCTGGCCATGATTACAGTTGATCGACGTATCCGTGAAAAGCAAATGAAGTCCAGAATGATTCTGACAGTTCACGATGAACTCGTCTTTGATACTTTGAAAGAAGAGGCGGATGAACTTTGTGAAATGGTTCAGCAGACTATGGAAAATGTGGTTGGACTTGAGGTGCCGCTGCTCGTGGAAATCGGCAAAGGCGAAAACTGGCTTGATGCACATTGAGCTTGTCGGATTTTTCCCTGTTCGCTTCTTGAGCCGCAGCCCTGAGCTTGTCGAAGAGGAGCCGGATTAAGGTCATTGCCTAAACATGTCTACATAATTTGTTTTTATTTCGTGGTTTTCTTTACACAAAGCACAATTCAGAGCCATGCTGACTTCATTCTGCGGCAAAGCATCAATTAAGTTTGCTAAAACAGAACGCCAACAAAATCCTTTTGAAAACAATTGAGCTTTGTTAGAATAAGACATTATTTAACTAAACAATCCCTAACACAGGAGAAAATCATGGTTACAGCACTGGTTCTTTTAAATATTGAACGACAGCATATAAAGGACGTTTCACAACAACTGGTTAATATGCAGGAAGTTTCGGAAGTCTATTCTGTGGCGGGACGCTATGATTTGGTGGCGGTTGTACGTGTCAAAACTAATGAACAAATCGCTGATACAATTGCCGGGAAATTTGGGGCACTGGAAGGTATAACGGCAACAGAAACTTTGATTGCTTTCAACACATATTCCAGACACGATCTGGAACACATGTTTTCAATCGGTGAGTGAGAAGCACATGTCCGTGGATAGTTCACAGCAAAGTATAAAAGTCCGGGAGGCAATTTCCAGCATGGGATTTTATAATCCTCCGCTGGAAAATAGAAACCCGGAAGAGTATATGCTGATGGACTTTAACGAGCCTCCTCTTCCTCCTCCTCCTGAAGTGGTAGAAAAAATTGCGGAATTACTTAAAAAGCGTATTCACGCTTATCCTGTCTACGGCGATTTCCTGGAGAAGTTAGGTGAATATGTTGGTGTACCTACTGAAAATTTACTGCTGACAAATGGTTCAGATCAGGGGATTGACGTTATTTTACGCTGTTTACTGGAAAAAGGTGATGAAGTTAAAATGGCCCAGCCCGGCTTTCCGATGTTCCGCCAGATAGCAGGAACTTTAGGTTGTTCAATCGACGGTCCTGAATTTTCGCGGGATTTAAGTTTCCCCCATCAAAAATTAAAAGCATCGGTTAACGGGAAGACTCGATTGATCGTGGTCATTAATCCGAATAATCCAACCGGTTCAGCGGTTTCGCAGGAGCAAATCGAAGATATTCTAAAATCATTTCCGGATATTCCTGTCCTTGTTGATGAAGCCTATTATGAATTTTCCGGAGAAACCTGTGTTTCCTTCTTGTCGAGTTATCCAAACTTAATTGTAACCCGTACTTTCTCAAAAGCACTCGGAATGCCAAGTCTGCGTTTGGGATATGTCATCGCGAGGCCGGATTTTATCAAGCATCTACAAAAAATACGTGGCCCATATGACGTTAATATGGTTGCGGTTTTTGCCGCACGGGAACAATTAAAACATCCGGAACACTGGCAGGGGGTAGTGAATCATTTGCTCGAAGAAAGCAAACCTGCGCTGGAAAAATTCTTTGATGAACATCAGGTTAAATATTATTCAAATAAAACTAATTTTATGCTGGTGGAACCTCAAGATCCAGTCGCGGCATGTAAATTTTTGAAAGAAAATAAAATTCTTGTACGACAGATGAGGCCGCCCATTTCCCATACTTTCCGGATGAGTCTCAGGATGATGCCTGATATGCAGCGCTTTATGGAAGTCTACGGCAGGTTTTTAAACACCTAGGTAAAATCTTTATAATGGTGAGAAACTTGCATTAATGGCAGGATTAAAAAAGGATCTCATGGGAGGTCGTCGTTTTCCAGGGACGGAAAATCATTGCCAAGGACGACAAGCATTTAAGACGGCCTCCTGTGTACCTGCTTCAGTTTCCCCTCTGCTTAAATCAACCCCTCTTTTTTCCTGAACAGCTTAACCGGATCCAGTAAAAACCTGTTCCAGTTTTTTAAGTCCATTGAGGATTGCAGGCATTTCCGGAGGCACATTTTTATAATCAAGTGTATTTTCCGGAATATAGCTCAAAGCCGTTTCCTGTTCACAGAGCCATTCTATCAGTTTTTCATGATTGAGTTTTGAGGCATCTTTTACCTGTATCCGCAAACGGTTACTGTCGTGTTCAATTGTTTCAACTCCATGGAGTTGTCCCCAGAGCCGAACTTCCGCATTACGAAAAATATTCAATACTGATTCCGGCAGGGCACCAAAGCGGTTTTCAATACCATTACGGAAATCCCAAAGATCTTCCTTTGTGGGTAGTGTACCCAAGGCTTTGTAAAGTGAAAGACGCTGGCTGGTACTGCGTATATAGCTTTCCGGAATAGTCTGGTCAATGTGATCCAGGCGAACATTAATGTCTTCCGGTGCTAATCCTGATTCTGCTTGCTGCAGTTTTTTAACTGCTCTGTCCACCATTTGCGTGTAGAGTTCCAGCCCAACACTTGCGATTTGTCCGGATTGTTCAGAACCGAGTAAATTACCTGCTCCTCTAATTTCTAAATCCCTGGACGCAACTTTAAATCCTGCGCCAAGATCATTGAGATCCTGCAGGACCTGCAACCGTTCGTGTGCAACTCCACTTAATATTTTTTCTGCAGGAACCAGCAAATACGCATAGGCCTGTACATTGCTGCGTCCGACCCTTCCACGCAATTGATATAGTTGAGAAAGCCCGAAGTTCTGGGCATTATTGATGATGATGGTATTTGCTTTCGGAATATCAAGTCCTGACTCAATAATGGTAGTTGAAAGCAAAACGTCAACTCGACCTTCAATAAAATCCAGCATCACTTTTTCCAGTTGCTGTTCTTTCATTTGCCCGTGACCGATGGCAATCCGGATGTTGGGCAGGATACTTTCAAGATAATTTCCGTATTCATAAATTGACTCAACACGGTTATGTACCACAAAAACTTGACCACCACGGCGAATTTCACGGCTGGCAGCTTCCTGAATAATATAATCGTTGACCGGCAGCAATCGAGTTCGTACTGCTCTGCGGTCTGCAGGCGGAGTGTTGACCAAACTCAGGTCACGCAATCCCATCAGTGACATGTGAAGTGTACGGGGAATTGGAGTAGCCGAAAGTGTGAGCACATCGACTGCCGCTCTGAAACGTTTTATTTTTTCTTTGTGTTTTACTCCAAAACGCTGTTCTTCATCCACAACCAGCAAACCTAAATCATGAAATTTGATATCAGTCGAAAGCAAACGGTGGGTCCCGATAATGACATCAATTTTTCCTTCTTGAAGACGTTTGAGAATATCTTTTTGTTCTGCGTCTGTACGAAAACGGCTGATGACTTCAATGATGAACGGTGTGTCTTCAAACCGTTGGCTGAAAGTTTCGTAATGCTGCTGAGCAAGAATGGTGGTAGGTACCAGGATTGCGACCTGTTTTTCCTGCTGGGCTACTTTGAAAGCACTGCGCATGGCAATTTCAGTTTTGCCAAAACCAACATCTCCGCAGACTAAACGGTCCATCGGCATTTCGGATTCCATGTCAGCCTTGACAGAACTGATAACCTCCAACTGATCCGGAGTTTCCTCAAAGGGAAAGCGTAGTTCAAATTTTTGCATTTCAGCATCATCTGCATTGAAGGCAAAGCCTTTGCGCGCTTTCCTTTCTGCATAAATATCTGCAAGCTCTCCGGCGATATTCTCGACGGAACGTGCTACTTTTGCGCGTGTTTTTTTCCAGGATTTTTCTCCAAGTTTACTCAATTTTGGTGGATTCCCGTCTGCATTTACATATTTCTGCACAAGGTTAAATTTGCCTACAGGCACATAAACTTTTTCTTCACGTGCATATGTCAGCTGCATAAATTCGTTGTTTGTACCACCTGCAGAAATTTTCTGTAAACCCTGATATCGTCCAATTCCATAATCCAAATGCACCACATGGTCACCTTCACGCAAATCATCCAAACTTCCCGCAACCTGTTGAACCTGCGTGCGTTGCAAACGTCGACTTCGAGTTTTTTCACCAAAAACTTCTTCTTCTGTCAGCAGAATAAAACGTGTCTTACCCTCTGCGTCAAGTTTACGAAAACCCGCAGAAACTTGTCCACTGATGATAGGGATCGATTTTCTTGAGTCATCAGCAGGACTGTTCTCCAACCATTCCAGCCACGGACAAGTTTGTGGAATCAGTTGCTCTCCCGCAACAAAAGTTTCTACACCTAAATCTTCCAGCAATTGCTGAAAGTGATCGGCATGTGTTTGATTCTTGGCACTCAGCAAAATTGACACACCGGACTTATACCAGTTCTGAAGCAACTGCACCATGTGTCCTGCCGCGGAAGTTGCTGTTGATTTTTCAAATCCCTGCCGCAGGGAATGATTATTGACAAACTGAAGCTGATGCACGGTACGTTCAGCGATATCATTTTTAGTTTTGGAGTTTAGAAACAATTGTGCGGATTTTTGTAGTCTTATTTCCAGTTCTCTGTTAGTTAAGAATAATGATTCCGGAGACAGAGTCAGTTTATTTTGCTGCGAACTGAGTTCGTATTCCATGAATACTTCCTGAAAAAAATGACCCGCACGTTTCTTCACTTTATTTTCTTCATCAACAACGAGCAGATACTCTGCGGGAAAGTAATCAAAAAGTGTTTCAAGTTTAGGGTAAAAAAGGGGTGACAGTGATTCAATTCCGGGGAAACTTTCACTTTTACGCAAACTCTCATTTAAACGTTTTAAAACTTCAGGTGTACAGTTTTTACGGAATGAAGGTAGAGTTTGGCGGGCATAATTAATCGTCTGCAGATTAAAAAGTATTTCATTGCCAGGCAGGATTTCGAGAGAAAGTAACTCTGTGTCTGAGGTACGCTGAGTCTGAATATCGAATGGTTTCAGGTATAAAAGTTCTTTTTTTTCAGTAAATTCCATCCGCACAGGTTTTTTTCGATTAAGCGGAAAAACGTCCAGAATTACTCCATGAGTGCTGAATTCGCCCTGATCTTCAACGACATCAACCTGATTATATCCGGAAGACAATAATTGTTGCCGGATCATATCCGGACTGCCGACATATTCCCTGCTGAGCGAAATTGTATTATTTTGGAGAGTATCACGTGGCAGGAAACGCTGCATCAACCCGTTTGGAGTTGTGACGAGAATCCTGACCTTACCCTTGAGTAGTGCGTCAAGTGTTTGAAAACGCTGAGCGACCAGACCTTTGTGTGGTGAAAAATTATCATAAGGCAGCACATCCCAGAAAGGGAAAAAATGCACTCCTTCTCTGCCGGAATAATAGTAAAGATCATTCAGCAGAATTTCCGCGACATCAAATGATTCACAAACTACTACCAGCGGGATTGTTCTTTCTTCAGTCTGCATCCTTTGTAGACTGAGTATGGAAAGTACAAGAGCTTTGCTTGATCCGGAAAGCCCCTGTAACTCAACAACTGTACTGTCTGATTTTATTTTATGGAGAATATTTTGGAGTGATGCGGGCATATTATTGGGAAAAACCGTGGCAATGGTCAGTGATCAAGTCTGGCTTAAGATATCGAGAATAACGACGTATACTACAGGATATTCGACATCTTCATTTATGATACGGACAATTTCATAAGCCACATTATCAAAAACAAATTGCTCTTGCTCTACAAGAAGTTCTGCTTCAAATTCCATTTGAATTACTTCTTGTTCTCCCAGTAATCCATGCATATTTACGATGACGGTGGAGGGATTTTCGTCAGTCATTTGTCTTGTTCAAGAAGATCCGGAAGCCCGTAGTCTGTTGTAGCAGCCTGGAGTTATATTATTGTTATCTAGGGGAGAAGCGCCGGCGGCTGTGTCACCAATTTCAAGGACTGTAAAAGCAACTGCTTTTTGCTTAAAATCACATTCAGCCGTGCCGACTTTGATCGTCTTTTAAAAAAATTAAACTCATTGAAACTTAAGATAAGTTAAGATTTTAATCAAGTTTCAATTCTTAAATCTGCAAAAAATAATTCAGCTAGCTGCACTTGTAGAAAGTCTGAATTCCAGCCGTCAGATGAATCAACGATCCGGAAATGAAAAATCCATATGTATACTTTCGCTAAAGCTTGAGTTTCAAGCGGGAGATTGTCATAATCTAAATATTTAAATTTTGTATGACCTTGAATAAAGGAGGTACGAGCAGGAACATTAAATCAACGGTTTGAGTGGGCGAATCAGCAAAAACACCAATATTTACAATTTCGGAAAAAAGAAGCATTTACAGTTTGAGCGGGGTCCTCTTTTTTCGGATGTTCAGCATTTTTCTGCTTTTGCCGGTTTTTAGTGTATTGGCCATGGATTTAGCAGGCGCCACTCCATTTTTGATAGGAGTAGCTTTTGGCGCATATGGTTTGACACAGGGGCTTCTGCAGTTGCCTTTCGGAATGTGGAGTGACAAAGCAGGTCGGAAAAGGGTGATTGTGATTGGTTTGACTTTGTTTATTGCAGGCAATGTCATGGCGGCTTTTACGGACTCAATTCATTGGATGATCGTGGCGCGTTTTCTTCAAGGCACCGGAGCAATCAGTTCTACCGTCTTTGCTTTGATCGCGGATTTAACACGACCGGAAGTACGCACACGGGCAAACGCATCATTGGGGGTAAGTATCGGAATAGCTTTTGCCCTTGCTTTTGGGGCAGCTCCTTTTTTTGGTGAGTGGCTGGGGTTGCATGGAATGTTTTTGATGATCGCGTTGTTGTCTGTTACCAGTATAGTTTTAGTCATGACAACTGTTCCTAATCCGGAGTCAAGTCCAATTCTTCCTCAAAAGACTTCATTTTGGAACATGGCAAAAATTGTCTGGAATGTACCAACACTGAGGACAATCAGCTGGGGTGGTTTTGTTTGCGGTTCAGGACTTTCATCCACTTTTTTCCTGATTCCGATGATTTTAGTTCAGCACGGATATGAACGTGCTGAAATGTGGAAAATATACTTGCCGATGATGCTGGCAGGTGCAGTTGCTATGATTTTAGCTGCAATCTTTGCGGAAGTTCGGAACCGTTTCCGTGAGGTCATGCTGTTTGGAATTGTGCTTTTATTTATCTCATTAATTTCGATGGGTATAGGACAGGAGCAGGATCAGCTCTTGTGGTTCGTGGTTGCGCTCTTTTTCTTTTTCATGGGATTCAATGTTTTTGAACCTATTTTCCCTTCTCTCGTCACCCGCAGTACGACCGCGGAAACTAAAGGTACTGCGATGGGAGTTTATAATTTCGCGCAATTTACTGGTCATTTTTTTGGAGCAACAGTTGCAGGTGCACTTTATGTAGATAATTTTTTCATCTTCCTGCTACTACTTGCTCTGGCCGAAATATGGTTTTTCTATTTGACTCTCTCTTTTCCAAATCCGGAAAAACGGAACAAAGAAAAGTGAAATACTAAAAATATTAGTCACAAAGAACGCTAAAAACGTCAAGAAAACTTTAGCGCTCCCGAGTGTTTGAAAACTCGTAACTCAACCCTGAAAACAAAAAATAATAAAATGCCTCAACAACTTAAACCCGTTATAGTTCCTTTGCTGCCGATGCGGGAAGAGATAGTATTTCCCGGAGCAACTGTTCCATTTTTTGTGGGCCGTCAAGCATCAATGGACGCACTGGATCGTGCGCTAGCAGGGGACCGCGGAATTTTTGTGGTAACTCAGCGTGAATCAGCAGTTGAAAATCCGCAGGAAAGTGATTTGTTTGAAATTGGAGTACTCGGACGTGTACTTCAGGTAATGCGTCTGCCAAACGGTACTGTAAAAGCTCTCTTTGAAGGAAGCAGAAGAGGGAAGCTACTGGCCACGAAGTTAGCTGAAAAAGAGTATTTGGTACAGGTTCAACCTGTCGATGAAAGTGCATTTGATATTGATCAGCAGAAATTGAAGGAATTGGCGGAAGCAGTGCGAGAGTTGTTTAAAAATCATGTTAAACAAGGCAAAATAAAGCTGAGTAAAGACGCTTTAGCATCACTTGATGGAGCAGATGCAATGCTCGTAAGTGACCGTGTAGTTTCTCTGATGGAATTGCCGCGTGAACAAAAACAAAAACTGCTGGAAACATTAAATCCGGAAACTCGTCTGCAACAGGTGCTTGAGGTTTTGAAAGATGAGATGGAAATTGTACAACTTGAAGACAAGTTGAAAAAAGAGGCGACAGATCAGTTCAGTGATACCAAGAAAGAGGATTTTCTGCAGGATCAGTTACGCAACATCCAAAAAGAACTGGGACAGATGGATGATCCAAAAGCGGAACTGGATGAGATTGGTGAACTAATTAAACAAGCGGAAATGCCGGAAGAGGTGGAAATTGAAGCGAAAAAAGAGTTGAAAAAATTACGGTTGATGTCACCGATGTCTTCGGAAGCAAATGTGGTACGTAATTATCTGGAGTGGCTGACTTCCATGCCTTGGAAGGTGAGGACGGAAGATAATTTTGATCTTTTACAGGCAGAGAAGATTCTCGATGAAGACCATTATGGTCTGGAAAAAGTTAAAGAACGAATCGTTGAATATTTGGCAGTGGCATCACTCAAAGGAAAATTGAAAGGTCCTATTCTCTGTCTGACAGGACCTCCGGGAGTTGGAAAAACATCACTTGCCAAATCAGTTGCCCGTGCTTTGGGTCGTAATTTTGTGCGCATCAGTTTAGGCGGCGTTAGAGATGAAGCAGAAATCCGAGGACATCGCCGTACTTACATTGGCGCCATGCCGGGGAAAATAATTCAGTCTATTAAAAAAGCCAAGAGTAATAATCCGGTTATGTTGATTGATGAGATTGACAAGTTGTATCAAAGTAATATCAGTGATCCTTCCGCGGCCATGCTTGAGGTTCTTGATCCTGAGCAGAACAGCACTTTCATCGATCACTATCTGGACGTTGAATACAGTTTGGCGGATGTCCTTTTTATCTGCACAGCAAATACCATTCAAAACATTACCGGACCTTTACTGGATCGGATGGAGGTGATTCATTTGTCAGGTTACACAGAGTTGGAAAAACAGCATATCGCCACTCAGTTTCTGACCCCGCGTCAACGAAAATTTCACGGTTTGGATGAGAAGCAACTGCGTTTCCGGAAATCTGCAATTGAGGAAATTACTCAAGGTTATACACGGGAGGCAGGTGTACGAAATCTGGAACGTGAAATAGGCAAAGTATGTAGAAAAATTGTAACACGTCTGGTACGAACCAAAGATAAGAAAGCCACGGTCGTAACGCCGAAACTGGTGCATGACCTGCTCGGAGTACCACAATTTGAACACGATCAGCGCGAGGAAGAAAATCAGATTGGTGTTTCCATGGGATTGGGTGTGACGTCAATGGGTGGAGAAATGTTGCTCATTGAAGTGGTCTTAATGCCCGGTTCCGGAAAAGTAGTTTTGACAGGGAAACTGGGAGATGTGATGCAGGAATCCGCCAGAGCGGCTTTTTCTTATGTTCGCAGCAATGCGGATTATTTAGGTCTTGATACGGACATTTTTGCTAAAACGGATTTACATGTTCATCTGCCTGAAGGCGCAACTCCAAAAGATGGTCCTTCTGCAGGTTTACCTTTGATGATGGCAATTATCAGCAGTTTTACCAAGATCCCCGTCAAGAATAGCGTAGCGATGACTGGCGAAATAACATTACGTGGACATGTTACGGAAATTGGTGGTTTGAAAGAAAAACTCCTGGCAGCAAAAAGAGGACTGATTGAAACAGTCTTGATTCCGGAGGAAAACGAAAAAGACGTAGTGGAAATTCCGGATGAAATTAAAAATAGCTTGAATATTATTCCGCTCAAAAATGTAAAAGCTGCGCTGGAATTTGCCCTGGAAGATCATCCTGAATTTATTCAGGATCAAGAAATTATTGTGCCGGGAATCACCTGGTCAAATTCCACGGATGCGCCACCTGCAGCCTGAAAATCAACTATTTTTTAAACCCCTACAAAAAATAAATACAGTATTACTGCTTGATATAAAAGAATGAAACAATCAGACACAAATTCCAATCTCTACAAAATCCGGCATTCCTTAGCCCATGTTCTGGCACAGGCGGTGCTGGAAATTCGACCTGATGCAAAACTGGGTTTTGGCCCGCCGATTGATTCCGGATTTTATTACGATTTTGATTTAGCTGAACCATTGAGTCCGGAAGACTTGCCGAAGTTGGAAAAGCGTATGCGTCACATAATTAAAACCGGACAGGTTTTTGAGCGTGAAGAACTTGAGCATCCGCAGATGGTGCAGCGTCTCAGCAAAGATAATCAGTCCTATAAAATTGAACAGGCGGAAGATCTTTCTGCAAACAATGAAACTCTCAGCCTCTATCGCAACGGGCCCTTCTGGGACTTGTGCGAAGGTCCTCATGTGGAAACAACGCGCGACATTCCGAAAAATTGCTTTACCCTCGATACTCTTGCAGGTGCCTATTGGAAAGGTTCTGAGAAGAACAACATGATGCAGAGGGTCTATGGACTGGCTTTTGAGACAGGCGACGAGCTCAAAATATATCAGGAAAAGCGACGCCTGGCGATGGAGAGAGATCATCGTAAACTTAACACTAAACATCATTATTTTGCCATCAGCGAAGAGGTTGGCAAAGGTTTGCCATTGTGGCTGCCGAACGGTACTGTGATTCGTGAAGAGTTGGAAAAACTGGCCAAGGAAACAGAATTTCTCGGAGGCTACAAAAGAGTTTCAACACCGCATATAACGCGGGAAGAATTATTTCATACCTCAGGACACCTTCCTTATTATGAGGATAGTATGTTTCCGCCGATGGAAATGGACGGTGAACGTTTGTTTCTCAAGCCAATGAACTGCCCGCATCATCATATGATTTATAAGGCAGAGCCGCGGAGTTATCGTGATTTGCCTTTGCGTTTGGCAGAATACGGTACTTGTTACCGCTATGAGCAGTCAGGAGAATTGGCCGGCTTACTGAGGGTACGCAGCATGACCATGAATGATGCTCATATTTACTGTACAACTGAACAGGCAAAAGCAGAGTTTATCAAAGTCATGAATCTTCACACGCAATACTATAAACTCTTTGGTTTAAGTGATTTCTGGATGCGTCTCTCTCTTGCGGAAGAAAACGCAGGCAAGTTTGTTGATGAACCGGAACTCTGGCAAAAAGCAGAAAAGCTGGTAACAGAGGCCATGGATGAAGTGGAAATCCCCTATGAGGCAGTCCGCGGGGAAGCTGCTTTTTACGGGCCAAAAATTGATTTTCAAGTTACAAATGTGGTTGGACGCGAAGAAACCGCATCGACTAACCAACTTGATTTAGTGATGGGCAAGCGCTTCGGTTTGACTTATATCGCAAGTGACAATGAAGAGCACACGCCGATCATAATTCATCGTGCTCCACTGGGAACGCATGAACGCTTTGTTGCTTTCTTGATTGAACATTATGGTGGTGCATTTCCAACATGGCTGTCTCCTGTACAGGTGCGCGTAATTCCGGTAGCGTCCGCATTTAATGAATACGCAAATAGTTTGAATGACAGTTTGTACAGCTCTTTTGTGAGAACTGAAATTGATGATTCTCATGATTCATTCAGTAAAAAAATTAGATCTGCTGCAATTACCAAAATTCCGAATCTGTTGATTGTGGGAGAAAAAGAGCAGGCAGACAAAACTGTAACCTGGCAGCGTTATGGAAGTAAAGAGCGTCAAACATTAGCCTTTGATGCATTTTTGCCGCTTCTGCAGGAGGAAATTCTTCAACGCAGGGACTGGCGTACAGCAGGTCAAACCTAAGGTTTAACAGCGGGTATACTGATTATGGCAGAAGAAACACAGGAAACAGCAGGAGAAGAGATCCCGGAGAATTTTGCCGGACAGATCGCCAGAGACGTGATGGTGCTCTTTCAGAAGCAAATGGATCCGGAGGTCGCTGCAGTTGAAGCTTCTTCATATCTTTGGAAAAATGCAGGTACTCCTGAAAAAGTTTCCTATTTTGTTGATGCTACCGAGTTATGGCTGGAATCAGGAACAAGCGGTGATAAATTTGCGGCTTTGAGTTGGAACGGACTCGTTACCCAGAGTGTTAACAATCAGGATTATGACACTTTTCTTCGTATGATGATTGTGGCAATTCTGGATGGTTATTACAGTCTGCAAAAACCTGACATTGATTATAAGGAAAAAAGATATTCTACTTATACTTCAATTATCGCAAATACTTTCATCCGCATGGTTGAACTAAATCCTGCCAGTGAAGCAGGTGCCTCAGAAATATATACTATTTTAGTCCGCAGTGAAATGGATCTGGAGGCAAGATCTCAGGCTGAAGAAGATGAAACAGGCAGCAACACGATCCCGACCGACATGCAGAAGTTGTTTGACGAAATGATAGATTATCTTGCTGATCGGGGGATGTTTAAATCAAATCCGATGGCAGGAGAAGAAGCAAATCCGAATGAGCATATCGAGGTTTTATGCGAAAGACTGCGTGGGACACGTCGTTATGTATTGCAGGAAGTAATCAATGAACGTGCGCTTGAAAAAAGGAAAAAGCTGGAAATGGAGTTGGAGAACCAACTTGCTTCAGCAGAAGAAATAGTCATGGTTGCTCCGCAGTTTACTGAGGGGATGGCCTTCTTTGTTCAGGAAAAACGTTACAATTTTAAGTATCTTGCAGTTGAAAAAATAAGGATGACGCTTCAGTTGCTCGGCTCAATCACCGGTGCTGTCTATTTTTTGCTTGGCTTCATGGGAGTTTGGGGAGTTCACTGGATTGACGGAATGGTAGTTTGTCTGGTGATGCTCGTTTTTGTACGTATCGTAGCTTCAAGAAAACAATTTCAATTTTTTTATCCTACTGATATTAGTAAGGAGTTAGAAGATTGTTCGACTGCATTTTTAAATGTAATGCGAAACATGTCGCAGGAGCAGCTGGAACAATTTTTAGTACGCCAGATAAAATTAGAACGTAACCAGAAATATCTGGCAATGGTACCTGAATTTATGAAATATCTTTATGCGATAATGCCTGACCGTAAAAGTATGGTGATTACAGTGGATGAACTTTCAGAACTGGTTGAAAACTCTGAAATTGAAGTAGCCAAACAATTACGCGGTCAATAAGAAAAGTCAAAGGCTCCCTGCTTCTGCAGAACTCAACCTACTTCCGGACACCACTCAGCTGTATCACAGAAAATGACATCACGCCTCCGCATTTCCTCAATCAATGAAAAACTACTGAATCAAAATGTAACTCTCAATGGATGGGTACGCACCCGCAGGGGTTCAAAAGGTATTTCCTTTATCCAGCTATATGATGGTTCGAACCAAAACGGCATTCAAGCTGTGGCGGATGAAGTACTGGAAAACTATGAAGAAATTTCCAAACTGACCACTGGAGCTTCAGTCAGCATAAGCGGCAAGGTGGTTGAGTCCCCCGCCAAAGGGCAGGCGTTTGAAATTCACGCGGAAGAAGTCAGGGTTATCGGAGCTTCCTCAGGAGATTTATATCCACTTCAAAAGAAGGGTCACACCCTCGAATTTCTGCGTGAGATTGCCCATTTGCGTCCGCGCACAAACACTCTTGGCGCAGTCTTTCGGCTGCGGAACACGCTTTCATGGGCGATCCACAGTTTTTTTCAGGAACGTGATTTTCTCTATGTACAGACGCCGATCATCACCGCAAATGATGCGGAAGGTGCAGGTGAAATGTTCCATGTCACAGCACTTGATCTGGAAAATCTGCCGAAAAACTCTGAAGGAAAAGTTGATTACAGCAAAGATTTTTTTGGTACAGATGTAAGTCTGACAGTTTCCGGGCAACTAGGTTCAGAAGTCTTTGCACTCGCCTTCACCGATGTTTATACTTTTGGTCCAACTTTCCGTGCAGAAAATTCTAATACTTCACGTCACCTCGCAGAATTCTGGATGATTGAACCTGAAATGGCTTTTACAGATTTGCAGGGGATGCTGGTATTGACGGAGGAGTTTCTAAAATATGTGATTGGTGTCTGCCTTGAACGACATGAAGAAGAGCTGGAATTTTTGCAAAAAATGTATGAACCGCAACTGCTCCAAACTTTGAAACATATTCATCAGAGTCAATTTGAAACTCTCACTTATACTGAAGCAGTTGATATTTTGCAGAAATCCGGAGAATCATTCGAGTTTCCTGTAGAGTGGGGGGTTGATCTGCAGTCAGAACATGAGCGTTTTTTAACAGAAAAACATGTTAAAAAACCGATAAATTTAATTGACTATCCTGCGGAAATTAAAGCATTTTACATGAAGCAGAATGCAGATGGAAAGACAGTAGCGGCAATGGATGTGCTTTTCCCAAGGCTTGGAGAAATTGTTGGTGGTTCACAGCGGGAAGATTCTCTGGAAACACTTTCAAGAAAAATGAAAGAACATGGGCTACCGGGTGAAACCTACGATTGGTATCTTGATTTAAGACGGTTCGGTTCGGTTCCGCATTCCGGATTTGGCTTGGGATTTGAGCGGCTGGTGCAGTTTGTGTCAGGTATGAAAAATATCCGTGACGTTATCCCCTTTCCGCGTGTTCCTGGAAACGCAAATTTTTAATGAAGATTCTCATCGGCAGCAACGTCCACTGGTGGAACGCGGAGGCCGCTTATGCCTGCATCATCGCCAAGCTGCTTCAGGATGCAGGACATTCCGTTTTTGTGCTGACACGTCCCGACTCGCTCAATGAACAGCGGCTGAAGGAACGCGGATTAAGACTTGTAACCCACATTGATCTTAACAGCAACAATCCATTCCGGCTTTTTAGGGCTTACCGAAAGCTGAAGAAATTTCTACTTGAAGAACACATCGAACTGATAAATCCGCACCGTTCTGAAGGTTTTCCTTTATTTGTTTTTGCGGCCCGCGCTTTACGTTCTCTTGTTCCGGAGAATCCTCTTCCTGTTATAAGAACCCGTGGTACAACAAGACTTTTGCATCAGCATTGGCTGAATCGAAAAATGCACTCTGACTGGACGGACTTTCATATTTCTGCGGGAAAAATAGTTTCGGAACGCATACTGAGTAGTGTCAATATTTTTGCGGAAAAGTTGAAAACAATTTATTATCCGGTCAACTGTCCGCAATTGCCCCTGGGGTCGCAAAAAGATTATCGGACTGAATTTCAGATTTCCGCAAATGCCAAAGTGCTTGCTGTTGTGGGGCGTATCCGGCCAGTAAAGGGACAGCGGATTCTGCTTCAGAGTTTGAGCCAATTGTTGCAGGAATTTCCTGATTTGGTGCTTCTCATGCCGTATCGTGATACATCTGAAAATGAACCCGAAATGCGAGCCTTGCATGCTGATATAAACCAGTTTGAACTTGAAGCGCATGTACGCCTTATTCCCGAACGGGAAGATATCCTGTCTTTGATGGAATTTGCGGATGCAGGCGTAGTAAGTTCAGTGGAATCAGAAGTAATCTGCAGAGTCGCGGTTGAATTTTTCTCAGTTGGAACTCCGGTGGTGGCATTTCCTACCGGATGCCTCCCGGAAATTATCAGGCACGCTGAAAATGGATTGCTGGCCGAAGATCAGACTCCACAGGCTCTTACGGAGGAATTACGAAAAATACTTGTAGATACGGAACTTCGTAAAAATCTTGGTCTAGGCGCACGACATGACGCGGAAGGACGTTTTAATCCTCAAAAAATGCTCGCCGAAACTCTGGAAATTTTTGAGCGTTTCCTCAATAACAAATAACTCATTGGATTTAGAATTCATGCTTGAGTAAAACATGCAAATATCGGATAATGTTTTGCTACGGAGGGATGGGTGAGTGGTTGAAACCGACGGACTTGAAATCCGTTAAGGCGGCAACGTCTTCGGGGGTTCGAATCCCTCTCCCTCCGCCATAAGATCTTCTTTTACAACGATATTCATTGAATTAAAATTTCTCAAAAAACCTTACTCTCCATTCAAGAATGAATTCCGCGAAAAATCCCCTGCAATTATTATTGCTGTTTGTATTGATGTTTTTTTTATTTACAGGTTGTGAAAAAACCAGTTCTGGTTCAGCAGAATCAAATAAAAACGGGTCTAGAGATCAAACAAAAAGTTTTCAGAAAAAAGAAGCAATTAAAGGTAAGACAGCAGCACTTAGAAAGCCAGGTAAAAAACGTGATAACAAAAAGAGAACCAATGTACGTGTTCAGGAGGTTAACCTCGAATCACTGAGCATCAAGTCCACTTACGTAGGAAATTTACTTCCCAATCAACGTGTTATTATGAGGTCAGAGATCGATGGTGTCATTGAGAACATATATTTCGATGAAGGTGATGAGATTGTTAATAATAAAAAATTGATTGATATTTCTACTAAAGAACTAAGTTTAAAACTTAAAATTGCATTCGCGGACTCAAAACTTGCTGAGACTAATCTTGAAAGGGATGAAAAGTTAGCCAAAGACAACCTTATACCAAATGCACAACTTGATCAGACAAGGACTTTTGCCGAAAGAGCTTTGCTTAACAGGGAGCTAGCAAAAATAAGTTTAAATAAATCTATAATCAACTCTCCTCTGAGTGGAACGGTGAAAACCCGATTTGTAAAGGTAGGAGAATTTGTACGTAAGGGTGATCGATTGGTAGAAATTCTGAATGTAGACCGAATATTAGTTAAAGTCAACATACCAGAACAGGAAATTCTTCAATTTAATATTGGCCAAAAAGTTGATATAGAGTTATACATCCTGGAGAAAAAATTATTTGAAGGCAAAGTCAAGAAAATAGGACTTGAAGCAGATGCCAGCAACAGGACATTTCCTGTTGAAATAGAAGTTAATAACCGTGAAAGAATACTTCGCCCTGGTATGCTGGCTAGGGTCACATTTAACAAAAGAGTTGATCAAGATCAGGTTGTTGTACCAAGGCACACTATTTTGGAAAGGGATAGTGGGCGTATTGTATATGTTGTTGATAAAGGTAAGGCATTTCAGCGTGAAGTATCTACCGGAATCAGTCAGAGAGAGAAGGTCCAGATCCTTACGGGGCTTGGTAGAGGAGAACAACTTGTTGTTGAAGGACATACAAAACTAACAGATGGTGAAGAAATAAATATAGTTCAATAAAATATATATCCTATTAATTGTTTAGTAGTTATGCATCCAAGTCACATAGCAATTCGGAACCCAGTATTTGTCTTCATAATGGTACTTGTAATTAGTATTGCAGGGTTTCAAGCATACAAGTCTATCCCTCGTGAGGCAGCTCCAGATATTCAGATCCCATTGCTGATTGTCAGCGTCCCATTCCCTGGTTCATCTCCAGAAGATGTTGAGTCACTAATTAGCAATAAAGTTGAACAGGAACTAAAGACTATAAAGAACCTGAAGGAAATTAGTTCAACATCCTCTGAAGGGGTTTCGGTGCTAACCCTTGAATTCACTTCTGATTTTGACATCAGTGAAGCAAGAACCAAGGTTCGTGAGAAAATGGACCAGATCAAACCTGATTTGCCTGCAGATGCTGAAGATTATCAGGTTACAGAAATCAATCTTTCCGAACAACCTTTAATGATTCTCAACCTTGCAGGCGATATGGGGCTTTTGGGTCTCACGGAACTTGCCGATGATGTAAAGGAAGAAATTGAAGGTATACCTGGGATTCTGGAAGTAAGACGTGCAGGTGGCCTTGAAAAAGAGATCCGGGTCTATGTAAATCCGGATAAGATGAATTATTACAAATTAGCACTCAACCAGGTAAGCAGTTCCATAAGTAATGAAAACACTAATTTACCTGGTGGCACCATAACCATGGGACCTACCAAATATATGATTAGGGTACCAGGAGAATTCATCAACCCTGAGGGCATTAACGAAGCCCTCATCTCAGCGCCAAATCAGGTTCCTGTTCGTGTGAGAGATATAGCCCAGGTTGTTTTTGGTTACAAGGAAGTCACCAGCAAATCAAGGCTTGATGGGCTTGAATCTGTATCTCTCAGTATTGTAAAGCGCAGCGGGGAAAATCTTCTGGCTATAAGAAATGAGGTCAAGTCCATCATTCAACGTCTTGAAAAGGATTATAAGGAAGATGTTAAATTCAGCATACTCTCTGACCAAGGTGAACATGTTCAACAAATAGTCAAAGACCTAGAAAACAATATCCTTACAGGGTTCGTCCTTGTTTTTCTGGTTCTTCTTTTGGTAATGGGTATCAGTAACGCTCTTCTAGTCGCAGTAGCAATTCCTCTTTCATTTTTGGTTAGCATGATTATCCTCAATGTAATGGGATTCACCCTTAACATTGTTGTACTCTTTAGCCTAATTCTCTCATTGGGTCTGCTGGTTGATAATGCCATAGTAATTGTGGAAAACATTTACAGACACAGACAGGCTGGGAAAAGTCGAATCGAAGCTGCCAAGTTAGGGACTAAGGAAATAGCAATACCAGTTACAACATCAACAATCACTACTGTTGCCGCTTTTTTCCCTTTGATTTTTATGCCTGGTATTGCTGGTGAATTTATTAGTTTTCTACCTAAGACTTTAATTGTTACCCTTTCTTCCTCCCTTTTTGTAGCACTCATCATTAATGCCGTCTTCTGTTCCACGATGATGAGGGTTAAGGTCAACAAGGAAGTTACGTCCGATTTTGATGAGCTGAAACTGGTAGACCACTCTAAAATACTTCGAATTTACCAGATGATCCTTCGAAGTGTTTTACGATTCAGATTTGTCACTGTTATAGTCTTCATTTTTTTATTTATAGGTACGTTTTATTGGTATGGTACAAATACTTTCCCACGCAAAAGAATAGAATTTTTTCCTAAAACTGAGCCAAGTGAAGCGGTTGTAAACATTACAGCCCCAATGGGTACTACCCTTGAGATTTCTGATGGTTACGTTACTTCAGTAGAGGGATATATTGAAAACGATATGGATAAACTCGATGCTGTTGTCGCCAATGTTGGTCAGCGGAGGGGTTCGGGAGCCTCATCTTCCGGGAGCACGACAACCTACCTGAGCCATGTTGTCCTTGATTTTCCCAGTTGGCAGAACTGGGTTGAAAAACCTTCTGAAATTATCAAGAATCTGAGGCAGAAATTAGTAAAAATGGTTGGAGTACAAGTTAAGCTAGCTGAAGCCCAAAGCGGTCCTCCGACTGGAAAGGCCTTTAATCTTGAAGTCCAGGGAAAGGATTTTAGTAAAATGATTGATTCAGTTGAAAAAATTAAAAAAAGAATCAAAGATATTCCTGGCCTCGTAGATCTCACAGATGACTTTGACCGCAGCCGGCCAGAATTAAAGGTAATCATTGATCGGGACAAAGCTTCCAGGCTTGGTTTTCGGGCACGTGATATTGCATCCACTGTTCGTACAGCATTTAATGGGAAAAAGGTATCTGTGTTTCGTGATGGAACGGAAGAATATGATATCTGGGTACAACTGGACCAGAGTTTTAGAAAAAATCAATCAGACCTGGCTTCTCTTTTCATTTTTACTCCCACTGGGGAACCGGTAAGACTTAGTGAAATAGCAAAAGTAGATACAGGTCCATCCTATGGTTCAATCAGGCATGTAGATACCGAGCGTACAATAACCATCAGTGGAGATGCATTCAGGGTTCCTGGTCCGGTTCTAGTTATGAAAGCACAGCGGGTACTAAAAGATTTAGAATTACCAGATGGAGTCCGATATAAATTTACTGGAGAAAACAAAGGTCGGCAGGAAACCCAGGTATTTATTGGACAGGCCTTAATCATTGCGATTTGCCTTATTCTTGTCGTGATGATTGCTCAATTTAACTCAATTGCGCTGCCCTTCATCGTGATCACTTCGGTCTTCATGTCTGTCATGGGGGTATTGTTGGGACTAATTGTTCATGATCGTCCATTCGGTATTATCATGACAGGGGTCGGTACCGTTGCTCTAGCAGGTATTGTAGTCAACAATGTCATTGTGATGCTGGATTTTGTTGTCAAATTACGTAAACGGGGATTTGCAAGGAATGAAGCCATGGTTCTTGCTTCTGCGGTACGTTTTCGGCCTGTCTTACTTACTGCAGTCACAACAGTAATTGGCCTTGCTCCCATGGCAATGGGGATGGATATTGATTTTAGCCGAGACTCTCCAATTGTTTTTGGATCTGAAAGTGGCAGTTTTTGGAAATCAATGGCGCTTGCGATCATGTATGGCCTGGGCGTTGCGACTTTTTTGACTCTTATCATGGTTCCCACGCTTTACTCGCTCATTGAGGATGGACGAGAACGCATAATAAAGCTATTGAGCAAATATTTTTCATTTAATAATCTAAATGAAACTAAAACAGTATCGTAGGTAAATTAAAAAATTGAATAGCTAAAATAAAGACAATAGGAAAGAAAAAATATTCTAAAAAAGGGGGCAAAGCTCGCTACGGTATTTAGGGAGATGCAAAATCTTTTTAAAAAGAGAAAATCAACATATTTTCGTCTATAGGCCTTCAGATATAATCACCATTTTATTCAGGTGTTAGATACACGTGAAAATTTTTGACCCCTATGAATTAACTCACCGTGCTCCAAATCATTTCAGTTTTGGCGGGCTTGATAGAGATGTAATTTCGCGTGAAGAGTCCAATTGTCTAGATTTCGTTTTAGAACGTCCTGAAACACGTATCGTTCCCGTTTGGAGATCTCTAAACCTGTTTTCCGGAGCTCTAGAAACAGGAAAAACCCCAGTACCTGCATATCTCTCAACTGAAGAAGCTACAGATTTAATTAAAATTGCTAAGAATCAGGTTTATCTTGGCAAACAAAATGTGGCGAACACTCTAATTTCATATCTGGCTATAGACATCTCCAGTCTGGAAGAAGATGAAGCTACAAACAAATTAGCGCCATGGGGTAAATTTGCTGATTTACGTGAAATTGGACCACTCATTGGTGGGATAGAGGGTTCAATCCTTGCCTATGCAAGGGGAATAATATTTTGGCATAGCCGAAACGGATATTGCGGTGTGTGCGGTAAAGTAACTATTGCAACAAAAGGAGGGCATCAACGCAATTGTACAAAAAAAGGATGTGCTTGCCTGCATTTTCCGCGTACTGATCCTGCAGTGATAATGCTTGTTAAAGATGGAGACAGAGTCCTCTTGGGGCGCCAGAAAATTTGGCCAGCTGGTTTGTATTCAACGCTTGCAGGATTTGTTGAACCTGGCGAAACAATTGAACATGCAGTCGCACGTGAGGTTTATGAAGAGGCAGGAATTATTGTGAAAGATATCACTTACCAGCATTCACAGCCATGGCCATTTCCATCTTCTCTGATGCTTGGATTTACTGCAGAGGCATGCACAAAAAAAATAAATCTTAATGATGCTGAACTTGAAGATGCTAAATGGTTTACAAGAAGTGAGATGCTTAATTTTGAAGAGCAGGAAAAGTTCCTGCCTCGGAAAGTATCTGTTTCCAGAAGGCTTATTGATGATTGGCTATACAAGAATTAACTAGTATTTACTGTTGTCCAATGGTTTCCCATCGTTAGTTATATCTTAACTCATACAAAACTAAATTGACTTTGTAGAGGCGTTTTTCGGGGGATAGTGTTTATTTATGAGTTTTTTCAATCCATTCTATGACTTTTGGCAAATTGGAGATTTCCTGCTGATGAATGGATAGAAGAGGAAATCCTTCCAACAGGTTTGTGGGTATGTCATCAATGACACCTCCAGAAATCCAGCCACATAGCCGCCATACTGCTAAATCAGCAACACTTATTGAGTCGTCCACGAAGAAACCCGTATCTCCATTATCTTGCAGTAACTTTTCCAAAAAAGCTAACCAGCGAGGAAGGATAGTTTTCGATAGCTCCTTACGCATCTCTATTCTCAATTTTGGATCTGATTCCCTCAAAGCAGGTCTCATCTGATTGGTAATGTCAGTGGCAAGGTCTATAACCTCGTCAACTTTTGCTGCTGTAAATTCATCTTTAGAAGGATATAGTCCGCTAAGTTTTCCACAAAAACGTGCGATTGCTCCAGTTTGCGCGATGGTTTTTCCATCAACTTGGAGAACAGGACACTGACCGAAAGGAAATGTCCCATCCGTTTTCATTTTCGTAATTTCTTCTCTGGAAGGTCGAATATCTTCAAACTCTATTCCACCAATGAATAAAGCCAACCGGCTTGTTTCTGCCCGCCAGAATGGAATATCTGGATATATAAGTCTTAATTTCATTTCATATTTTAAGGAAGAGTGTTTCTTAATGTGAATGTTGACAAAACATTCTGTAGTGGATCATCTAAAGGGCGATTAATCTCTTAGTATTTAAAAGTCTCTGAATTTTCATTAATTTTTAGATATGAAGGAAATCAAATAGTTACAATTTGACGCATTCCTGCTCCACCAAAACCTGCATAAGGTTCCGGCTTGTTGTCAAGGATTTTATCAATATCTTCCATGTGTTCGCTTGTGAGATTTTCTAAAACTGAGAGGCAACCAATGTTTTCTTCAAGCTGTTCAGGTTTTGTGATTCCAAGCAGTACAGTGGAAACATTTTTGTTTTTAACACACCAGGCTAATGCTAATTCAGCCATGCTGCACCCAAATTTAGATGAAGCATAATCAGCAAGCTTAACAATCTTTTCAATGTTACCTTTTTCTTTATGCTGTTCTAAAACATCTCTTAAAAACTCGTAGCCATTCTGCGTTAATCTGGATCCTTCGGGTATACCATTGTTGTATTTACCGGTAAGTATTCCAGAAGCTAGGGGACTCCAAATTGTAGTCCCTATCTGATACGGGTTCTGATAGAGAGGATGATACTCATTTTCGAAACGATCCCGTTTTAACATGTTGTACTGCGGTTGTTCAATTTGGGGAGGTTCAAGCCCATGTAAGGCTGCCAACCAATATGCTTCGGTAATCTGTTGTGCAGACCATTCACTAGTCCCCCATGCAGTTGCTCTCCCCGAACGGATTATATCGGTCATTGCTCTTACAACAGTCTCAGTTGGAGTAAAAGGATCAGGGCGATGGCAGAACAAAAGATCAACGTAATTCACTTTTAAGCGTTCCAAAGATGCGTCTAACCCCTCATTAATGTGCTTTCTGGATAAGCCTCTTTCATTCACACCAACTCCACCCCAAAAAATCTTAGTGCTCACTATAATTTCGGAACGTCTCCAAGTTACGGGATCTTCTTTATGCAACTGTGACATTGCTTCACCCATAATCTCTTCAGCAGCACCAGCAGGGTTACCGTATGTTTCTGCATTGTCAAATAGATTAATCCCTTCTTGGCGAGCTTGTGACATACATGCTTTTGCCATGTTAACGCCTTCGTCATCAGTTAATCCATCTTTGACCCCATATGTCGCCCAGAATCCGAATGACAGGACAGACACTTGCAGCCCTGTAGCACCAAGCATACGGTAGTACATCTTATTATCAGACTTATTGTTTTTTCCCATGCTAAATATATAAAAAATAATTTAAATGTATCACTTTATAAATGACATGATATTATCAGAAAGTTTTAAATATTTCAAATACATCCTAGGCTTTTATAACTCTTGAATTTAGATCTATGTTAGGTAGTCCATAAGATTTTGAAATACAAACTAAAGTGTATCTTAACTCATAAGAAACCAGCCCTTGATTTGGGTCCCCTCACTTTTCAGTAACACTTGTTATTTTGTTCAGACTAATAAGCCACAAATTCAATTTATTTTTTCCATAAAAGAAGATAAGCTAGATTTGCTGAAATAGAAGTTACCCAAATTTATTAGAATAGAAATATTTTGAATTATCTATTTAGGGTTAAAAAAGTGAGGAATATTTATATAAATTTATTTTTATCTTAGTATAAACATGGTTTAAAGGCCATAATGTGGCTGTTTCTCCATCCTCCAGTCAGTCAATCTAAGACTTTCAAAATTATCCATCATATTTCTGCAATAAACTATTTTCATGCTGATGGTAGGCATGACTTTTTAACAATCTCAAAGATAAAAGACGAATGGAACTTAAAGACAAAGTAGTAATTGTAACGGGCGCTGCTCAGGGGCTGGGTCGCCAATTCGCGCTGGCTTGCGCAGAAAACGGAATGAAGGTCGCACTTTCTGATATGAATACTGAAGTCCTGGAAAAAACCCGCAAGGAGTGTGAAGACAAAGGAGTTGAAGCAAGGGGATATGAATTAAACGTCACACAGGAAGCAGATGTTGAGGCGGTATATTCACAGGTTGTCAGTGATTTTGGTACGCTAGACGCTACCATCAACAACGCCGGGATTTTACGTGATGGACTCCTTGTCAAAGTTAAGGACGGTAACGTGCAAAAATTCTCCATGTCCAAGTGGCAGGCAGTGATTGACACTAATCTTACGGGTGTTTTCCTTTGTGCCCGTGAAGCCGCTGCAAATTTTCTTGAACTGAAAAAACCTGGAGTGATAATCAACATTGCCAGTGTCGCGCGTTCCGGAAATTTTGGGCAAAGCAATTATTCCGCTGCTAAAGCAGGAGTTTCCGCAATGACAGTTTTGTGGGCTCAGGAACTGGCGCAACACGGAATCCGTGTCGCCGCGATTGCTCCGGGATTCACTGCCACAGAAATGGTCGTTTCCCTGCGTGATGATATCAAGGAAAATTTTGTAAAAAGTATTCCTCTTCGTCGTTTCGCGGAGCCGAGCGAGATGTCAGATGGAGCGCTTTTCATTCTGAAAAATGATTACTACAGCGGGCGCGTACTGGAAATAGACGGTGGAGTTCGTATTTGAGCTATTTCTCAAGTGCGTCGCAAAACGCACTGCTTTACGTTGTGACAGTTCTGATTTGGGGTTCAAGCTGGTTGGCTATTAAATACCAGCTTGGCTCCGTTGATCCGATGGTCTCGGTGGCTTATCGTTTCCTGCTTGCTTCCGCTATTTCCTGGTTATATTGCCGTTTTTCCGGTCGTTTAATGCGCTACAGTTTGCGTGATCATGGATTCATGTTTCTGCAGGGCGCAAGTCTTTTTGCCCTCAACTATTGGTTGTTCTACCTTTCTGAACTCACACTTACCAGCGGTTTGGCCGCAGTTATTTTCAGCACCATTGTTGTGATGAATATGATGAACGGAGTCTTGTTTTTGAAAAACCGTTTGGAATTACGTGTGGTGCTTGGTGCCGGAATTGGGCTGTTTGGAATCATCGTCGTTTTCTGGTCGGAAGTAACCGATTTTGAATCAGGAAGTGAAAATTTATTTGCTGTGTCTTTGGCTGTGCTGGCAACACTCCTGGCTTCTCTTGGGAATATTGCTTCTGCCAGGAACCAACGTAAAGGCATCCCTGTTGTTCAGGCCAATACTTTTGGCATGACTTATGGCGCTTTGCTGATGCTGGTTTTGTCGTGGGCTACCGGGCGGGAATTTACTTTTGAGGTGACCCTGCCTTACGTCAGTTCACTGGTGTTCCTCTCTGTTTTTGCCTCTATCATTGCGTTTTGGACATACCTCACCCTGCTCGGCCGAGTTGGTGTGGAGCGTGCCGCTTACGCCACTTTGATTTTTCCTTTAGTAGCACTGGGCTTTTCAACAGTTTTCGAGGATTACCAGTGGACGGCTTCTGCCGGCATAGGTATTTTGCTGATTCTTGCTGGGAACCTGTTGATTCTCAAACGATCAGCATAAAGTAAATCCTGCTGGCTTGGAGTGATTCAGCGGAGCGTGGCTAATCTGGCCCGCGTATTAATTATTTACTTTGTTTTTCCGCTAATTCATCGATACTCCGCAAATGGTAGTCTATCGATTCCTGTGGTAGAAAACTGGCACGAAAGCCGTTTTTGGCGATTTCTATAACATCTTCACGGCTTAAATTTAAACCCTTTTGTGAGGCCAGAAAATTATCGTTCATGTAACCGCCAAAATATGCTGGATCATCAGAATTTATAGTTACGCAAAGTCCATCATCTAGCATTTCTTTGAGATTGTGATCTTCCATTTTATCGAAAACGCGCAACTTGGTATTTGAAAGTGGACAGACAGTAAGCGGCATTTTATCTTTTAGCAGTCGCTCCACCAGATTTTTATCTTCCATACAACGTACCCCGTGGTCAATCCGGGCAACTCCGAGCAAATCCAATGCCTGCCAAATGTATTCCGGAGGACCTTCCTCACCGGCATGCGCCACTTTTCGAAGCCCTTCTTCGGAGGCCTTTGCAAAAACACGTTCAAAAATTTCCGGAGGAAAACCGACTTCCGCGGAATCAAGTCCAACACCTTCAATCCAGCCTCTGAACGGCAGTGCTTCCTGCAAAGTCTCCATAGCGGCTTCTTCACTTAAGTGCCGTAAAAAACAAAGTATCAGATAGGAAGTCATGCCGAATTCCTGTTTGGCTTGTTCCAGGGCTTTGTGAATTCCTGTGATTACTGTTCTCATGGGAACTCCGCGGTCTGTATGTGTCTGCGGATCAAAGAAAATTTCAACGTGCTTTACATTATCGCGATGTACCCTTTCCAGATAAGCCCAGGTCAGATCAAAGAAATCCTCTGTCTGCAAAAGTACTCCTGCGCCTGCATAGTAAATATCTAAAAAAGACTGTAAATCACTGAATTCATATGCCGCACGGACTTCTTCAACCGAAGAAAAAGGTAGCTCAACCTGGTTACGTTCCGCCAGTTTAAACATCAATTCCGGTTCCAGTGAGCCTTCGATGTGCAAATGCAATTCTGCTTTTGGGAGTATTTTTATAAATTCTTCAATCATTGTTTCTTCTTTTAATTCTCTTTAAAAACCATCATCTTTATAAAATTCTCATAACATTGTCTTGAGAGACGGAAATCATGTCAATACTTAAAAAATAACGGCCAGTTTTTTGTCTTGCTCCATACCCCATGAGGTATAAGCTGAAAATCATGCTTTTTAAACAGGACAAAGGTTTGGTCTTTTTCAATTAATATTCACTGCTAAGGTAGATGATGGAAACAATAAATTGGAACATTTCAGGTATGCATTGCGACGGTTGTTCAGCAAGACTGCAAAAAGTGCTTTCCGGAAAAACTGGAGTACAGTCCGCAGAAGTTTCTTTTGCTGAAAAACAAGCCTCACTGGAATTTGATTCCGCATTAATTTCAGCAGATCAACTTCAAGAAGCAGTTGAAAAGGCCGGTTTTGAAATTGCAGCAGCTTAGATTAATGGGAGTATGAATTACTTTAGTATCTGCTTTGGGAAGGCTGATAACTGCTGATTTTTACTAGAGCAAATAGTTCAGAAGTTGATTTTGCTCCAGAGACGTTCAGGAAGCAGTCGCATAAGTTTGGTAATTAAGGCCCACGGCCAAACCGGAACGGTGGAGGACCAAACTTTTTTTTCAATCATGTCTGCCATTAGACGTGCTCCTTTTTCTGCGGAAATCAGGAAAGGCCGGGATTTTCGATGAGTATTAATCGGCGTGTCGATAAATCCGGGATTAAGGACGGTAACCGCTATTTTATGCTGTTTGAGGTTATTCCGGATACCTTCCATGTAAGTTGATAACGCAGCTTTGGAAGCAGAATAAGCCGGAGTTGTGGAAAGTCCTCGGAAACCGGCGACTGACGAAATTCCGACAATTTGACCACCTCCCTCTTTTTTTAAAATTTCCGTACCTGCGTCTATGGTGGCCATTGCGCCGAGTAAATTTATTTCGATGACTTTACTGTCCAGGTGAAATGTGCCCTCACCAGGATAACTCCTTTCGCCAACACCAGCGTTGGCAATTACAATCTGTACTCCGCCAAGTTCGTCCGCCAGTTTGTGTAACACTTCCGGAACTCTTTCCAAATCCGCCACATCAAGTTTAGCTATGGCGACCTGAGTTTCTCCTCCCAACTCGTCACGCAGAGACTCGAGCAACTCAAGCCGTCTGGCGCATAAACCAAGTGCGTAACCTCTGCGTGAAAATTCAAAAGCCAGCGCTCGTCCTATTCCAGAACTGGCACCTGTGATTAAAATGGATTTCGGCATTTTATAATTTCTGCTCACTGCCTCGTCCAATCATCCAGCCTAAACCAACCCCAACTCCGACCCAGATTGTTGTAGTAAGGCTTCCCGAATAAAAGAGCCAGAGAAGTAAATACGCTGCCAGTACCGCTAACTGAATTTGACGCTGAGTTTGAAAAAGAGCACCCCATTCTTTTAATTTTGCGGATGTATC